>Ga0247609_10005898_pt1 | contig 11924 bp, 6 predicted proteins | sample 172DNAGHGlowgp2_FD_193487 | JGI IMG/M metagenome (GOLD analysis project Ga0247609, IMG submission 193487) | Sheep rumen microbial communities from Palmerston North, Manawatu-Wanganui, New Zealand - 1728 DNA GHGlow gp2 | ecosystem: Host-associated > Mammals > Digestive system > Stomach > Rumen ... | reverse complement strand
GTCCATGTCCTTCCACAGAACTTCATCTCCTTTAGGTCTCACTTCAATCTGTTCGCTGATGGTGTTGAGCCGGAACTCAAAACGTTCCTCCAGCCACTTACGAATCGTCTCGAAGCGGTCCTTTTCCTCTTCGGCTTTTTTCCCCGCAGACTTAGGTCGTCGGCCTTTCGGTAGGGAAACGTCTATACCGTTTCGCTTCGCCAGCTCCATGAACGTACCAAGCGTGATGTCGCCGCGCCCAGTCCTGAGGCAGTTGTCGAACTTCTGGTCGCACTCCTGCCGTGTGTAGCCTGGGTAGAAGCGGCAAATGTCGTGGTACGGTTCCCGCGCCGCTTCACCCAAGCTGGCACAAGCAAAAGTGATTTTCAACCAATCTTCATACTCACGAGTGATGTCGATACCGCCCTGGGCGATTCGACCTGCCACGAGCACCAGGTGCTCGATGTCTGTAAAAGCATTAGTACTTTTCATAGTTAAAACTTTTAAGATTAAGAATTATTATCCTGATATTTTGGATTGATATAACACTCATTGTCCCAAGGCAGGAAACAAGCCCGGCAGACATCCTTCCCTGTTGGGTCAGCTTTTAAGCCATATTGAAAAGCAAGATGATTGCGGAGTTTATACCACTGGCTCAGGAAGGTCAGTCCCTGTGTCCACTCGGGCAGTTCTACAATCCACTTCACGCCCTTTCCAGACGGCGAAACAAAGCAAAGAGCCGTTTCGACGTAATGGTCTTGGCAAAGTATGCGTTGTATCTGGCGCGCCTCTTCTGTCGAACTCAAATCGTCAATGTCGAGACAGACGTAAGGAGAACGCATCTCCAAGCTCGTCGCGTCGCGGTAAGGAAAAATGCCCGAGAACGTCACATACTCGAAGTTCGCCTTCTTGTAGTTACCCTTCTCGGTCTTAGTGGCTGTAGTGGGCATCGCCCGCAGCCCTTCCGTCGCCTCGCGCGCCCGTTCCGAAATTATATAATTATACACCCAGGCGATGTCAACGCTCTGCAGCGGCCTCTTACGCAAAACCCACTCACCCTTATCCTGAATAAAGACTCCCTTCCCGAAGAAGGAAAATGTGTTGTTAATTTCTCCCATATGTTGTAATAAAATATTTACAGCGAAATTCGTTATTTAAACACACTGCAAAATTATGTATTTTCGCGATTTTACGCAAGCGAAAACAGATATTTTATTACACCAAAATGTTAGTATTTTTTTGTACTAGGATTTGTACTAGGGTTTGTACTAATCTATAGTAGAATGCTTATGCCAATAGCCTGTAATTTAGAGTTCAATTTGAGTATTTCTTCTTCGTGTGTGCTAGTGCTCAGGATGCGGTTGCTGCAATAGTTCTTACAAGTCGAGATGGGTAAACTTGTGACAGACCGCATCACTTCGGCCACTCTTATTTTTCTAACATTCTCCATGTCTGTGCCACTATTTTCCAGCAAGCGCAACAACAACTCAAGTCGCACCTTGTCGTGCCATTCTATCTCTTCAGCAGGGTCTTCGCTCTGATAGTCTTCCAACTGCTTCTTCAAAGATGCGTTTTCTGCCTCAAGTTCCTGGATACGAGCCTGAATTTGAGCCGTTTCTTGTGTTTTGGCTGGTTTCTTAGTGCTGATATTATATACAATTTCTTTAATAGGGGGATTGTCTGTTGAAGCAGGATGAGTTTTTTCATAGATTTCTTGAAACATGCTGCCAAGACCTGGAACATAAGGCGCTTTAAAGGGCTTCTTCGGGGGGGCAGGAATGCTGCCGTCTTCGGTGATAATCATTCCAGATTCGACGTCGAGTTGCATTTTATCCATGTAATCTGGATATACCTCCATATTAGGCATAGCTCCCCAGAATATGTCTGTATCTTTCCTCCAACTCTTATATGAACTCTTTATTTTGGTAAAAATCTTCTTTTGTGTATGATTATCCTGTGTCCGGCACATTATAGCCCTGACTAGAGTTTCACTGAAATGTTCTGTCAACATAGCTAATGTGTCTGAACTCATATCTTCAACAAGTGAAACGTTCAGATTCTTTATTCTTCCTAATAACTCTTCGTGTGACATTGTGTTTTTCTTATTTTGTCAGTTGTTGGTATAGTTTATTATGCCACAAAGGTACGAAACTTTTGCCCTTCCACAAAACATTTCCTCGAAAATACTTTTGTCATTCAAAAATAAACACTAACTTTGCAGCATGTTCGGGGAGAAATCCGAACTATTAGAAAGCATTCGCTATTATTTCGCGTTCAGCCAAGAAAGCCTAGGAAACTTAAATTGGAATAACAAGCACGGAATAATACGTGACAGGTGAGCCATATATGGTCTCTGTTATATGGATATAGCGATGCACACGCATAGCGTGATGCATTCTTGTTCATATACAGAGGTTTCAAGTTATCCTAGGCTTCGCCTCTTGCTGGACGCAATAAGGTGCATCACGTTTTTGCGTCTTGGCGTGATTGATAGTTAATGCCGAATACCGACAAACTGTCAATCATTATGGCTGTCATTAAACAGAACGCATCCAAAGAAGCAAGCAATATGCTTTTTCCTGTTGTTGAAGGAAAGAGCGAGGAGGTGAACTTCAAGAAAGATTTCTGCGAAAAGTATTTCGACAAAGGGACATGGAGCCTCGATGTGCTGTTTCAAGTAGATGTCTTACTTCAAGACAAGAAAGGACGTTACCTCCTGTATATTGAATCAAAGTACAAGATAACCAATGAGGCGCAGCGCAGAAGAGCCATCGCTCAAGTTATCCTTACAAACAAAAAGCAGGAGGCCATTTTGAGTCGTGTGGCAATCATCTATCTAAACGAGAAAGATGATAATGTGTTGGAACTGGTTGATTGTTCCGACGACTCTGTGATGTACAATAACGACATCAACTGGGCAGCAGAAAAGCCAAGCAATCCAACCAAGGATGCCGTTGACCGGATAAACGACCGTGTCAAAGGAAAAGTGACACGATACACAAATGATGAAATCAAGGAATTCTACGAAACCTTCAAGAAGAATAAGGAGACAAAGATAAACATCACAGAAAAGAACTTTAACGTTGTCTATAACCTTTGGAAGAACGAAGTCAAATTCAAGGAAGCAATTGAAGACGAGCAAGACCGCATCAACCTTTTCCTCGTTGACCTCTTGAACGGCACCAGATACAAAAAATCAATATATACCGACATCATAGAGCACACCCTCTTTGAAGATTTAAGGGTTGGAGAAGAGGAATTGGAAACAGATGAGCCTTTGATTCGCGAGGGCACAAACCTTAGCAACTATGTGATGATGAAGAACGGCGAAGTCATAGACGGCTTCAAGTATTCAGGGTTACATCGTTCATATTATTATACCATAGCCAATGCAGAGGAATATGATTCATTCTGGAAAAGATACAAACGTCCGCCAGAAAAGCACGAGTTTCTAAACATCTTGGAGAGGAGTAGCAAGCTCTATTCAGAGAAATACAGGAAAGACACAGGCGGCGAGTACACACCGACATGCTTTGTGGAACTCCAGAACAAGATTCTGAGTGAGCACTACAACATGGACGACTATATTGTCTGTGACCCTTGTGCAGGCGTTGGCAACTTAGAGAACCAGTTTGGCAAGGACTTCAAGCAATACTGCTACCTCTCTACCTTAGAGCAAATGGATGTTGATACCTGCAAGATAAAAGGATTTGAGAATGCCATCCAGTTCGACTATCTGAAAGACGACAAGCAGCCTCAATGGAAATACAAAGGACGTATCTTGCCAATCGAAGAAATAGCTAAGCTTGAGAACCGCAAACTGATGATTGTGATGAATCCTCCATATCAGCGCAGGAAGGGCTTTAAATACGATTTGGCTTTAGAGTTTTTTATAAAAGTATTGGCTTTGCATCCTGATGCTATAGTTTTCTATTGCAAGACGGAGTTCTTCCTTCGTGATACAGTCTCTGTCTTTGTGGATTCCGGATACAAGATTGTTTCACACGTATTCAGTAATGCAAAAGAAACGTTTATGCTCTCGGAATGGGCTATAAGCCAAGTAATCTTCGATAAAGAAAAAGGGCACCCAATAACAGGTGAAAAGATAAACACATCTAGATATGATTTCAATGCAAAGACCGGAAAGCTTGACTATATAAAGTCATATTGCTATGACAACTCCCGTCCTCAGCTTATAAAAGAAATTGAAAAAACAATAATTCGACATGAGCAAGGTCTGAAGTTGGGACAATGGACTAATCAGAATTATTGTCTAGTATTAAGTAATCGTCAAACGCATAGTCAATTAATAACCAGCGGAAATATTGAATATGCACTTTTACTTAAAGGAATTAACTTCAATACACATGGAAAGTATTTTGAGACAAGTAACCTAACATATAAAGGATTCTTTGAAGATATCAATGAAGAACTGAAAACAGATGCAATTATGTTTTCCCTTTTCTATAAGGGCATCCTTTTTTCTAACAAAGGCCAAAAGAACTATATCATGCCTTTCACTGCTGAGGAGTTGGGGTGTGCGAAAAACGACCTTAATGTTCTTTTCCCTATAATGGCAGACCTGTTCGATGAACAATATGAAGGAAAGCCGTTTGACTTTAGGGAGTTCTTAAGGCAATTTGAGTTCTCTCCAGAAGCTAAGGCTCTTTATAAAGCAGCCCTTGAAGTCTTCAAATACTATCATCACAGCGACGAATACACGAAAAAAGATTACAACGACAGCTACTACGACATCACAAATGCCATCATGGGTAAGGACGTTACCACATACGCCACAATGGATAAAGCAAAGGACAAGCGAATCACGAAAGTAAAAACCACTAAAGGGACTAAAGGTTTTGGAAGAACCACCATCGCCTATGTCGTGGGAAGCAATGACCTGCCTATCTTTATCAAGTTCTTCGATGCCCGAGATGTTCTTGCAAAAAAGATAAACAAACAACTTGTAGAGCAAGGCTTACTTCTTTGGGAAAGAGAGAACATCTATTAGAAGTAAATAATTCACTATAGGACAAAGGAAACAAATAGAAGTTTCTGCGCCTTACAACAAGCCCCTGTCATTCGTTTGGCGAGGGCTGTTGTTTTACTGTTGTATGGGTGGGCTGTTGTTCTGTTGTGCTGTTCTTTCCTCTGAGCTTGCTTCCGCTACTTCAGGCTGTCGAACTTGGCGTTCTTCTCGATGGTCCAGCCTTCGCGCTTCGAGAGGCCGCAGTTCTTGCCCTTGAACATCTTGGCCGACTGCTTGTCGCCCTTCAATTGCCAGTTCAGCCAGTTCAACGCCACTACCGTAAACTCGCCACCATGTGGCTGACGATATGTGCCGCCATGACCTACGGGATAGTTCGCTGCACAGCAGGGTACGTGCTGTATCTGGCGGAAGTCGTCCATGCCGTTTTCGTAAGCGATGTCCTCCTTGCCGCCAAGGATGTAGATGATGCTGGAGTGAATCTCCTTCAGCTTTGATTTGTCGGGCATCGGCATGCCGCCGTGAGCTTGTCCGCGATTGCTCTGCTTGAAGAGTCCGCTATTGCAAATCATCATGGTCTTGATGCGCGGGTCGGCACAGTTGTAGAGGCTTTGCAGGCCACCGCACGACATGCCTGCCACGCAGATGTTCTTCACGTCGATTTTACCATAATAGGGCGAGTTCTTGTCGGCATTCTGTGCGATTGCCCAGTCGATGCTTTCTATCTGTTGCTCAGTTGTTGACATGGGACCTTGATAAGGTTTCTCCTCCATAGGGATGTAGCCAGTTGCCAAGACGATATAGCCGTGCGACGCTATCTCATTGAGGAACTTGAAGTGTTCCCAAGGCGAGTTGGTACAGGCTCCGTTGCCCCAAACCAGGACGGGTAGGGGATTCTTTTTGCCAAAAGTTGAGAGGTCTTGCGGCACGAAAATGGTGTGTGCGGGCAGCGATTCTTCCTCTTTCATGATGGCCTTGTAAGCACCCAGTCCGCCGTCTTCCACGACAAGGCGCTTGTGCTTCGGCGTGATGCTCCACCAGTCGAAGTTGAAGAGTTTCGGCCCCTTGCGACCTGTGAAGACGAGGTAGAGGTCACGCCCCTTGCCGGCTTCATTTTGAGTTTTGAAATTTGAATTTTGAATTGGAGCTGTCAGCTCTTGCCATTTCTCCCATCCGCCTGTGCCAGGCACTTCCAGACGTGTAAGCAGTTCGCCCTTCAGGCTGTCGATGTGCAGCTCAATCTGTCCGCCACGCAAACCGCTTGCCACACGAGCTACGAACTGTGTGGGCTCGTTTTGGCTGAAGTCAACGTTTTGCAACTTAATATAGTCACCATTGTGAATATCAGATACATAGACGCCCACTTCGTCGTTCTGTTCCGTCTTCAAGCCACGACTGAACGCCATTGTCTCTGCTTCGACCTTCCTATAAGGATTGAAGGTCTCGATAGGCTTCACACCCTCGTCCGTCGGTAGAATGGTGGGGAAGGAACCGTCGGCATTGTACTTGAACTCCTCGACGGCTACACTTCGTCCAAAGCCACCGCCTCGAGGCAGCTTGCCTGTGTGGTAGAAGAAGTAGGAATGCCCCTTGTAGTCGGCCACGCCACAGTGGTTGGTGAACGACTTGGTGTCGCTAAGCGGCATTATCTCGCCTGCATATTTCCACGGACCGGTAGGGTGGGGAGCCGTGCTGTAAGAGATATGTTCGGGCACGCCACCTGCTGCATAAAGCAACTGATACGTGCCGTTCCGCTTGGTGAGCCACGGCCCCTCGACATAAGAGTCTTTGTACTTCTTGCCCTTTTCGCGTTTGTTCATCATGGGACCACCGAACGCCTCCTCGGTCATGTCGAGCCGTCCAAGCTCGCCACTATAGGAAATCATGTCGCGATTCAGCTTCAGGTAGTAGCACTGCGGATTGCCCCACATGAGCCACGCCTGTCCGTCGTCGTCGATGAGTACGGTGGGGTCGATATGGTCCCACGAGCCGTTCTCGAAGAGGGGCTTGCCAATGGCGTCGCGGAAAGGCCCGACAGGCGTGTCGCTGACTGCCACGCCGATTGCCATGCCTCCAGACAGCTTGGAGTGGGCACAGATGTACCAGTAGAACTTGCCGTCGCGCTCCACTGTTTGCGAAGCCCAAGCCCTGTCGTCGGCCCAAGAGAAACTCTCCAAGGCAAGGGGCGAGCCGTGGTCTTGCCAGTTCACCATGTCCTTCGTCGAATAGACGCGCCATTCCTGCATCCAAAAGAAGTCGGCGCCATCCTCGTCGTGTCCCGTATAGACGTACATTGTGCCGTCGTGCACCATCGGCGCCGGGTCGCTTGTGAACCACGTCTGGACGAAGGGATTTTGTGCCCCGATGGGGCTAAATGATAAAAGACAAATGATGAATGAGAGAGAAAAGACTCTCGCGAAATGCTTGGATAAATTCATAGTATTATTATTTATTTGTCTGCAAAGATATAAAAAGATTAGGGATTTGATGTCAGAGAATAAAGATTTTTTTGTATCTTTGCATTCAAAGCGTACATCTATGAACAAGAAATACATTTCTCTTTCGCTGGCTCTCGTGATGTCTGCCACGATGTCCGGCCAGAACAAAAATGCCCCTGTGAACGAAGACGAGAGCAAAGTGCAAGCGTTTGAACTGCCAGACCTGTTGACGTGCACGGGTGGGGAACACGTCGAGACGGCAAAGCAATGGGAAAAGAAGCGCAGACCAGAGCTTCTGAAGCTTTTCAGCCAGCAGGAATATGGTGTGACGCCAAGACAAACAGGCATTAAGGTAAAACATGAACTTGTATCATCTAACCCGAAGGCAATGAATGGCTTGGCAACAGAGAAGCAAGTTCGCTTTACTTTCACGGGAAAGAACAAACAAACGCATCAGGCACTCCTGCTGCTCTACATTCCCAACCATGCAAAAGGACGTGTGCCTGTAATTGTAAGTTACAACTTTCACGGCAATCAAACCACAACTTTCGAAGAAGATGTGCTGTTCTCTCCGTCTCGCGATTTGATGAAAAAGGCTGGCTCGGACAATTGGGTGCGTGGCGAACAGGCAAGTCGCTGGTCTTACGAACTGGCGTTGCAGCGAGGTTATGCCGTTGCCACGATGAACTATCACGACATCTGTCCTGACTCGCCAGCTTTGATGGAGCATGGCATTCCTTCGCTTTTGCCCAACTATAAAGTCGATTCGCGCGAGGCAAACGAGTGGGGCGCAATAGGAATCTGGGCGTGGGGCTATAGTAGAATTGCAGATTACTTGATGAAAGAGAAGCAGATAGACAAGGATTGCATGGTGGTGCTTGGGCACTCGCGACTGGGCAAGACAGCACTTTGGGCCGGTGTGCAAGACAAGCGCTTCAAGGTTGTCATTTCGAACGATTCGGGTTGTGGCGGTGCAGCCCTCTCGAAACGTGTCTTCGGCGAGAATATCGCTCGTATTACAGGCAATTTCCCGCATTGGTTCTGTCCTGCCTTTAATGCTTATTCCGAAAATGAAGCCTCTATGCCTTTCGACCAGCACGAACTGTTGGCACTTGTGGCTCCACGCCATGTCTATGTGGCAAGCGCAGAAGACGACAGTTGGGCCGACCCCAAGGGAGAGTATCTGAGTGCTTATTATGCAGGGCCAGCGTATCAACTTTATGATATGCAAGGCCTTCCGTCGGCTACTCAGCCTGCCGTTCACCAACCTCAGCATTATGATGTGGGCTATCACATTCGTTCAGGCAAACACGATGTCACACCCTACGACTGGCAGTGTTACCTTGACTTCTGCGACAAAGTGTTCCAGACGAAATCCGACAGATAAAGATGCAGAAAACGCAAGCCATGAAGAAAGTTTTACTCCTAATTTTGCTGCCACTCTTTTGTGCATCGGTTGTGGCAGAACCCGTACTTGATTCCTTAAAGATTCAAGGACAGATGCGACACTTTTGGATATATAAACCAGCAGGAATACAGAAGGGTGCACCTTTGGTGTTTGTGCTGCACGGATATGGCAATCCAGGTCAGCAAAGAACTTGGATGAACGAGGCTGCCGAGAAGCACAAGTTCGCCATTTGCATACCTTGTGGCTGGAAAGACCCTCAGGGAAAGCCTTCTTGGAACGTTGGCTATCCATTTCAGCAAGGATGGAAAGTGGACGAAGTGGCAGGGATGGAGCAATTGGCGAAGCATGTCCAGAAGAAATATGGCTTGAGCCGAAAGAATACGTTCATGACGGGAATGTCAAATGGTGGTGAGATGTGTTATCTGACTGCTTATAGCAAGCAGAAGACCTTCAAGGCAGTGGCTCCCGTTTCCGGTTTAACAATGGAATGGATTTACCGTACAATGGATGCACCCAAGCCCATTCCACTCTTCGAGATACACGGAACGGCCGACCACACCTCGGAATGGAATGGCGACCTCGAGAACAAAGGTGGGTGGGGCGCTTATATGCCTGTGCCCATAGCCATTGGATATTGGATTGCCAAGAACAAATGCGAACACGAGATCGTCGAGCACGTCGAAGGACTCAATAAGGAAAATGGCTGCTCCATCATCAAGCATAAGTACACGGGCGGACCTACAGGTTGCGAGGTGTGGCTGTACGAAGTAATTAACGGCCCCCACAGCTGGTTCGACCGCGATATCAATACAGGAGAAGAGATTTGGTCTTTCTTCAGCAAGTATTTAGAATGAAAATTAATAATTGAACATAAACCGTTTATAAAATGAAGAAAATTATTTGCCTTTTGGCCATATTGGGACTGCAGAGTGTTGCTCCGATGAGTGTTTATGCATGGCATAAGCAATCGTTTGATGAAGGCTGGCGATTCCATCGCGGCGAAGTCATTAACGCGGAAGCCATAGACTTCGATGATTCGAAGTGGCGTGAGGTTATCGTGCCGCATGATTTCAGTATGGAACCAGAGGCGTATGCCCATGACTATAGGGAGCAGACGTCTGACTGGAAGAATTGGCAGGTAGGACCATTCTCACGGCTCAGCGCGGGTGACTCGGACTTGGGACAGACCGTGGGCGGCACGGGCTGGTATCGTAAGACATTTACACTGAATACCAGTGGCGGTTCTGTTGACAAAACACTCCAGGACAAGACATTTCGCATACGCTTCGATGGCGTGTATAATCAAGCCGAGGTGTGGGTGAACGGGAGAAAGGCGGCAATGAACGTCTATGGCTATATGCCTTTCACGGTCGTTTTGAATGGCGTCCTAAATGATAAAACGTTTCGCGATACGAAGGACGAGCGGCAAGTAACAGTTGCCGTGAAGGTAGTCAACGAGGGCTTGAACAGCCGATGGTATGCGGGCAGTGGCATCTTCCGTCATGTGTGGTTGGAAACGACGGACAAGCTGCATATCGATGAATGGGACACCTATGTTGATGCCTCGGAAGTGAACGGGAAGAATGCTAAAGTTAAGGTCTCGGCAAAGATATTCAACGAGAATGCTGCGGCAGCTAACGGCACGATAAAGGTACAAATCATGGATGCAGAAGGGCGAGAGGTCGCTTCTGGAGGTACTGAACTAAACGTAAAATCTCCACGCCTCTGGTCTGTCGATTCGCCTTACCGTTATACTGCGCGCATCAGCTTGCTCGATGCAGATAATGTTGTTCGCGATGTCTTGGAAATCCCCTTTGGCATCCGTACTATCAACTTTTCCGCCGACAAGGGTTTCCTGCTTAACGGAAAGCCGATGAAGTTGCGAGGCGGCTGTGTCCATCATGACAACGGATTGCTTGGGAGCGCTGCCATCGACCGTGCTGAAGTGCGAAAGGTGGAATTGCTGAAGGCACAGGGTTACAACGCTGTTCGCACAAGCCATAACCTGACTTCGGTTGCCTTCCTAGACGCCTGTGACAGTCTCGGTATGTTGGTTATCGATGAGTGCTTCGACCAATGGGAGGAGCCCAAGCGAAAAGATGACTACAGCAATTACTTCTCGAAGGAAAAGCAGGTCATCGTTGGCGGTAAGCTTGTCGGCATCGGTACGACAAACTTCGAGTATGATGCTGCCTTGATGGTGCGCCGAGACCGCAATCACCCCAGCGTTATCATGTGGAGCATTGGAAACGAGATAGCTCAACGCTCGGATGTGCCTCGAGGCAAGGAAATAGCACAAGCCATTGTACGAGCCATCAAAAGTGAAGACACAACAAGGCCCACAACTTTTGCCGTATGCGAATACTGGGACCGTCAGGCTCAAAAGATGACATGGGAAAAGGATTCTTATCGTGCATTTGAAAATGTCGAGGTGGGTGGCTACAACTATGGGCTTCATTATTACGAGAGCGACCACGAGAAGTTCCCCGAGCGCATTATGTACGGCTCTGAATCGTTCCCCAATGCTGTGGCAGCCAACTGGAATACTATCGAGAAGCATCCCTACATCTTAGGCGATTTCGTCTGGACAGCCATCGACTATATTGGTGAGGCGGGTATCAGTCACGCTATTGAACGGAGCGACCGAGGACATTGGATTCAAAACCTCTCCTGGCCGTGGTTCAATGCCTGGTGTGGTGATATTGACCTGATAGGCAACAAGAAGCCACAGTCATACTATCGCGATGTTGTATGGAGACAGTGTCCCATTGCTATGGCAGTACGTCCGTCTGTAACCGATGGAGAATATGAAGATGCTGCTGGCTGGTGCTGGACGGCAGAGGAGAACCATTGGAACTGGCATGACCGCGCATATTATGATGGTAATTACCTGCCCATTGACATCCGTCCAGAGAAGTACGACAACGCCGCGCTTCGGGGCAGAATCGTTCACGACGTTAACGGTCGTCGCAGCGACTCTTTGCGCGTCAACGTATATACTCGTGAGGCTCGAGTCCGCTTGTCTGTTAATGGCAAAGTAATTGGCGAACAGGATGTCAACCAAGATACCTACACTGCCACCTTCCGCGTGGCTTATGAACCCGGTGAACTG
>Ga0247609_10005897_pt1 | contig 11925 bp, 12 predicted proteins | sample 172DNAGHGlowgp2_FD_193487 | JGI IMG/M metagenome (GOLD analysis project Ga0247609, IMG submission 193487) | Sheep rumen microbial communities from Palmerston North, Manawatu-Wanganui, New Zealand - 1728 DNA GHGlow gp2 | ecosystem: Host-associated > Mammals > Digestive system > Stomach > Rumen ... | reverse complement strand
GAAGAAGCAATTTCGCGCTTTTTTTTGGGAGGAGATTTTTTCTTTTTAGTGGAGTAAGTTAAGTTGGAATCGAGAGGATAACCGATAAGTTGAGCCCCAATAGCGAGAGCCTTGCACATGTCGTTGAAGTCGTGAAGATTAAGGCGTTCTTCGTCAGCAATGATTTTGAGGAGGTCGCCTTGAAAGCCGCATTCGCGGAAGCAATGATAAAGCCAGCGGTCGCCTTTGAATTCGACTTCAACGGGAGTAGCGTCTCTACCTTTTCCGTTGCCGCAAATGGGGCAGATGATTTTGCGCTTATCAGGATTGCGACTAGAGCCAGCTTCTTCGAAAATGAAATGCGGGTCGTAAGAGTTGATTTTGTCTTTCAGGTTGTCGGTTGCAGAACGAGAGAGCCGTTTCACAGCATCAACATCTGAATCGGTTACGTAAGGTAACCATTGAGGTTTAAAATTCATGTGATATAATCCTCCATAGTATAAGGGTAATTTTTAGCCGTCGTGAGCGGCATTATTTTTTTGTAAAAGCAAAAGACGACAAACACAGTTAGCAGTGAATGCCGTCTACAAATTCTCTATGAAAGTCTTGCAAGAATTGTTGCCTTGATTTATAATCTTTCATGAGGTTTGGAAATCTGAATTGAAAATTTTCTAGTGTGAGCGGTAACGATACTCACAACGGTAAATCTAGCGAAAATCCTTTGGGACTTCTGGAGAATGGTAACGACATTCACCGAGTGAGCTCTGTAGTGTCTGGAAAACACGCAGAGCTTTTCGCGTTTCTAAGACTTTTTAACTTCCTCGCTAAGCAAATCTCCCTTGAAAAAATTTTGTGTATCAGTTTCAATCTGCATGTTATTATAGCAAAAATTTTATTTATGACAATCTTATGTGACGAGAAAATTTTTCATAGTTTGACTATGGATTTTGTTTCTTAAGAGATAATAGAAGAATAAATTTTGTAATATTCATGGATTATTAATTTTAAGGAGACAATGTTATGAGCAATCCAAAAGGTTCTGAATGGAATCGTTGGGATTTACATTTGCATACAAAGGCTTCTTATGATTATCATTATAAAGCTACTGATGCGGATGATTTATTATGTAGTACTTTAAGAGAAAATGGCATTAAAGCTGTCGCTGGAAAGCTGTCGTAGTTTTTAACGCAAATGTTCTCCGAAGTGCCGACATTAACAATCAAGCGCGATTTACCAAACTTGTCGGTTTCGATTAATTCGTATGTGGATGAATTTGAGTCGTAAAGGAACGTATCGCTAAGGAAATTTTTTAATGCGTAGTTTATTATCCTGTCTCCCATTGTTTTAGTCGTCCTCTTGGAAAGCGAAAATCTCGCTCATAAGTTCGTCAATGGCTTTATTAAAGGAAGGCGCAACAAAACCGTATTTGCCGGATTTTAATTTCTGAATCATTGTATGCTTGTCTCCACGTTCAAATTGATACAGATTTATTTCTTTCGGAGTGAGTAAATCTTCTTCAGTGTACCCAAATTCTTTCAAAAGTTCTTCACGTTCTTCTACCGAGCGATTGTGCAGTTTAATCATGTTGTTGAAATGCTGGAGTATTGTGTCGCTGTGAGTTGTTATCCAAATCGGAATGCCGCTGTGGACGAAACGAATCACGAGCTGAGCCATTTTCTTCTGGAGTGCAGGGTGCAAGTGTGCTTCCGGCTCTTCGATGACGACGAGTCGCAAAGGGATTCGGGTTGTCAGTAACAAGGGTAAGGACGCTATCTCTGTGACGACGGAAGAAGTTATGCTAATAGTCAATTCGTTATCACTGTCCACTGGAGAATAGCGAATAGTTTTGCCTTCTTCTTTTACAGTAATATTTCCATGAATGATTTCATTCTGCAAGAATCTAATTAACGCCAGTTTCCGCTCGCTTTTTATCTCAGCAGTGTTTTGCAGTTTTATCAGCAGTTCTAGTGACTGTGGACAATTTATTTTAACCAAAGAAGAATGGAAGCAAAGAGAACAAAAGAGAAGAAACGGTCGGCTCTCTTGTCATAGCGCATTGCCAGTCTATGATTCTCCTTTAGTCGTTGAAAAAATCGTTCCACCACATTTCTTTTCTTGTATTGCTCCTCATCTATTTTCCACTGAACCTTGTAGGTCTTTTTGCAAGGAATACAAGGAGTGCCGCCTTTGTTTTCTATCAAGTACAAAAATTTACGAGAGCAATAAGCTTTTTCGGCAACAACTTTTCCAGTTTCGCCCATTCCTCTTCTGTTAATTCGTATGGCATTTTATTTCACCCGACAACTATTTTATCATTCTTTGTCCACAGTCCCTAGTTGTAAATGGCTTCCGAATAGTGACAAGCAACGAAATGATTAGGTTCAAGCTCGCGGAAAGCGGGCTTTTTTTGCTGGCAAAGTTCTTGGCAATGTTCGCAACGATTTTGGAAGGGACAACCGGAAGGAATGGAAAGCGGACTGGGAATATCGCCGGGTAAAATCCCGATATACTGGTTTTTCGATTGGTCTGTTGAGAAAACTGCTTTTAGTAAAGCTTGCGTGTAAGGATGGCGAGCTTGGTGAAGTTTATCGCCGTCGAGTTTTTCCATCATGTTGCCCAGATACATTACGGCGACGCTGTGGCTAAACAGACTGACTAAAGCCATATCGTGGCAAATGAAAATGTAGGTGATTCCCTTTTCGCGCTGGAGCTTGACGAGCAATTTAATAATCGTGTCCTGAATCGAAACGTCGAGCGCGGAAGTAGCCTCGTCGCAAGCAATAATTTCGGGCTCAAGTGCCAGAGCGCGAGCAATAGCGACGCGTTGACGTTGGCCGCCGCTCATGTTATGCGGATAACGGTTCACGAAGTCAGCGGGCAAATCAACCTGCGTCAAAAGTTCCCGCGCTTTTGTCTCTACGTCGCTTTTTTTGATTAGGTCGAAATTCAGTAGCGGTTCGCAGATTATGTCTTTGATTTTCATTTTGGGATTGAAAGCGGCGGTCGGGTTCTGAAAAACCATTTGGATATGACGATAATTTTGCCGCTTAGCTTCGCCGCTAAGTTGCGTGATGTCTTCGCCGTGAAAAATGATTTTACCGGAGGTCGGCTTCTGCATGTTCATAATTGCTTTGAGCAACGTAGTCTTGCCGCAACCGGATTCACCGACAACGGCAACCGTTTCGCCTTTGTGAACGTCAAAGGTAATGTCGTCGCAGGCGGTCAAGAAACGTCCGCTGGATACGGGAAATTTTTTCGTAACGTGTTTTACGCGGAGAATTACTTCAGACATAGCGACGCCCTCCAATTTCCGGAACACTTGCTAGCAAGTTTCTCGTGTAGTCGGCTTGCGGATGATTGATAACGTCATCGGTCTTGCCGTATTCGACGACGTGCCCTTGACTCATGACGATTAAATCATCAGCAAGGTAAGAGGCAACGCCTATATTGTGTGTGACAATAATCATAGCCGCGCCCGACCCGCGAGTTATGAACATCAGTTCGCCGACGATTTGGGCTTGCGTGGTTACGTCCAATGCACTGGTCGGTTCATCGGCGAGCAACAATTTAGGCTGGAAGGTTATCGCCATTGCAATGCCGACGCGCTGACGCATACCGCCGGAAAGTTCAAACGTGTAGGAGTTCAAAATATTTTCGGGGTTGGGCAAGTTCATCAACTCCAATTTCTCAATGGCCATGTCCCAGGCGGCTTTTTTGTCAAGGTCGCTGTGAACTTGAATGTATTCGACGAATTGCTTGCCGATTGTGTGCACGGGATTCATCATGTTGCCGCTATCTTGGAATATCATCGAAATATTTTTTCCGCGCAGAGCCCGCCAACCGCTTGCGTCGAGTTCCAAAAGATTTTTTCCGTCAAAGGTGATTGAACCGTTCGAGACTCTTCCGCCGCCCGGCAATACGTTTAAAATAGCTCGGATAACAGTAGTCTTGCCGGAGCCGCTCTCGCCTACTATCGCCAAAATTTTGCCGTCGTCCAAATTAAAGCTAACGTCTTGAACGGTGGGTTTGGTTGCTTTGGCGTAAGAAATGTCGAGCTTTGAGATTTCAAGCAACATTTATCAAATCACTTCCTTGCATTGAATTTGCGCGCCCTCCGGTTCTTGACTGACAGCTAACTGTCAAGTTTATAATCAGCCTGAAAGAGACATCGGATGCGGTGCGCTACAAAATTTGGTTTTACGATACAGCGGCAAAGGAGGGAACCGTTGCAATCCACGACGAATTGACGCCCGAAGAAATGCGAAATATTCGCGCCCGCATGAAGCACGTCGAACGCTTGACCAACGAAAAATTTCTGCTTGAAAAAATTTCGTCGCAAAATTCCTAATTGACACTTACAGGACAACGCCGAACAGCTGACAAGAAATTCGTCAACCGCTCGGCGCTTTTGTTGAGCAGAATTTATTTCGCGGGTCTGATGAGCTTTGTAATCCAGTAATAGTCGGAAGGATACATAGTGACGCCGTCAACGTACTTTGCATTGATGATGTTGGTCTGCGGGTAGCCGAAGAACAGAGCCGCGCCGTCGTCAAGCAGAATTTGTTGCAGTTCGATAATCAGCTGACGACGTTTCGCCGCGTCGAATTCGGAGCTGAGCTGTTCAAGTTTTGCGTCGTAAGCGGGGTTGCTGTAGCCGCTACCGTTCTGTGGGTTGGAGCCGTCAGCATTCGACTTCCAATACCACGTCAAGAAAATTTCGGGGTCACCCGTGTTGGCGGTGGTGATGTTTGAGATGAGCAGGTCGTATTCGCCTTTAATGCCCATGCCGTCAATCAAGTTGTAGTCGACGGTGTTAATCTTGATGTCGAATCCAAGTTTCTTGAGGTCAGATTGCACAGCTTCGGCATAAAGCGGAAGTTCAGCGCGGGAATTGTAAACGACGAAATCCAGTTCAAGTTTTCTGCCGTCTTTTTCGCGGATGCCGTCGCCGTCAGAATCTTTCCAACCGGCTTCGTCGAGGAGTTTGGCGGCGCGTTCAGGATTGTAGGCGTTGGGGTCTTTAAGTTGGTCGAAACCGTAATCAAGCGACGGAGGTACAGGAGCTTTGCCGGGGATAAAAGTTTTCTTGAGCAAAACGTCGTTGTAAGTTTCACGGTCGCAACCGCAAATCAGAGCCGCGCGAACTTTCGGGTCGCTTAAAATGTGGTCGGGCTTTTGATTCAAACGAGCGAGGACGACGCGCAAGCTTGCAATTTCGTCGATATGGAATTTGTCGTTGCCTTTGAAAATATCAATGTCACCCGCAGCAATGTTCACAGCAACATCAACGTCGCCGGATTGCAACGCCATAGCGCGAGTATTCGGGTCGTCAATGGAAGGAATTTCAACCGTCTGATAAGGAACTGCGCCGTCCCAATAATTTTCGTTGCGTTTCATGACGGCGCGTTCTTTGACGAAACTCTCAACCATGTAAGGACCGGTGCAAATGGGACCTTCCTTGCTGAAGTCGCGGGCAGGCTCGGCGGTTGTGTCAACGATTATGAACAGCGGGTCGGCAAGGTAACCTGGCATGCCGGGCAAAGGTTTCTTCGTTTGAATGATTAAATTTTGTCCGTCCGCCGTGATTGATTCATACTCGAAGAAAGTCGCGGCACGATTGTTCTTTGCAAATGCGCGTTCGATTGAATTTTTGACTGCCTCGGCAGTGAGCGCAACGCCATTGGAAAATTTTACGTTATCGCGAATTTTAAAAGTCCAAGTTAAATGGTCGTCGCTGACCTGCCAACTTTCGGCGAGCCACGGTTGAATATTCATCTTCTCATCAAACTTCGTCAAACATTCGCCCAGACCGTAGCGCATAACAACCCAGCCGAAATAGTTTTGCGTCGGTTCCAAAGTGTCGGCAAAGTTCGTGACGCCGACTTTCAGGACGTTGGGGTCGCCGCCTTGAGAAGAACTGCCGCTGTCGCCTCCGCCACAACCCGCGAACAATACGCCCGCCGCAAATACGCCGCACAACCCGACACTGAGCCGTTTAAAAAACTTTTTCCACTTGAAAGACATTGCATCAACACTCCTTAGAAAAAATTATTGTTGTCTTGGGTCGAGAACATCGCGCAAACTGTCGCCCCAAAGATTGAACGTTGCCACGACAATAAAAATCGCCGCACCGGGATAAATCATAAGCCACGGCGCAGTTTGAATGTATTGGCGCCCCTCGTTAAGCATGAGTCCCCATTCAGGCGTTGGCGGTTGTGCTCCGAAACCGAGGAACGACAAGCCGGCAATTTCCATCATCATTGTGCCGATATCCATTGCGCCGGTTATGACGACCATCGGCAAAATATTCGGCAGTATGTGCCGCCATAAAATGTTAATCGTCTTGGTGCCGTTGACTTGCGCGGCGATAATGAAATCGTTATTGCGGAGCTTGATGACCAGACTTCGCACGAGCCTTGCATATTTCGCCCAGCCGACTATTAAAAGTGCAAGAATTGTGTTGACTACCGATCCGCCCAAAATACCCGCAATAGCAATGGCAAGCACGACGCCAGGGAATGCAAGCATCATATCAGCAAGGCGCATTAAAATCATCTCAACCTTTCCGCCGAAGTAACCCGACGTTATTCCGACAGTTGATCCGACAATTGCCAGCAAAATTACAAGACAAATCGTCATGAACAGCGAGACTTGAGTTCCGGCAATAATTCTTGATAAGGTATCGCGTCCGAGTTTGTCCGTTCCGAGCAAATGTTCGGCTGATGGCGGTTGCAGGACGTTGCGCATATTTCCGTCGAAAGGGTCTTGCGGAGCCAGATACGGCGCGAAAATTGCCACGAACAAAATAAAAATTACCGCCGCACTGTAAACGGCGAACACCCGATTTTTCTTGAAAACTTCAATCAACGTTGCTCACCCTTTCTCAATTTCGGGTCGAGATAAGAGTAAGACACATCGACCAGAAAATTTATCATCATGTAGACGACAGCAATCCACAACACAAATCCTTCAATCAGCGGATAATCGCGCATCATTATCGCTCGTACCGCCATATTCCCCATACCAGGCCAGCTGAAAACGATTTCGATAACCGCCACGCCGCCCAAAAGCCAGCCGATTGACATTCCCAACAACGTTATCAGCGGCAAGACGGCATTAGGTAAAACGTGCTTGAAAAGTATCGCTGACTCACTCAAGCCACGCGCTCTGGCTCCGATAACGTAATCTTGATGAAGTTCGTCGAGAATAACCGTTCGCACTTGCCGAACATATTTTGTTGACTGATAAATTGCTAACGTCACCGCCGGCAAGATAACTCCTTTGGCTGTAATCGTCGAACTTGCTATCGGGAACCAACCCAGCTTGAGGCCGAAGATATAAAGCAAAATTAGTCCGAGCCAAAAATTTGGCATTGATACTCCTATGAAGGAAAAAAATCTGACGAGATAATCTGGCCACTCATTTTGCCGCACTGCCGACCAAATGCCCAATGGAATGGAAATTATCAGCACAAATATCACCGTCACGAACGCCAATAAAATCGTGCCGACGAAGCCTTCAGATAATTTCTCAACGACTGGCTTTTTCGCTGAATACGACATTCCCATATCACCTTGCAAAAGTCCCGCCGCCCAGTTTCCATACTGCACGAGGAACGGTTTATCCAATCCCAGTTCCTCTCGCGTCTTTTGCAAAATTTCTTCCGAAACGATTGTGTCTGCCGATTCAAGAAGCATTGCCGCAGGGTCACCGGGCGCAAGATAAGTCAAGCAGAACGTCAAGAAACTTACGCCAATCAACGTGATTAGCATTTGCAAAAGACGATTCGCTAACCGATTCAAAATTTCTCCTCCCTTATTGATTTATAACAACAAAAAATGCCTCGCCTGCGAGAACGAGACATCAAAAAATTTTCGGAACGAACACGAAATCATTCCTAATTGTTTTTAAATCCCCTTCCTGTCGCTCGCAGGTCAAACGGTGATTGTTAATCAGGCAATTCTCCTGGCTCCAGGTCTTAGCTATCTGCGCCTTCTCAGACTTTTGTCTAATGACATCATTGCAGAATCGCTCGCTGTTACAGTGGCGGGACCGCTTCGGCTTATACCGAATTCCTTATTGAGTCTTTCGACACCTGGTTCAATCCATATTCAATTTTCGTTGCTATAATAAATCAAGTTTATCGCAGTGTCAATCTTTCAATTACTTACTCAAGCAATTGACACTCCCTCCGGCTAAAGCCAGAGGGATTCTTGCTTCACGGAGAACTGCGCCCTGCGTTTTACACTCTCTCCACAAGCGTAACTTCCCGTGTGTCCCACGGTAGTTTCTATTCTTCAAGCTGAATTTTTCATTTCCAATGCTTTTTCGCAAGATATTTATTGCGGCGTTTTGGTCTCGGTCGTATATAATATTTGGCAACATCGGCAACACTTACTTTTTATTTTGCAACGCCCAAAAAATTGTGCAAAACGAGTGCAAGCAATTTTTAGTGAATGTGCTATCATGTGGGAAAGCGAGATTTTCGAAAAATGTTCACTTATGCATTTCACTGCGTGAAACGCCAAAAATCTCGCGTCCTGACGCGAAAAAACGCTTCAAAAAATATGCCAGTCGCTTCACTCCTTGAACCTGCGGTTGGCTACAGAAAGGGGGAAAATCTTCATGGCGATGTATCATTTCCGTATCAAGTCCGACAAGAAACCTAATGGAACAAAAATTTCGGCTGTCAAACATGTCGAATATATAAATCGTGAGGGAACTTTTGCCCACGACGAGCACTGGAAACAAACTAACAAATTCGTCGGCAATTTCATCTCGACGGAAAAAACGCCAAATGCACTCGACGGGCTAGATTCGCTCCTATATAAGACCGACGATTTTGGCTCTATTAAAAATTCTGAGCGCGGGATTGAAGTCACTGAAAATTTTTCCCACACCACTATTACAATCGCGCTTCTGTTAGCTGACAAAGCTCTAAGTCATCAACCGCTGATTATAAATGGTTCGCCCGATTTCCATAAAGCAGTGCTTCAAGTCGCTCTTGGAAATAATCTTTCCATTTCTTTTCAAGATAAACTTATGCAACAAAAACTGGATTTCATTTTCCTTCATTATCTCAACTTCCGTTCCTAAAGGAAACAGCGGAAGGAATAAAATTGACTAAAGATGAAGTCTATGATTTAGAAGAATTCATGCGCGAACAATATCAGCACATTCGTTATGATTTTTCCGACGAGCAAAAAAATTTAGCTCAGTTGACTGCTAAAACAATTTTGGAGAATATTGAAGAGTCACAGAAACAACAATCTGCTGTTTCTCATGCGGAATATATCAATCGGGAAAGAGCGTATGAGCATCGCGGTGGTTGTATTTTTCATGCGCATCGCTTGCCGAAATGGGCGCAAGACGACCCGAAAAATTTTTTTCAAGCGGCAGAGGAATATGAAGCGGTAGGAAATCGGCGTTATAGGGAAATAGAATTTGCGTTGCCAAACGAGTTAAAAACAGTGGAGCAGTACCGTCAGATTATTGACGCCTTCATCGCCAAACATTTGAGTGACCATTATTACGCGTACGCGATACACAACAAAATAGGAATGATGTCAGAAGGACAACATCATCCTCACGTTCACATTATGTTTTCTGAACGGCAGATAGATGATGTGAAACAAAAACAGGAACGCGAAGCAAAAAGTTTCTTTTTGTATCCGGCGCGAAAGAAAAAAGACGGCTCAGAACCGTCTTTCGAGGAGAAATGGAAACGTGATGCACCAAAAGCTCGTAAATGGGCGGACAAAAATTTTTTAACTGAGTTGCGAGCAGATTTTGCGCAAATCCAAAATGAAGTCTTGTCGCGAAATAATTTTTCGATACGAGTAGACCACAGGACGCTCAAGGCTCAGAAGGAAGAAGCGCAGCGAAATGGCGATACTTTTCTTGCGCGACTTTTTAGTCGAGTTCCCGAAAAATATATCGGAATAATCTCGTGCCAAGAGGACGACGAGCCGAAATTGGAACGGCTGAAGAATATTTCGAGGACTGCGCAAACAGCATTTTGATTTAGTGATGAAGATAGATGCAATGACAAAGGAAGCGGAGGAATTAGAAGTCAAAGACGCCGTTCAGTTGTCCTCTACCGGTGCAAAAAGTCTTATGGACTCGGAAGAGTATAAGACGCAGGAATTTGTCTCCCAATACCTTTTGGCAATGAAAACTAAAATGCTGACAAGTTTGTTCGTCAGCTGGAAGAAATCGAAACACGAGCTAAAGAATTGATTCCGCGAGTGAATCACGCTAAAGAGCAAATGAACGCTTTGGAAAAACGAGTTGCCCGCGATAAAGTCAACACTCGTTATCGGATGACGGTTTCCGACACGTTGACGAATAATCAAGCGGCATCAGTAATCGCCGACGCTATTTTAATGGATCCGCAAGTAGTTCAGCTGGTCGCTCGTTCCACCGGCAATAATCTCGAAATGGAAAAAGATTGGGAATTGATGTCCGAACTCGAGACCACTCACCACGCCTTGACCAGATGGACATTTCCGATATAATTTCGAAGGGCAAATAAAGTTGCTCAATGTTAATGAATATAGTTTATATAACTCTCAAAAGTTATTGCTCGCTATGGAAAATTTTTCTGTTTTTGCAGAAGGTGATTAAAATGCAAAATGCTGATAATGTAGCACGTTGGTTTCTAAGTCGCAATAGACTTCGTTCTTTAAGTGGTGAATCTGACTTCATCTCAAATCTTAAATTACAAAAATTACTCTACTACGCTCAAGGAATACATCTTGCTTTATACGGAAAACCACTATTTAACGATCCAATAGAAGCTTAGCAATATGGTCCAGTTGTCGACTCTGTATATCAAACATACAAAATAAATGGTTCTGATGCCATAAAAAATTTTGATAACCCTAAAGAAAATTTTTCAGATTCGGAAGAAGTTGCTTTGCAGTTCACTCAGGAAGCGTTTGGTCAATTTTCAGCTTGGAAACTTGCCGACATGACTCATGAAGAATCACCCTGGAAAGAAACAGAAATAAACAAAACAATTACTTTGGATAAAATCAAGAAATACTTCGAGGAACACTACGTTGAGTAAAAAGGGCAAACCACCCCAACCTAAACTTAAAATAAGCAAAAATGCCACTCCAGTCACTGAAAATAAAATTTCCATTTCCCTTCAATATCTGTCTACAAACAAGCTACGTAACTTTGACTTCTTCTTCAATAATAAAGATCCCATCTTCAACATAATCGGATTCGACTTCGATTATTCGGCATATAAACACTAAGCGGCTCGTGACTCATACACGAGCTGCTTTTAATTTTCAAAATGCACCCTGAGACAAAGAATACGCAATGAAATTTTGTGTCACACACAGCACACTGCTAAAACGCTATAAAAAAGAGAATGGCGTCAAATCAAGCTTTATGTAGTTTCATGTAGTTTCGCATGTAGTTTTATGTAGTTTCTATGTAGAAACTTTGAGCCGATAAACCGCGCCAAATCAAGCTCTATGTAGGTTATGTAGGTTATGTAGGTTTGGGGAACTTTTTCTCTCCTAAGAAAAAAATTCTTTTTTTTCTGTGTGTATTTACGTCGAGTATTTTCCCAGAAAATTTATTTTTTATCTTAATGTCCTCTAACCTTGTAAAAAGCTACATAAACTACATGAACTACATAAATGGCGTTAGAACGCCATTTTTCTTTCAGTAGAAACTACATAGAAACTACATAAAGCATGTAGTTTCTACATAAACTCCTACATATATGATTTTCACCTGAAAAAATGCTTATGATGATGATTTTAATCTGAAAGATTTAGAGCGAAAAACGAAACTTTTTCTTTCAGATGAGCAGATTTTTTCTCTCAGCTGAAAAAAAAAATGGGCATGGAGCTCGTAAGCTCTGCCCGAAAACGGTATATCGTTGGAATCGATAGTTCCTCCGTTAAAATCGTCGGATTGATTGTG
>Ga0247609_10005895_pt1 | contig 11927 bp, 12 predicted proteins | sample 172DNAGHGlowgp2_FD_193487 | JGI IMG/M metagenome (GOLD analysis project Ga0247609, IMG submission 193487) | Sheep rumen microbial communities from Palmerston North, Manawatu-Wanganui, New Zealand - 1728 DNA GHGlow gp2 | ecosystem: Host-associated > Mammals > Digestive system > Stomach > Rumen ... | reverse complement strand
ATCGCCACCAAGTCAGGGAAATAATAATTGTTGACGAGGTCGCGAGCCATGTTAATTGCGCGGTCGACAATGGCAAGGCGAGCCGTGTTGATAGGCGCGTTGCCGTCCGTCAAGCTGATTGAGCAGGGAACGCCGCCAACAACGTAATGCGGGTGCGGATTCTTTCCGCCAAAGACAACGTGCGGCGTGATAATTTCGCGCTGTTTGTCAAGCATTTCAAGATAATGAGCAACCGCTAAAAGATGAACTTCGGGTGGCAAAAGTTTGTAATCGGGGTGATCCCACCATTGAGCGGCGAAAATTCCGAGCTGTCCGCTTGCAACGATCGCTTGAACTTTAGCCTTAATGCCCGCGAAGTATTGCGGCGTGGCGGCGGGGAAGTCGTGCGGATAAGCTTCCGTGTTGACTTCTTCCGGAACTTTTAAATCCACGCGATAAGCATTTAAAATTGCAACTTGAAGTTCCGCAGTTTTGGCGGGGTCGGCGGCGAGAGCTTCAACGGGGCTAACCCAATCGAGCGCGTGCAGATGATAAAAATGAACTAAATGATCTTGTACAGTCAAAGTTGCCGCCATTATGTTGCGGATATAATTAGCGTTGAGCGGAATAGCAATGCCGAGCGCGTCCTCAACTGAACGGACGGAGGCTAAAGCGTGAGCCGTCGTACAAACACCGCAAATTCTTTGGATATAAGCCCAAGCGTCGCGGGGGTCGCGGTCTTTCATGACGAGTTCCAAGCCGCGCCAAGCCGTACCGCTTGATATGGCGTCGGTGACAGTGCCGGTGCTCTCGTCAACCGTTACCTCAACGCGCAAGTGACCTTCAATTCTCGTGATAGGGTCTACTACAACGTGTTGCATAAAATTTCCTCCTTGCTAGGTTATTAGGTGGATAGGTTGTTAGGTGGGTAGGTGAGTAGTACTAACAACTAACAACTTAATTACTCGTGATGTTCTTCGTCAATGAGATTTTCGCGCTGGTTGCGCTGAACGATACTAGCTACAGCGTGCGCTCCAACGCCCGCCGCCGTCAAGACAGCAAGCCCCGCGCCAACTTTGTCAATGTCGCCTAATTTGCCGTATTGCGGCAGACGATTCGTAAACGGGTCTTCGTCCCAGAATTTTGCATTGGCGCAACCAATACACGGCGCGCCCGATTGTATCGGATAACTCATGCCCTGCCACCAACGCAAATTGCCGCAAGAACTATAAGTCTCCGGACCTCTGCAACCGAGCTTGTAAAGACACCAGCCCGCTTTCGCGCCCGCGTCGTCAAAGTTTTCAGCGAACATGCCCGCATCAAAGAACGGACGACGATAACAAGTATCATGAATTCTATTGCCGAAAAATTGTTTAGGACGACCGTCAGCGTCGCAGGGCGGCAACGAGCCAAAAAGCGCGACGTGCATAACAACGCCCGTCATGACTTCGGGAATAGGAGGACAGCCCGGCACTTTTACAATAGGTTTTCCGCCGACAAAATGTTCAATGCCCGCCGAACCTGTCGGATTGGGCTTAGCCGCTTGAATTCCGCCGTAAGCCGCGCAGCTTCCATAAGCGATAATTGCCGCCGCACCTGCCGCCGCCTTCTGTAAAAGGTGTGTAAAGGTGTGCCCGCCCGACATACAATAAACGCCGCTGTCACGAGTGGCAACCGCGCCTTCTACCGCCAAAATGTATTGTCCGTTGTATTTGGCAATGGTTTCGTCAAGGTGAGCCTCAAAAGGTGCACCGCAAGCCGCGCTTAATAAATGGTCGTACTCCAGCGCGATTGACGATAACACAACGTCCGACGCAAGCGGTGCGCCTGAACGTATAAAGGATTCATCACAGCCCGTGCACTCGTGACCGTGAATCCAAATGACTACCGGCAACGGTTTCATCTCCGCCGCCTCAACGACTTTCGAGAACATATCTGTGCTTAAGCCCATGAGCGAGGTTAATGCCATGCAACCCTTTAAAAAGCTCCTGCGACTAAAGCCGCGCTTAAGATATGCTTCCCATAAACTCTCCCTTTTTTCCAATTTACGCCCCTCCTTATATAATGCGTAATGTTTAATGAATAAGTTCCGTTAAAAAGCTTAACATAAATTGCGCAAAATAAATGCGGTATTTGCAACAGGTTTTCGCCAAAGTTTTTTTAAATCCTTCCCACCGATTCAATTAGGAATTTTTATCTGCCGTGACAAGCGAGGCGTTGCAAATATTTTCCGTATTCGTTTTTGGAAAGAGGTTCAGCGAGCTTTAAAAGTTGCGCCTCGTCAATGTAGTTCATGCGATAGGCAATTTCCTCAATGCAAGAAATTTTCAAACCTTGCCGCGTCTGAATCGTATGAACGAACGCGCCCGCTTGCAAAAGTGATTCATGCGTTCCAGTATCAAGCCAAGCATAACCGCGCCGCATTTTTTCCACGCGCAACGCGCCGCGCTCAAGATAAATTTTATTCACGTCGGTTATTTCCAGTTCGCCGCGAGCGGAAGGCTTAATTTCTTTTGCAACGTCGACAATATTTTTATCGTAAAAGTAAAGCCCCGTGACGGCGTAATTGGAGCGCGGAGCTTTAGGTTTTTCTTCGAGGCTAACGGCTTGCCCCGTTTCGCGATTGAATTCCACGACGCCATAATTTTGCGGGTCGTTGACGTAGTAAGCAAAAACCGTTGCGCCTTCGTCATGAGAAGCGGCACGTTGAACCAACTTTGCAAAGTCCGAGCCGTAAAAAATATTATCGCCCAAAACCAACGCGCAACCTTCGCCGTTTATAAAATCTTCGCCGATTAAAAAGGCTTGCGCTAAACCTTCGGGCTTAGGTTGAACGGCGTAGGAAATTTTCAAGCCGAGTTGCGAGCCGTCATTGAGCAACGCTTGAAATAAATTGCTATCTTGCGGCGTGGTTATAATTAAAATTTCGCGAATACCCGCCAACATCAAAGTCGACAGCGGATAATAAATCATTGGCTTATCAAAGACTGGCATTAACTGTTTTGATACGACTTCCGTTAGCGGATAAAGGCGCGTGCCCGAACCTCCCGCCAAAATTATTCCCTTGTTTATCATGAAAATTTTCCTCCTTTTTGCAAGAAATTCTATAGCAGGATAAAATTTTTTTCAACAGAATTAGCCAATTAAAGGAGGCAATAAAAATGAAGAAATTTAATACAGCGATAGTCGGCGCAACGGGCGCAGTTGGACAGGAATTTTTGAAACTCATTGAAGAGCGCAACTTTCCATTCGGCGAATTAAAAATGTTGGCGTCGTCGCGTTCGGCGGGCAAGAAAATAAATTTCATGGGCAAAGAATACACCGTCGAGGAGACAACGGAGAAATCTTTTGACGGCGTAAAGTTCGCACTGTTCGCGGGCGGCGCGGCGAGCAAACTTTTTGCACCGGCGGCAGTCAAAGCTGGCGCGGTCGTTATCGACAACTCGTCAAACTTCCGTATGGATAAAGATGTTCCGTTGGTCGTGCCCGAAGTCAATCCGCAAGCAATTTCGCGGCACAAGGGAATTATCGCCAATCCGAATTGCTCAACAATAATCATGGTCATGGCACTCAAGCCGCTTTATAATTTGTCGCGAATCAAAAGAATCGTCGTTTCAACTTATCAAGCGGTATCGGGCGCGGGGCGCGAAGGCATGGACGAATTAAAAGCGCAACTTGAATCGCTTGTTCACGGCGAGGAAGTCGAAGCTAAAGTTTTGCCCGTTGCCAAGCTCAACAAACATTATCAAATTGCGTCGAATCTCCTGCCGCAAATCGACGTTTTCAAAGATAATCTCTACACCAAAGAAGAAATTAAAATGGTTGACGAGACCAAAAAGATTATGGAAGACGACGCTTTGAGAATCACGGCGACAACAGTAAGAGTTCCCGTTTATCGCAGTCATGCTGAAAGCGTCAACGTAGAATTTGAATCGGAAATTTCTGTTGAAGAGGCTCGCGCCGCGCTAGAAAAATTTCCTGGCGTTATCGTTCGCGATAATCCCGACGAAATGATTTATCCTCAACCGCTTGAAACTTCAGGTAAAGACGCCGTTGAAGTCGGGCGAATCAGAAAAGATTTTTCTATTGAACACGGGCTAAATCTTTGGGTTTGTGGCGACCAGATAAGGAAGGGCGCAGCTCTGAATGCTCTGCAAATCGCCGAATACATGATTGCTAATGATTTAGTCTGATGAAAAAATTTTTGTATTTCCAGCCCGAATACGTCGGCAAATTTAAATGTGACGGCGAAAAATGCAATGCGCGTTGTTGTAAGGATTGGGCGATTTTCATTGACGAGGCGTCTTACAAAAAATATCCCGCAGAAATTCAGGAGAAGATACAATTTAAATCTGAGCACAAAAAGTATTTGATGACGTTGAACGAGAAAAAATTTTGTCCGATGTTGACGGAAAATAATTTATGCCGCTTGCAACGCGATTACGGCGAAGATTTTTTGTCGATAACCTGCACGACTTATCCGCGATACACTTTTGATTTCGGAAAATTTTTTGAGCGGTCGCTTACGTTGAGTTGTCCCGTCGCGGCGGAATTGGTTTTATTTGAACGTGAGCCGATGAAATTTGAATTCGTCGAAGTGCCCGAAAAGATTCACAATAACGGAGGAAAAATTTACACTACCAAAATTAAAATAGCAGAAGGACTTGCCGAGTTTATGATTGAAACGCAAATTGCGATGATTTCAATCTTGCAGGAGCGAACTTTGACAATCGACCAAAGGCTAATTGTTTTAGGTTTTTTCCTCGACAAATTGCAAGAAATTTATTCAAGCGAATTTACCAGAGAAAATTTTGACAGATTGATTGCGGCGTATGAATCTAAAAAATTTCTTAGGGAACAAGTGCCGCGTATGCTCCGAATTTTTTCCTTTGATTCAAGAAAATTTATCGGGCAGATGCTGAAGTTCTTTGAAATTTTTTACGGCGGATTAAATTTTACTGTGGGGCGGAAATTTATTGATACGGTTGCCGATGTCCTTGAGATAAAGCCCGACGAAAATAATTTTATTTCGGGTACGAAAATTGCGGCGAACTATGATCGGCTTGTCGTTGCTCGAAAAAATTTTTTGGAAGAACATTCAAATTTCCTTGAAAATTTTTTAGTCAACAAACTTTTTATGAATTGCTATCCTTGGCGATACGATACAAGCATTGTAAAAAATTACGGCGTCTTTATAATGAGCTACAAAATTTTTGAGCTGATATTTTTTTCAGCGACGCGGAAGGGTTTTACCAGCAAGGAAGATTTGTTAAGCCTTGTCAGTATTTCTTCCATTAAAAGCGACCACATGAATAATTTTGAGAATAAGATTTTTGAGCAACTGAAAGACACGGACGATATTTTTCCGGTAATGGAAAGTTTATTGGAGCCGTAAATTTTTCCAAGACTTTTTAAGAAAATTGTTGCCTTGACATGAAAAAGGCGGTGTTGTAAAATGCCGAAAGTGCAAACGGCAAGGGGTGGAAAAGCTCCTTTCAAGTTCAGTGCGACTGCGGAAGAATTATTTGGAGAAGATTTTTCTGCAGAAGGGATTATTGGCGACGTTAGGATTACGGGCGCGGTTGAGGACGTTGGAAAATGTTTTGTGATTCGCGGGCGTATTGAGTGTCGAAAATCTTTTATCTGTGACAGGTGTTTAACTCAAGCGACAGAAAATCAAGTTCACGACTTCGACGAGGAATTTGATAAAGCAGAGGCGATTGAAGATTTAATTGACGTGACTGAACTTTTGAGAGATATATTGCTTGCCGGGCAGCCTATGAAAAATCTTTGCAAAGCGGATTGTAAGGGCTTATGTCCCGAATGCGGCGCGAATTTAAACAACGGCGAATGCGGTTGCGATAAATTCATTATCGACCCGCGACTTGCGGCGTTAAAAGATTTCAAGACAGAATAAGGAGGTGTAGAGCGTTGGCAGCACCTAAAAGGAAATTGAGCAAAAGCAGACGCGACAGGCGGCGTGCAAATTGGAAGTTAGAAGCTCCGAACTACGTAAAATGTCCGAGATGCCATGAACCTAAACTCCCACACCATGTGTGCCTGGAATGCGGTTATTATGACGGGCGCGAAGTCATTGAGACGGCTTAAGGATACGGAAATTATTTTGGGCAGGCATTGAAAACCTGCTTATTTTTTTTGTAAGGGAAAATGGAAGATGAAAATATCAATCGACGCTATGGGCGGTGACAAGGCTCCAGCGGAAATTATAAAAGGCGCAATACTAGCAGCAAAAAAATATCCGTGTGAAATAGTTTTGGTCGGCGACGAGGAAAAAATTAGCGACGTGTTGACGAAAGAATTAGGCGGCGAAAATTTCCCGATAACGATAAGGCACGCGGGCGAAGTCATAGAAATGGGCGAACACCCCGCCGACGCCGTCCGCAATAAAAAAAATTCGTCAATAGTTGTTGCAACAAAGCTTGTTAAAGATGAAGAATGCGACGCGGTGCTTTCGGCGGGTTCGACGGGCGCGGCAGTAGCGGCGGCGCAGTTGATTTTGAAGAGGATTCACGGCGTAGGGCGTCCCGCCATTGCAACGCCAATTCCGACGCCACGCGGCACAACGCTTTTACTCGACAGCGGCGCGAATGTCGACAGCCGACCCGAACATTTGATTCAAAGCGGGATAATGGGTTCGCTTTATGCTGAACACGTTTTGAAAATAAAAAATCCTACGGTCGCGCTGTTGAATATCGGCGAAGAAGAAACTAAAGGCAATGAACAAGCAAAGGAAACTTATCAATTGCTCAAAAATTTGCCGACGATAAATTTTGCGGGCAATGCTGAAGGGCGCGATATTCCACGCGGGAAATTTGACGTTGTGATTTGTGATGGCTTCGTTGGCAACGTCGTTTTGAAATTTGGCGAAGGGCTTGCTCTAACGATAATGGAACTTTTGACGGAAGAATTGACAGCGAACGGCGGCGCGAAACTTTTGGGAAAAGATTTGATTAGCAAGACGTTTCGCAACATGTCAAAGCGGCTGGACGTTTCGGAAAATGGCGGTGCTCCGCTTTTGGGCGTGAACGGCTGTTGCGTGATAAGTCACGGTTCTTCAGACGCGAAAGCAATTTGCTCGGCTATTGGCGTCACAAAAAATTACGTTGAGAGCAAAATTTTTGAACGAATAAAAGCCGCGCTTTAAATAATGAGTAATGAATAAATTGGGAATTGACAAATGAAGGCTATTCGTATAATTTAGAGATAACTGACAGGCTGCCGAGCCGTTGAGGAGGAGAAATTTGATGTTTGAAAATAACGCCATATGTAAGTTGCTGAAAATCAAGTATCCGATATTTCAAGGCGGCATGGCGTGGATAGGGACAGCGGAGCTTGCCTCAGCGGTATCGAACGCGGGCGGCTTAGGACTTATCGGCGCGGGACACATGCCTCCCGATGTATTGCACAAAGAGATTCAGAAATGCAAAGCCTGGACGGATAAACCGTTTGGTGTGAATGTAATGTTGATGTCGCCTTTTGTCAAAGAAGTTATGCGGCTCATGGTCGAAGAAAAAGTTCCGGTTGTGACGACGGGCGCAGGCAATCCGGGCGAATACGTTCCTGCGCTTAAAGAAATCGGTTCAAAGGTTATTCCGGTCGTGGCAAGTGTGGCTTTGGCAAAAAGACTTGTCAAAGGCGGCGCGGACGCAGTCATTGCGGAAGGTTGCGAATCGGGCGGGCATATCGGCGAAATTTCGACAATGCCGCTTGTGCCGCAGGTCGTTGACGCGGTGGACGTTCCCGTAATAGCTGCGGGCGGCTTTGCGGATTCGCGGGGAATTGTGGCGGCGTTCGCACTTGGAGCCAGCGCAATTCAAATGGGCACGCGCTTTGTTCTCAGCAAAGAATGTATTGCCCACCCGAATTATAAAAATCTTGTGCTCAAAGCTAAAGATAGGTCAACGGTCGTCACGGGCAGGACAACGGGTCATCCCGTCCGCGTCCTTGCAAATAAATTGACGCGCACTTATCTTGAAATGGAAGCTAACGGCGCGTCGGTTGAGGAGCTTGAAGCACTTGGCGCGGGCGCACTTCACAAGGCGACGCACGGCGGCGACGTTGAAAACGGCTCAGTTATGATCGGGCAAATTTCCGGAATGCTTGACGATATTAAAACCGTCAAAGAAATTATTGATGACATTGTCAATGGGATTGGCGGCGTTGTGGATAAAGTTCAGAGCAAATACGAATAAAAAATTTTTAGGAAGTGATTGGCGGTCAGGTAAATTCTAATCGTCAATCACTTTTCGATTTTGAGAGGAGAAAATTTTATGAACAAATTGGCATTTATTTTTCCTGGACAAGGTGCGCAGAAAATCGGCATGGGCAAAGATTTTTATGACAACTTCGACGCGGCGCGAAAACTTTTTGACGAGGCGGATGAGTCTTTAGGATATTCGATAAAAAAAATTTGCTTTGAGGGTTCAGAGGACGATTTGAAGTTGACGGAGAACACACAGCCGGCGATTTTGGTTGTAAGCGTGATTGTCGACGAAATTTTAAAGTCGGAAGGTGTCACGGCGGACATTGCGGGCGGTCACAGCTTGGGCGAATATTCAGCGTTAGTTTCGGCGGGCACGTTGAAATTTTCGGACGCGGTAGCTTTGGTTCACAAGCGCGGAAAATTTATGCAAGAGGCGGTACCGGTCGGAGAGGGCGCAATGGCGGCGATAATCGGGCTTGACGACGCGACGATTATAAAAATCTGCGCGGAAGCGTCGGAGGTCGGCGAAGTGCAAGCGGTCAACTTCAACTGTCCAGGTCAAACGGTTATCGCGGGAAAAACTGCGGGCGTTGAGGCGGCGGTTGAGAAATTAAAATCGGCGGGCGCGAAAAAGGCGGTCGTTCTTCCGGTTAGCGCACCTTTCCACAGTGCTTTAATGGCTCCTGCCGCGCAGAAACTTGCAGACGAATTGGACAAGGTGGAACTTCGCGACGCGGCATTTCCCGTTGCGGCGAACTTCACGGGCGAGCTTGAAACTTCAGCGGCGCAGATAAAAAATAATTTAATCGCGCAGGCGGATAATCCTGTTAAATGGATAGCTTGCGTTGAGGCGATGAAAAATTTCGGCGCGGAAATTTTTATTGAGTGCGGCGTTGGCAAAACTCTTTGCGGATTCAATCGGCGCATTGACAAAAAAATTACAAGTCTCAACGTCGAGGATATGGACAGCTTGAAAAAAACTTTGGACGCACTTAAATTTTAATGAGGCTTTTAATTTCGGCTTTTACAATGTGGAAAAAATTTTTAAGGGGGCGCATGTCATGAAAAGATTTTTGGCGGCGGCAATTCTTGCGGGCAGTTTATTTTTTATGTCTTCAGTCAATGCCGAAGTTAAAACTTACGTTGGCACGGATGAATACATAATGAGCGAATTTGAAACGCTTGACATTGCCAAACAGCGAGCTAAGCAGAAGGCAGAACGCGCCGCGCAGGAACAAGCCGGCGTTTTTATCGAGTCGAATACCGAAGTTGTCAATATGCAAGTTACCAAAGATGAGATTGTCACGATGACGGGCGGCATTTTAAAAATCGTCGACGTGAGTTACGAACAACAATCTTTGCCCAATGTCAACGGCATGGTAATTAGGGCGACGGTCAAGGCTGACATTGACAGCGACGACATAACGCGCTGGCTTTATCGCGACAAGGGCGAACGTTATGAGCTTGTCGAAAAAAATATTGAGTTGCAAAACGCGATAGCCGCGCAGGACAAAAAAATTGCCGAGCTTAAAGAAAAACTTTCTGCCGCCGAGACCAAAAAGGAGCAAAAGAAAATTTCTGCGCAATTCGCGGTTGAGGATAAAATTTTTCTTTCCAATCAGAAAATGGAAGAGAGCATGAAATTTTATTCGGCGGGCGATTTAAAAAGCACGTCTTTACTTTGCACACAGGCGATTGAATTAAATTCGGATAACGCGCTTGCCTATTCTCTGCGCGGAATAATTTTTTATCTGCTGAAGGATTACAACGGCGCGATTTCCGATTTGAACAGAGCGATTCAGCTTAACCCTTCCGATTATAAAAATTTCTACAATCGCGGCTTGGCTTACGTTAAGTTGGAAAATTATCGGGCGGCGGCAGAAAATTTTGACGGCGCAATTAAGTTAAATCCTTCCGACGTAGACAGCTGGTACAATCGCGGGCTGTGCAAGCAACGTTTAGGCGATTATTACGGGGCGCAAGAGGATTTAAATAAAGCGCGTTCGCTTGGATATATCGGTTAAAAATTTTTTGGTGAAATTATTTTCCCGTCAAAATTCGGCGGGAAATTTTTTTTGCAAAGATTTACGATAGGCAAAAGTTGTAGACAAGCGAAAATCTTTGTGTTATATTCTGCAAGGGTTGTAGCAAAGGTTCTTGCCGAAGACAACGCAAGACTAAAAAATTTTTGGCAAGTGTCGATAGCACAACCGCGAAGGCAAGTTTGTTAAATTCTGTAAACGGGAGGCAAGAAGTTGTAATGAGTGCGACTGAAAAAAATTTGTCGGGGAAAGTGGCGTTTGTGACGGGCGCGTCTCGCGGCATCGGTCGGGCGATAGCAATTCGTTTAGCTCAAGACGGGGCAAAGGTCGCTTTGAATTTCGCTAGCAACAGCGCGAAGGCTCAAGAAGTCAAGAGCGCGATTGAGGCGCAAGGCGGTGAAGCAATTCTTTTGCAAGGCGACGTTTCAAATTTTGAGGTCGTAACGGAGCTTATTAAATCGGTTGTCGACAAGTGGGGGCGGCTAGATATTTTGATAAACAACGCCGGCATAACTCGCGACAATTTGCTTTTGAAGATGAGTGTTGACGATTTCGACAAAGTTATTGACACGAATTTAAAAGGCGTCTTCAACTGCACAAAAGCCGTTACTAAACTGATGATGAAGCAACGCGGCGGGCGGATTGTAAATATGTCAAGCGTGGTTGCGCTCAAGGGCAACATAAGCCAAACGAATTACGCGGCGGCGAAGGCGGGCATAATCGGCTTTACGAAATCGGCGGCACGGGAATTGGCGTCGCGGGGCGTAACGGTAAACGCAGTTGCGCCGGGTTTGATAAATACCGACATGACTGCCGCGCTCAGCGAAAAAGTTAAGGAATTGATGTTGCAAGAGATACCTGCGGGAAGAATGGGAACTCCCGAAGACGTTGCCAATGCAGTGGCGTTCTTGGTATCGGATCAAGCGGCGTATATCACGGGGCAAATACTGTCGGTTGACGGCGGGATGGTCATGTGAAGCGGCTTTGAAAGGGGGTGACTGTAAGTGTCAACGTTTGATAAGGTTAAAAAAATCGTCAAAGAGCAACTTGGAGTCGAAGAGGACGAGATTCAAATGAGCTCAACTTTTGTAGACGATCTCGGAGCGGATTCTTTGGACATAGTCGAATTGATTATGGCGTTCGAGGAAGAATTCAACATTGAAATTCCTGACGAGAAAGCCGAGAAGATTAAGACTGTGGAAGATGTTGTTAAGTACATAGACGGCGAAACCAACGCTTGAAATGCAATGAGTAATTGATAATGCGTAATGCGCAATGAAATGAAACCATTACGCATTACGCATTACGCATTACGAATTGATTTTGGAGAGGATTATCCGTGAAACTTCCGGAACTTAAAATAGGAAACAAGACAGCAAAAATCCCAATCGTGCAGGGCGGCATGGCAATACGCTTGTCGACGGCGCGACTTGCGGCGGCAATGGCAAATGAAGGTGGCATTGGCTTAATTGCGGCTTCTGGCATGGCTCATGAAGAATTGCGCTATGAAATTAAATTGGCGCGTTCGTTGACCGACGGAATAATCGGGATAAATATAATGGTTGCGGCAAGTGATTTTTTTGGCATAGTGCACACTGCCATTGACGCGGGCATTGATTTAATTGTCGCGGGTGCGGGGTTTTCACGCGATATTTTTGGATTGGGTAAGGAGTCCGGCACGC
>Ga0247609_10005893_pt1 | contig 11930 bp, 9 predicted proteins | sample 172DNAGHGlowgp2_FD_193487 | JGI IMG/M metagenome (GOLD analysis project Ga0247609, IMG submission 193487) | Sheep rumen microbial communities from Palmerston North, Manawatu-Wanganui, New Zealand - 1728 DNA GHGlow gp2 | ecosystem: Host-associated > Mammals > Digestive system > Stomach > Rumen ... | reverse complement strand
AACTCTATCTACGGATGGTGTTCAACATCCTATCCAACAACACGGACGACCACGCCAAGAACTTCTCCTTCATCATGGAAAAGGACGGTTCCTGGCATCTTTCTCCGGCTTATGACCTCTGCTTCATCTTGAAGACGGCCGCAACTCCTGAGAAACGTCACGAATTCTCTGTGCGAGGTAAGTTCGAGGATATAACCACCGCGGACCTGCTGGCCTTCGCTACTCAGAACGACATCAAGAATCCTGCGAAGTACATAGACAAGGTGAAGGATGCGCTTCGTGATTTCAGGGATCTGGCGATATCAAATGGTGTCGCACCCCTCTTCATCGATATCATTGAGCCACGGCTGCGTGAACTCTCTCCGGATATCTTTGCCCCGACTGTTGCCACTTCGGATCTGATCCGGTTCGAGATGACCGATTCGGGGAACATCCACCTTTATGCGGCAGTTGACGGCCAGGAAAGAAGGCGTGTCTTCACGAAGAAAAACGAGCAGTATGAGGCCGTTCTTGGAGCCATGAAAAAGACGCTCTCGATCAAAGAGCAGAAAGAATTCCTGGATAAGTATTTCAGGTCTTGATCAAGACGCGCGACCTCTCCCTCGGACACTGTCCGGGGGATTTCTTTTCCCTTTAGTTCAAGCGGAAAAGAAGGTTGTTTACTAAACTCAAGCAGGAATCAACGAACCTGGAGAAGCAGATCGATCAGCTTCGCAGCGTAATCTGGACCCTTGAAGAAGATCAAGTGACGGTGGTTCAGGCCTCCGCAGATCTGGATGACCAACTGAATTCAATCATTGAGACATCCTGGGTCATCGAGTGGACGCTGGATGATACCCGGGAGCTTTTGGAAAAACTCGATGGAAAGAAGTTCACCGTTCAACTTGATGACCACTCCATCGAGACGGTCAAAGGTATGCACAGCGAGTTCTTCGCAAACGAGAAGAAGCTCATCGAGGAGTCGCACCAGAAGATGGAAAAGATGCTGTCTCAGCATCGGGAAAAACTGAAGAGAATAAAGGACGGGGAGAGCGTTTGGCTCTCCTTCAAGGCGTGGGTTTGGGCGATTATTATTTTCGAGGTAAGCTTGCTGTTGGTTGGCACCGTCCTTTATTATATTGCGAAGGCGAAGTTCACATAGAAGGCAAAATTTCTCCAGCAACTTGCTGATAAATTGAAAAAGAGGAATTGTCAATATCCCCTTGACGAATCTGTATCTTAAATCTCGGCTTTTTCTATGCGAAGAAGATGCTATTTTTGAGATAGTTACAAGCAGTGTTCTCCGGGAAACACATTCGGAATACGTAGCTCAAGTTACGGTTCCCTACTTTTCGATTCGCAGTGAACCATCGTCTTCCCGGACGATGGTATCCCCTTCGTTCACAGAGACGAACCCTTCTCCCGTGTCCACGGAGAGCATAGAGAATCCCATGCAGAAGTACGGCGCCAGGATCTTGTCCCCGCAGAGACGCTTGACCTCGTCGTAGTTGGTGCCGGTGTAAATAATCTTTTCCAAGGAGAGCAATTGTATTTCTAAAAGTTTCTTCTCATTATTAATAGTAATCCTCCATTGCATCCCCGCCGATCCTTTCATGGCCATGCGTTCTGTAGTTATTCGGATTTCCTTGCATTGCCAGGATAAGACGATTTCCTTATTTTTGCAAAAAAGGTACATGAAAAGAATTTACGTCATTCCCACGCATAGTTTACCATCTGAGATAGGGTACCTTGAGATCGTGTCCATGTCCGAGGAGGAGATTATGCAACTCCCCCATGAGCTTATGACCCCTTTCGAGTTCGAAAATGAATGGAACGCCGATATTAAAGGACTATTCGACAGTACGAGCCAGTTTATCCGGGCGTTCTGATAATGGAAGAACAGAAATAAGAAATAAAATGTCGGACAGAGAATCCGGCCTATCTTACGCGGAATGAAAGAATTTCGTTACTTTTGTATATTCCATCATTCCACATGCAGAGATACTATTATAGCGAGACATTTTCCCAGTTCCTCACTCAGGAGAGCGAGTACGTCTTGGGCTGCATGTATAAGGAGAACGAGTTTGATCTGACATTGGAGCAACGAGGTGCATGGATTGAGGAGATAGAAGTTATGAAAAATGCGATTTCTTCTCTGAACAACAGTGGTCAAATCTTGTTCGAGTACACAATCCCTCGTCTTGGGAAACGTGTAGATGTCGTCATCTTAGTACAAGGAATCGTCTTTACAATTGAATTCAAAGCAGGGTCAGACACATTTCTCATAAACGACAAAGAACAAGTCTGGGACTATGCTTTGGATCTGAAGAACTTTCATGAGGAAAGCCGAGATCGCATCATTGTCCCAATCCTCGTCGCGACTGAGGCAAAGTCTGCAGATTGCTCGCAAGACGTGCTCTCGTTCAGCTACTATGATGATCATGTCTACTACCCGTTGTTGAGCAACTCTGAAACACTTCTGCCGATTATCCAAAGAGTTTTAGAAGAAACTACGCCACAGCCCGATATAGACGCTCACGATTGGGCTGTTAGCAGATATAGTCCGACTCCGACGATCATACAGGCAGCATCTGCCCTCTACATGAACCACAGTGTAGAGGATATCACCAAACACGAAGCGGATAAAGCTGGAATTGACAGCTGCACTGCATTCATTCTGAAGGTGATCAAAGAGTCCAAGCAGAATCATCAGAAGAGCATCTGCTTCGTGACAGGTGTCCCTGGAGCAGGTAAGACGCTGGTTGGACTGAATGTCGCTATCCAGCAGGAAGAAGGTGATCTTGCAGTGTACCTATCCGGGAACGGCCCTCTTGTGAAAGTTCTTACGGAGGCATTGGCGAGAGACAAGGTAAAAAAAGAGAAGGCCCAGGGGCGCAGATGTACAAAGACCGAGGCAGAACGGCAAGTAAGTAGGTTCATCCAGATCATTCACCGGTACCGGGACAATATGTTAGCTAAACTAAAAGTCCCCATCGAGGGCGGTCGTATTGAACTGGATCCGAAGAAGGTATCCCATGCCGCAGGTAAGAGTGCCGCTGAAGTTGAGAATGTGGCCATTTTTGATGAAGCCCAGAGGATGTGGGATATGAGACACCTCAGCGCTTGGCTTGCTAGAAAGAAAGGTCTTGCAGATTTTCCGATGTCGGAGGGTGAGTTTCTTATATGGTCGTTGGATCAGCATAAGGAATGGGCGACAATCGTTTGTTTGGTTGGTGGTGGACAAGAGATAAATTCTGGCGAAGGCGGTATAGGGCTGTGGATAGACGCTCTGAATCAGCAGTTTCCGGATTGGCAAATCTACATATCCAACCAATTGACAGAAAAAGAGTATGCTGAAGGAAATGTCGCTTCGCTATTAGCAGAGAATCCCAATGTCCATCTTCAGCCCGATTTACACTTAGCTGTTTCCCAACGCTCGTATCGTGCCGAAACGCTCTCGCTCTTTGTCCACCAGCTTCTAGATCTGGATGAATCCGCCGCTCGTTTGACATTGTCTGATTTTCAGGATAGGTATCCTATTGTCATAACCCGCGATTTGGATAAGGCCAAAAACTGGCTTCGAAAGCACGCTCGAGGATCTGAGCGTTATGGGATGCTTGTTTCTTCCAAGGCTTTCCGTCTGAAACCGCTGGCTATTGATATCCGCTCTCAGGCGGATATTGTCCCTTGGTTTCTTAATCCCATAACGGACATTCGCTCTTCACTATTCCTTGAAGACGTCGCAACGGAGTTTGATATCCAGGGATTGGAGCTTGATTGGACTTGTTTGGTGTGGGATGGTGATTTTCGCTATGACCCTATTCGTCATTGCTGGCAGCACTTCAATTTCCGCTCAGATCGATGGCAAAACATCAATATTGCAGAGGGTCGAGCATATCAGCTTAACGCTTACCGTGTTCTGCTAACCCGTGCTCGCCAAGGCATGGTAATCTGTATCCCAGAAGGTAATCCAGAGGATGCTACGCGTCTACCAGAGTTTTATGATCCGACGTATGAGTATTTTAAGGGGTTGGGAATAAAAGAACTCGAATAAGATTATTAGATGTCCCTCCTCAGCCGCATATTTGGAACTAAGCCCGAAGCAACCGAGAGATCCTCGATAACTCAGGCAACTACGCCCGAATTTGATCGACTTCTGGCGTTTGGCAGCGCTCTTATGCGTTTGCTAAAAGAAGACCGCTACATTGCCCGAAGTGACTACAGGCCTATTATTGAAGAATATGCAGACATTAAGGCATTCTTCTTAAACCTTCAAGCAACCAACCTTCTGGGCATGTACTGCGAGAAGAACGGTCTGGACGAAGAACGCATCAAAAAAGCCCTTGCTCTGTTCAAAGAACTGGAGAACTTGAAAAAAGCCCCAGCCCTAATAAAGAAGCACAATGACAAATTCATAGCCAAGCATCTGGAATCCGATAAAGAGTATCTGGATACAATCCTGTCTCAGGTAGATCCGGCTATTTCGTTGGATGCCGAGCAGCGAAAGGTTGTTCTCTCTGACGAGGATTATACGCTTGTTGTTGCTGGTGCAGGTGCCGGCAAGACCACCACGATGGCCGCCAAGGTTAAATATCTGGTGGAGAAGAAAGGCGTGAATCCGGAAGACATATTGGTTATCTCTTTTACAAATAAGGCCGTCGGTGAACTCGAAGACAAGATTGTCAAGGCTCTCCATATCAATTGTCCGGTTTCAACCTTTCACAGAACTGGATACACTATTCTCCGCGAGAATGACGCCAAGAAGCGCAATATTAAAGACGAAGGCTTCATGTGGAGCGTCATTACGGACTACCTGAAGAATGACGTTCTAAAGAAGCCCGAAATGGTAGAGAAACTCATCCTCCTTTTCGGAACATACTTTGACGCCCCTTACACGGGCGAGGATATGGCCTCTTTCTTCAGTTACATGTCCAAGGCGGATTTCGCCACGATGAAGAATATCCTTTCTGAGGACAGCCAGCAGATTATCAATAAGCGGACGAAGAAGGCCATCACCATCAACTACGAGACGTTGAGATCCTCTGAGGAGGTGGTTATTGCCAACTTCCTCTACCTCAACAAGATTGACTACATATACGAGAATCCGTACCCGTACAGTTTCCCGAATTCACACCGGGCTTACACACCGGATTTCACCATCACTCAAAACGGCAAGACCGTTTACATCGAGCACTTCGGCATTACGGAAGACGGCACCCATAGCCGGTATACTCAGGAGCAACTGGAGAAATACAAGTGGTGGATAAAGAGGAAGGTCAAGTTCCACAAGGACCACGGGACAGACCTGATTTTTACCTTCTCCAAGTACAAGGACGGTCGTTCGATTGTGGATGACCTCAGGCAAAAACTTGAGAAGAGAGGCATCACGTTGGAGCCACGCGACCCCCAGGAGGTCTATGAGAAGATAGTCTCCACCGAGGAAAATAAGTACATAGCTAAGCTGGTTAAACTCATCTGCCAGTTTATCCATAATTTCAAAGCCAATGGCTATTCCATGGATATGTTCCGAGATATGCGGAACCAGTCCAACAACGTCCGAACACAGCTCTTTTTGGATGTTTGTCGTCAGTGCTACATGGAATATACCCAAAAGTTGGATGATGCCAATGCGGTGGACTTCGAGGATATGATAAATGACTCCGCGAAGATTCTGAAGCAGCAGCGCGACAAGGGTGCTCACTTGGACTACAAGTACATCATTATTGATGAGTACCAAGACATCTCTCGGCAGCGTTTCAACCTGGCCAAGGAGCTATCTGAAATAAGTGATGCCAAAATTATCGCCGTGGGCGATGACTGGCAATCCATTTTCGCGTATGCGGGTTCGGACATCTCTCTGTTCACCAAGTTCTCGGAGATTATGGGCTATGGTGAAGAACTACTGATTACACGTACCTACCGCAACTCCCAGGAGGTTATTGATGTGGCAGGCAACTTCATCCAGAAGAATACATCACAGATCAAGAAGCACCTGGAGAGTCCTAAGCATATTGAGATGCCTTTTGTGGTTGAAGCTTATTCCGAGGAAACTGATAAGAAAGATTCTGATGGAAAGAGCGGCAAGTTACAGCAGCAAGCCACTGCGATAGACAAGGTAATTGGTCAGATAGTCGAGGCAAACAAAGCCGAGGGTAAACCTGCCAATTCTTCCATTCTGTTGATTGGTCGCTATGGATTTGATGCTTCTAATCTAGCCAGAACAGGTCGGTATATTTACAATGAGAAGACAGGTGAAGTGAAGTCTATGGCCTTCCCTGATGTGAATATCACCTTCCTGACTGCTCACCGTTCTAAGGGTTTGGGCTTTGACAACGTGATTATCATCAATGCGACCAATGGGACGTACGGATTCCCTTCTATGATTGAGGATGATCCGGTGATGCAGCTGGTGATTCATAGCGACAGAGCTATTGAATATGCTGAAGAGCGCCGCCTTTTCTACGTTGCCATGACGCGTACCAAGAACCGTGTTTACATTGTGGTTCCCCAGAACCGCCCTTCCCGCTTTATTGCTGAACTGGTCCAGGACTACCCGGGTATCAAAGTGAATGGAGAACTGGATATTGATAAGACTGCTGAGCCAGTTATTTCAGTGATGAAACGTTGTCCGGTTTGTGGCTATCCGATGCAGTACAAATACAAGAGGGATTTTGGACTGCGACTATGGATCTGTACTAACGAGCCGGAATTGTGCGACTTTATGACCAATGACCTGCGTGGGGGCATATTGCCAATTCTGAAATGTGATCGCTGCAGCGATGGTTACCTCATCGTCAAAAGGGGGAAAGATAAAGCAGAACCCTTCCTTGGCTGTACCAATTATAAATCCGACAAAACTGGTTGTCCCGGATGGATGACAAAAGATTACTATTTGAATCATGTCAGACCAGGGACGATAGATGTCATTGATAAATAACTTCGCAGAAAGAACGAGAATAATCTCTTTGGGAAGAGGTGAAGTCCCTATAATCCCTTTCCTTTTTTCCTTCTCCTTTGTGAGTAAGAAGACCCATGACAGTCTGACCATCTTCCTGAACAAGTACAGTAGGGAGATGTACCAGAAATACAAGGACATACCAACCAGGGATGGTCTGATGTTTCCACCCAAGTCCAACCAGAAGATGAATGACCAGTTGAAGGTCATTGCAAAGAAGTTGGGTTTTACAAGGGATATTACCAAAATGCAGTTCTCTGGAAAGTCCAGGATTGATGAGACACACAAGTTATGTGATGTCATAGGGACTCATTCTGCAAGAAGAACCTTTGTGGTCCATGCACTGGAAATGGGATGGTCTCCACAATTGGTGATGTCATTCACAGGACATGAAGATTATGACACAATGAAACCATACATTGCACTTACTGACAAGACCAGGAAGAAGATGATGGAAACCAATTTTTGATGAGATGAAAGGGAAATGGCTCCAAGGCTGTTTCCCTTTTTCTGTATAGTAAATGGAAATAACAAAAAAAGTAGCAGTACCTTTGTGTGGAAAGATGAAGTTCAAAACCATTTGATATGAGTGCTGATTTAATAATTATCCTGGCACTTGTTGCCATGCTCCTTCTTCTGTTGCTTAACAAGAAGGCCCAGGAGGCCAAGATGGAAAAGGATTATGACAATATGATGAAAGAAGGAAATTTCACAGGGCTGAAAACTATGTTCAGAAAACAATTCCTCATCTGGGGAATCCTGTTTTTGATTGCCTTGACTGTTTCTGTCATCAGGTTAATCCAAGAAGGAGATATTAAAGGATGGACAGAGCTCATAGTAGCTGGCTTTTTTGGTTATCGCACATTCATTTTAGGGAGGGCATACAAGTCTTTCAAGAATGCCGAGAAATACCTGTCTTACAGATTGTCAGATGAGGAGATAGAGAGTTTTTGGAAAGAAGAGAAGGACGAAGAACTGGCTTTAAGATTATATGATTACATACAGAAGAAAAGCTACAATTTTCTGAAAATAGAAAACTTAAATGAAGTAGAGAAGAACATCATGATTCTCAATGACCTTGATGGTGAGGTTAATAATGGTGGATTCGAGCAGTTCTTCTTTAACACCAGAGGTCAGTACAATGATTCCCTTATCGATGCATTAACAGCTGTGAATGCTTCTGAAACGAAGGAGATCTGTGCAAAAGCACTGGACATCATTTCACAAGGCTTATTGAAAGACCAAGAATCTGACCTGCTCTATAAAGAGTGTGATACACCCTTTTATGATAAGTCAGAGAACCTGACTTCCCTTATTGCCGAATATGCCAGAAAAAACAGAGACTCACTTCTTTCCTAACAAGTCTCATACTTCCTGTCTGGTCATCTGGTGCATTTTGGTGCATTTTTTTGGACCTCAAAAACAAGAAAAACCCCCTCTGAGTGCATTCAGAAGGGGTTTTTGCCAAAAAGCGAGAACCCCGAGATTCCGTCGGGCCGGGGGCCCTCCGGCAACTCGGTCTGTCCGTGAGCAATCAAGAAAGGCAAATGAGGCTGGAAGCCTCTTCCAGTTCTTGTGCAGACAGTTGAAAGCAAGCTTTCAAACCAGCCTGCACATAAAACGGTAAATGCCGCTCCGTTTGGAGCGGCATCTGCCTTCTTGATTGCATTGCGCGGAGAGGACGAGATTCGAACTCGTGGTACGCTTGAGACGTACGTCGGTTTAGCAAACCGGTGGTTTCAGCCACTCACCCACCTCTCCAGGGGTTGTGCCGATGGGTTTTGTCAAACCTTGATTTCGGTCAGGACTGCAAAGATATGAAAATTATTTTAATTTCATATCCTTCGTCAAGAATATCCGGTTGAAGATACTTTCCAGGATTGGTGCGGGGCCTTGGAGGTGGAGGGTGTACTGAGTGTGAGTGAGGGTTCGACCGGGTGCCAGTGGTGCGGCTGGGGATGAGGTTTCAATCTCGTAGAACGGGCCCATTATCGTGCCGGTTTCGGTGGGGCCGTCGTTGTAGGAGTTGATGACATCGCCGTGGTATGGGTCGTCCTGGGGGCCCCATTGGGAGTTGACATAGTCGCATTCGCCTTCGGGGATGGTGTATTTGAGGATATTCAGTACTCCTGCTTCGGGGTCGTAGCTGCCGCAGATGTCCTTGGCGCTGCCGGCGGGGAGGCCGATCTTGGAGCGGTATTTCCCGTCTATCTTGAAGCGGATGAGTCCGTCTCCGACTTGGAGGCGGTCTGCGGGGACTTTACCGAAATATTCGTCATTGACTATCTTGCCTTCGTGGTCTTCGTTGTATGGTATGAATACGGTGGTGGTCGGTGTCGGTGGGTACATTCCGAGGATCCAGACGGATGGCATTCCGGTTTCCTTGGTCCAGGCGGTGATGCCGCGGTTGATGAGGGAGTTCTCGGTACGGTAGGCCACGAAACGGACTTCTTCAGGAATATCCAGCCCCAGAAGTTCCTCTGTCCCAGCCTTTTCCAGAATGGTGACCACCCGGCGGAGGCCGATGTTGAATTCATTTCCGGAGGCATTGCGGAGGGTCTGTTCCTTTACGAATACAGCCTCAGTGTCGGATGCGGATTCCACGTCATACGCCTCGGTATCGAGGAGAGCCGGAACATTCCAGTTGGCATACACCTGCTCCTCTCCGGGCTTGAAGAACCAGGAGAACGGACCGCCCTCCGGGCCTATCCAGAAGCGTTCCTCGCCTCCGAACGGATTGAACTGGGGGTTGACGAACCCGTCGGCCAGAGCATTGTAGTTGAGCCAGCCGAAGCTGGGGCCTTTTTCTCCCCCGGTGGTTGATGTCATCACCCTGCCCTGGAGGGTCGGGGCAAGGAGTACCCTTGCCTGGCCGTCTTCGCTCTTGAGTTCTATCGTCGGGATGCCCTTGGAGGCAAGATACCCGGCATCATAACCGTATGTTCCCATCTTATTGCCGTCAGAACAAGCAGATGCTCCCGCTGCAATTGCAGCAGAGAGCATCGCTATGGTAAACCTATTCATAAACGTTTATTCCTGGGAGATCGGGCGGATGTCCAGGTTGAGCTCGTCAAGCTGGACCTGGTCGATCTCGGACGGGGAGTCGATCATCACGTCGCGTCCCTGGTTGTTCTTCGGGAAGGCGATGAAGTCGCGGATGGACTCCTTGCCGGCGAAGAGGGCGCAGACACGGTCGAACCCGAAGGCCAGACCTCCGTGAGGCGGAGCTCCGAAGCGGAAGGCGTTGATAATGAATCCGAACTTGTATTCAGCCTCCTCTGGGCCTATTCCGAGGACCTGGAACATCCTCTCCTGGACCTGGGCCTCATGGATCCTGATGGAACCTCCGCCAAGTTCGGTGCCGTTCAGCACGAAATCATATGCATTCGCGCATACCCTTTCGAGGTCTTCCTTCCTGTCGCTGTTGAACCAGTCCATATGCTCCGGCTTCGGGGCGGTGAAAGGATGGTGCATCGCATAGAAGCGGTTGTCCTCGTCGCTCCATTCGAGAAGCGGGAAGTCCACAATCCACAGCGGTGCGAATACCTTAGGGTCGCGGAGTCCGAGCCTGTTTCCCATCTCGATACGGAGCACTCCGAGCATGGTCTGGACCTTGCGTACATTGTCGCCGGACATCACCAGCACGAGGTCTCCGGTCTTGGCTCCGGCTGCCTCGGCGATGGCCTTGAGGTCTTCTGGGGAGTAGAACTTGTCGATCGAGGACTTGGTCGTTCCGTCGGCGTTGAGCTTGATGTAGATCAGGCCCTTTGCACCTACCTGAGGCCTCTTGACCCACTCGGTAAGCTCATCGGTCTGCTTGCGGGTGTAGTCGGCGGCTCCCGGGACTGCGATGGCGCCAACGTACTTGGCTCCGTCGAGGACTGCAAAGCCTCTGCCCTTGACCTTGTCCGTAATCTCGTGGATGGTCATCCCGAAACGGACATCCGGCTTGTCAGAGCCGTATTTGTCCATGGCCTCGTACCAGCTCATCCTCGGAAGCGGATCCGGGATCTCTACGTCGAGTACGTTCTTGAAGAGGGTACGCATCATTCCTTCGAAGGTCTGAAGAACGTCTTCCTGCTCCACGAAACTCATCTCACAATCGATCTGGGTGAATTCCGGCTGACGGTCGGCCCTCAGGTCCTCGTCGCGGAAACACTTGACAATCTGGAAGTAGCGGTCGTAACCTGCGACCATAAGCAGCTGCTTGAAGGTCTGAGGAGACTGCGGAAGGGCATAGAACTGTCCGGGGTTCATCCTGGACGGGACCACGAAATCGCGGGCTCCTTCCGGGGTGGACTTGATAAGGTACGGCGTCTCGATCTCCATGAAGTTCTGCGAATCGAGGTAGTTGCGGATCTCCTGGGCCATCCTGTGACGGATGGCAAGGGCCTTCTGGAGGGGACCCCGGCGGAGGTCGAGATAGCGGTACTTGGCTCGGATGTCCTCTCCGCCGTCACTCTCGTCCTCAATGGTGAAAGGAGGGGTCACGGACTTGTTCAGTATATTTATCCCGGAGACTTTGATTTCTATCTCTCCGGTAGGCATCTTCTGGTTCTTGCTCTGGCGTTCGATCACTTCTCCGACGGCCTGGATGACATATTCACGGCCGAGGGAGGTGGCGGTGGCGACCAGCTGAGGGTCGGCGTCTGCCTCGACTACGAGCTGGGTGATGCCATAGCGGTCGCGAAGGTCGATGAATGTCATCCCTCCGAGTTTCCTCGACCTCTGCACCCATCCAGCGAGGGTGACTTCCTGGCCGACGTTTCCGATGCGGAGTTCTCCGCAAGTGTGAGTTCTGTACATATGGTTTTCCTTGAATATTCTGATAGCCTGCAAATTTAGCAAATTATCGCGAAGGTTGCTATCTTTGTACCATGGAAGTTAGAGCGAAGAAAGGTCTGGGGCAGCATTTCCTCACCGACCAGGCGATAGCGCAGAACATTGTCGGGGCACTCAAGGGCAGTCCCGTCCTCGAAGTCGGCCCGGGCATGGG
>Ga0247609_10005890_pt1 | contig 11933 bp, 8 predicted proteins | sample 172DNAGHGlowgp2_FD_193487 | JGI IMG/M metagenome (GOLD analysis project Ga0247609, IMG submission 193487) | Sheep rumen microbial communities from Palmerston North, Manawatu-Wanganui, New Zealand - 1728 DNA GHGlow gp2 | ecosystem: Host-associated > Mammals > Digestive system > Stomach > Rumen ... | reverse complement strand
GTATCGACAGCGTCGTCCCCCTTCCCGGCCATCCCTACGTGGAATACAAAGGTGATCTGAATGAGCGCTTCGAGGACATTGTCGGAGTGACGCTCTATGACGACCGCCCCGTGCAGACCATCCTTTTCTGGGTCAGCGACCACTCGAAGGACTATGTAGCCACCAAGCCCATCCACGAGTCGCAGAAACATTATCGCGGAGAAAAAGAAGCCGAACTGCGTAGGCAGTATCCCACATTGGAAGGCGGCGCCTTCTTCTCCATCGACTGCATCGAGAACTATGAACTCATCCGGGAGCTGATATCGTTCCGAGAAGACCTCATAGTGCTTTCTCCGGACAATATCAGAGACACCGTAATGGAAAGAATTGCAGCGATGTATGAAATGTACAAACCTTGGCGCAAATAAATTGCGTATGAATGTTGTACTTTTGCAAACGAAAAAAATAAACAATATGGCATTACATTTATACTATGACAGCAAGAAGGGTCTTGTAAAAAGCAACAATTATGCAGTTGGTTGTTATATTACTGAACATGATGAGAAAGGCATAAAATGTCCACTTCATGAGCAAACATTGGAAATACCTGAGCGAAATGTAAAAAACATTGTCCGAACCAACCTTCATTATGGTTCAAAATCATATATGAATGCCAGAATCACAATGATGGACAAATATGTATTCAATTTCTTGGACAATAGCCTTCTCCATTCTGTTGATATTATATTTGCGAATCCGGGTGATTGGGATATGTTATTTGACAGAATAATCAACGTCTATGACAGTATTTTCTGCAGTGAGAACAATGTCAATTCGTATTTTGATGCAATAGATGAGGCAGTAAAGGGTGAGAAATCACAGAAGGGCAATGAGTTAAACAATGCTATTGTTAGGATGTCCGAAATCGCCGACAAACAATCCTTCTCCATTTATTGTGATAATACTGTCTTGAATGACAGAATGAAGAATTCCTGCCGACTGCTGATAAAGAGAATCATGGGTCTTAAAATACCAGATGACTCCAAACCGTGGGAAAAAGAGTTGAGAAGTGTCTTCAACTATCTGGCCGAAAGGGAAGAAATAGGTTCGACACTATCAGAATTATAAAGGTAATATTGACCTGCTTGTGGATATAATATTGCAAATGCATATAGATTGCGCAGGGAGGTTGTACTTTTGCAAACGAAAACGAGAGAAGGAAAATTTGTGCAGGCGCGATAAAAATCGTATCTTTGCAAATCCAAAAATGAGAGAAAACCGGCATAGGCACTCTCAATAATCAAAAGCCACAGCCGAAGTGACCTTTGAAACGATTGTTGCTCTTCTGAACATTAGAACTGCCTTCCGATTGCGGGAGGCAAATAATCTGCTGTCATCGGCAGGTTCATGCATAAGTGCATGATTTTGCAGGTTAGTTCATACGTTCATATAAATAAAATCAATTTAATGAATTTATGAATTTAATGTAATATAAAGTAATATTTGATCTGAAGTAATAGTAGCAAGAGCAGCAATCGTTCTCCAAAGGGAAACAGAAAAGAAGGAATACAATGACAAAGGAAACAAAAAATAATACAACCAGTGAGGACTTCCGGTCTGTCATCATTGAAAAATGGAACAGTATGGAGACTAAGGCTGACATTGTTTCCCTAATCAATGTTTCTCTAAAAGATTTGTATGGGGAAAAAGCGAAGCAAGTCACTTTGCGTAAGTTAAATTACTTCGCCTATTCCGCAATAAACAAAAAGCGGTATATCTCCTTTGAAATTCCAAAGAAAGATGGTTCAAAACGCAAAATTGACGCACCATGTAATGGCCTGCGTACCATACAACGGGCATTGAACCATGTGTTCCAGATTGTGTACACACCGCATGTGGCAGCAATGGGGTTTGTGCCTGGACGCTCTGTCGCCACAAATGCCAATATTCATGTTGGCCAACGATATGTGTATAATATTGACCTGAAGGATTTCTTTCCGTCGATAAGTTCCGGACGTATATTCAAAAGGCTTCAGTCCAAACCTTTCAGTCTGAAAGTAGAGGTGGCTCGTATTATAACTGATTTGTGCTGCTATTCGAATACAGAAGGAAAGAATGTACTTCCACAAGGAGCTCCCACATCTCCCACTATAACCAACTTTATATGTGAGCGGCTTGATGTAAAACTCACTCGTCTTGCCAATGCATATGGATTAAAATATTCTCGCTATGCTGACGATATTACATTCAGCGGAATGAATGATATGTTCGACAAAGACGGAAAGTTTTGTCAGTCGCTGCATCATATCATTGAAGAGGAGGAACATTTCGTTATTAACCAACGGAAGACGCGCTTATGTCATACGGGGATGCGGCAAGAGGTGACAGGTGTTACTGTCAACCAAAAGGCTAATGTGTCTCGACGCTATGTCAAGCAGATTCGTACCCTTATTCACAATTGGGAGAAGTTGGGTTACGAAGAAGCGCAGACTATCTTTCTAAGCAAATACAAGAATACCAAGGGGCACGGTTTTAAAGGTGTTCACCACATTGAGAATATTATTGCCGGAAAACTACTTTACATGAAGATGATAAAGGGCGATGCGGATTCCACATATATGCGTCTTGTTGAGAGGTTTGAAATAATATTGAAGACATGTTTTTCTCGTGAGAAAAATCATTGCAAAGATGCTGAGACTAATGTGGTTGAAGATTCTAAAAACATATCGGCCACTACATTATCACCAATCTTAGATGAATGGGAAAAGAACGGGATGGAGTCTGCATTGGAACTGTTCAAGCAGAATATGGAATACACTTCAAAATCAGGTTCTCCAAATTCAAAAATGGCAAACACAAATGAAATGACAGGTTTACCCACTGGTGAAGACGATGAAATGATAGCTTATTTTGATTTGGATTTAGACTCACCGGACGAAGGTACATTTGAAATTGATTGGGATGAAACATGAAAATACCCTAAAACATAAATCATGCCTACTGATTATAATGCCATATTAGGACAAATGATAAATTCGCCATTCGCCACCCCTAAAGATAGGGAACGGATGGTTGCGCTGCTTTTAAGAGATCATGATGACAAGTATGTCACCAAAGAGCAAATAAAAGATGTGATGGAAATGGCAGAAATGATGAAAAAAGACTTTTTTGATTCGAAGGAACGACAATTAAAAGAGTTTATGGAAGCGCATCAGCCACAGCAAACATCCAAAAGCAAAAAGATATTTACTCACAAGCCATCTGATATGGTGAGTTTTTTGTATCAATTTTCAATCAATAATGATATAAAATGGTTTACCCATGTTCCTGATGCGGATATGAATTTCATATATCCTGAGTATGTTGAAAAAGCAAAAAAATGGTTTGGTGATAATACCAAGAAATTGAGCATCAATGCTTCTACATATACCAATATAAGTAACTTTATTTTTGATACAGGCTCCAAAGCACAAGATGCATATAATGAGAGAATAGATTGTGGATGGAAAGATATGAAGGAATGGTGCGCAGCAAACGAGGGGAGACATCCTTATGACGTTTTAGTTGGTGATTATAGATTTGAACATTTCATTAATGTTTTTAAGAATACTATTCAGTTCCGAACAGACAACAGTGATTATTTGTTCAATAAGCGAGTGAGAAGTTTCTTGCAAAAAGAGGTTAGTAATAATCCAGACATCAAAATATCATTCACAAAAGAATTCCGTGCAATTGGATCAAGTACCCGTACATATATAGATGTTCGACAATTATTTTCATTTTTGAAAATAATCATGAAATGGATAGTGGAGAATAAAACAAAAGGAAGCGCTGTTGGGATTGATTTGTATGAGGATGAGGCTAGTTATACGCTCTCCATAAATCATATTGGAAGCTATCTTAATTTAGATGATGAAAAATTAAAGGGGCTGTCTGGAGATTTTCAAAAGGCTCGCAATATTTTGCTCAATGTGGCAGATTGGACAATACTAGCTGACGAATATAAAAGGGGTGCGTTGAAAATAATCTGTTTAGGAAGTACCACCCAAAATGAGGGGAAAGAAGTGGTGAGTGAAAATATTATTGAACCGGTTCAAGATGCAATTGGTGGCGTAAAACATTTAATAACCTTTTACAAAAACGTATAATGATTATATTGTTTGAAGACCGAAAGGAAAGGAAAGAGCAATTTATATCTAACAATGAACAGTTTCCACTGATTAGTGAGAGTTCTATGGACTGTTCCAATCTGTTGGAATTAAATGATTATTTGAAGAATAATTTCAAAGATGCCAAGGTTATTCTATTACATAAATCATATGAATTTAAAGACAAAACTATAACGCCTGAAAATTTTAAGACCGCCTCACAAACGGCTTTAAATGTTCCTGTAGTAATGTTTAGCGGAGGATCTAATAGCAATTTAATACATGAGCGTGTTTTTATAACAGCCGAGGTGAATAGTGGTGTAATGTACAAAAACCTTCGTCTTTTTCATGATGAATATCAACGGACAGGCACTCCGAATATTCCTCTTTTAGTTTATGGCGCGAACTATAGAGTTAATCAACTTATGGAGATACAGGCCAAAATAAATCTGTATTTTTTTAACCGTAGATCTACGGAAATGTTGAATGAAAATGATGTTGAAGAAATAATGGATATTACTGATGCAATAACAAGTGAGAATGAAAAAAACAAATTAGATAAAATGTGGAATTGGATAGAAGGAAAAGGTGTTGAGAATGTTACAATCGGCGCAGTTTTATCTCTTGTTCAACGAATGATAAATCAGCTGTAATATGACCAATAACATATATTATTTTTTACAGGCAGGAGAACCTAAAGAAAACGAATCTAGACTGAAATATTCCGACATGTTCTCGAGTGTGGGCCTTGCGAATATTACTTCTGTTACATATGGTAGGATAAAAAAAAGGGACTCATTTATTGTATTGCAGGAAGTGTTGGAGAAAGAAGGTAGAGTTGTTCTTTTGATTCCTTCTATTTTGGACATGTTTAACGCATTATCTTATGATGGAGTTGAGTTCGCTTTGCGTATGTATTTCGGGTTTATTGAAAAGGGCAAGGCCGATTTCCAAATTGTCATATTGGGAACAGAAGAAGAATCCGCTTTTTGGAGACATTGTAAATACTGTCAATTTTTAAAATGCCCTCACGTGTCTTATTCCATTGATAATATTTTTTCGATAAAAGATGTTTTGCAAAATTTATACGACATTGCTGATACCGAATGGGAAATGGATTGGACAGAATGCAGAGAGGCCATAATATCTTTAAATATAAAACCGCCCGCAAGTTACAAAACACATCATTCGATTACTAATGAATGGAGTATTTACCGCTGGTCAAAATATTTGGGCATTGAAGATATTCCCATAAAAAAAGATATTGAGGATTTTCTTTTCTTTAACTATCTAAAAGCAGTATACCCTGAGTCCAAAATAAATAAACATAATTTTTTTATCGAAGGAGAAGGACGCGTCCTATTAGTCGATGATGAGTGCGAAAAGGGATGGGATTATTTCTTTTATAACTTCTTTAGATTAAATAAAAAAATAAAATTTGCTTCTATTGGGTCTGATTTTAAAAAACAATCGCCAGAATATATTGAGGAGGAGACTCTTCGGAAGGTCCATGAGTTTGAGCCCACAATTGTGATATTAGATTTGCGATTGCACGATAATGACTATGATGCAGATTCTCCGCAAAAATTGATAGGTGCGAAGATTCTGTCCAGAATAAAAAATGAAATAAATAAAGGCATTCAAATAATAGTATTCTCCGCATCTAACAAAGTGTGGAATTATTTGCCTCTTGCATCGGATGGAGTTATTGTGAAAGAATCACCGGAGATGAGTGTTGGGAAAAAATACACACAAGAAAGCATATTCAATCTTAAGTCAACAATCGAAGAGAGTTTGAAAAAAAACTATCTCTGTGAGTTTTACAAAACGATTAGTGTAATTAAAGAATACATATTAAAATCACCGTATTTGAATGAAGATGATGCTACTATTACAGATTTTGTTGTGAGTCTGGATATCGCGTTTGATTTGATGTCCAAAGGTAATATTTCTTCCGAGTACAATGCATATGCATACCTTCAACTTTTCCAAATAATTGAAAAATATGTCAATTTGGATACTGTCTTTTCTAAGACTGATGACGGATTGTACTTGTGTGGAATTGGAAATAGGTACCGTATTCTGAAAGACAAAACGCAGGATGAAAGAACAAAGACCTTTACATGGAATTCTGTGGTTTGTTTTGCTGATAAGAAATACTATGTATTGGAACGAGGAAAGTTTAAGGCAAGATTTCTCGAAACAAGCTTTTTGGTTTCGACACTACAGATATTTAAATTTGCAGAAAAAGGGACCACAAAAGAATGGATTGTTATAAACTCTATTCGAAACGGAATTGCACATACCAAAGAAAACGCAAAACAAAAAGACGTGAAATCTTCTGACTTGAAAAAGATTCTTGATTTTATGATTTTCTTTTTTAACGAAGAAAACGCCATGTGGCGTGCCCCAGATGATGCATTTGCAGATTTGACCGCAGAAGAGCAAATGGCGCGACTGAAGTCTCATTTTGGTGCATAAGAATAGACTGCTATGGAACTTATACTCACATCATCACAAGTTTCCATTCTTAATCAAATTAAGAGTTTCCTCCAGTCCGATGGTGGCGGCATCTTTATTTTGAAGGGCTATGCAGGTACTGGTAAAACCACAATGATTAAGTTTATTGTGGAATACTTGCGATCCCAAAGAATGGAATATCAATTAATGGCTCCGACAGGAAGGGCTGCTAAGGTATTGCGAGATAAAATTGGCGAGGCGTATACTATTCATAAAACAATATATAACTATAATGATTTGCAGTGTCTTCAAGTGGACTCTAAAGATGAATCAGAAAAGTCTTTCCGATATCTATTCCCAGTTAGAATAAGTCCTAGAGGCGATGAGCACCCTCAAGTTGCAATAATTGATGAAAGTTCAATGATTTCCGATAGTGAGTCTCATCAGGAGTTCTTCACGTTTGGGTCGGGAAGATTATTAAGCGATTTACTCCAATATTCAAAGAATGTTGGAATAAAGAAACTTATTTTTGTTGGTGATGATGCACAGCTTCCACCAGTAACTGACAATCATTCATGTGCATTGGATCAGTCTTATTTTGAGAATTTGGGATTATATGTTGAGAGCGCAGAAATGACTGAAGTTGTTCGACAATCTTCTGAAAGTGGAATTTTAAAAAGTGCAAGTGGTATACGCTCTTTGCTGAAGAAACCTTTGAGAGAACGCTCGTTTTTCTCTATTGAATCGAATGGCACGGATATGTTAGAGGTGGAATATGCTGATGTCTACGATAAGTACTTTGAGCTTTATCCCAAGCCGGAGATTGGATGTGGCGTTTTCATCAACTACTCCAATTCTCAATGCTATATGAGCAATAGTATCATCCGTGAACGTTTGTTTGGTGAGAATGGAGATGTTAGGATTGGAGACATCCTTTTGATTAACAACAATAATTACACTACTTTTGACCGAGAGATATTCAATGGCGATATGGCAAAAGTTGTTGAAGTTGGACCAAATGAAGATGCAGAAGTTCCTGTAACTAGAAATGGGGAAAAAAAGACTGTACACCTCGAATTCAAGCGCCTGTCATTACTCTTTCCGGACAATGATAATCCTATAAAATGCATTGTATATTCTCCATTACTTTATAATCCAGAAGCAGATGTTACTGCGTGGGAGCAACAAGCCCTTTACATATATTTTAAAATACGTTATCCTAAATTAAAAGAAGGAACGGAAGAGTTCAAAGATGCATTGAGACACGATCTGTATTTTAATGTTTTGAAAGTGAAGTTTGGTTACTCCATAACCTGTCATAAGGCACAAGGTGGAGAATGGGATAACGTTATCGTGGACTATTCCATGCGAACAGGTACAAATGATGATATGTTGCGATGGTGTTATACGGCTACAACACGAGCTAAAAAACAGTTGTTCATGCTAAATCCACCTCAAATAACACCATTTTCTAAATTAAAAATACTACCCATAACAAAAGCAGGCAAATGTCCTTCGGATTTTTTTTCGGGAATGGATGTTGAAACTACTTTTCATAAAGAAAAAAATCCGGATGTTCCTGTAGCAGTAAAATTTAAGTGCCTTAGCATAGTGGAAGCTTTAAAAGACACACCTTTCACCCTTATTGGTGTTGAGTCACTAAAGTATAGAGAAAGACTTAGTGTGCAATATCAAGATGAAGTATTCAAGGTCGATTTAATTTATAATGCATCAGGAATGTGTAATCCACTACCTGTTAATGGAGATTCACCAGAGGATATACTTCATATGGTAATCAATAAAGCGAATGTTTCTCCGAACTATATATTGTATTATAATCCTTCCACACGTATTTGCAGATCTTTATATAATAGAATCCAATCTTTAACAGAGGAATATGGCATTAAAATTGTAAGTATTATTGAGGACTTAAGTAAATACAAGGTGATTTATAACCTGATAACTGATGCACGTTTTGCAACCACTATTTTTTACATAAACGAAAAGGGATTTATTACAACTGCCATTTCTAATTCTGAACTTGGATCCAACGACAATAAACTAAAAAAGCTATTAGACAGTTTGCTTCTGTAACATGCAAAAAGATTGCGCGGGACTGTTTTAATTTTGCATCCGAAAAAAAGGATTGAATATGTCTGCTATAACGAAATATGATGAAATAATAGCTCTGCGGAAATGTGGCGACTATAAATCAGCTTATGAAATGGCCACAGTTCATAAGTCGGAAGAGCCGGATTGTCTATGGGTAAACAATCAGATTGGCTGGTGCCTATTTGAAATGCTTAAAGCAAATGCCACTATTGCTAATAGTGAAGAATTTCTTCTTCGCTTGCAAGAAGTTGTTGATTTGAACAACGAGCGGCCTTTAGACGGTTTTATCGTCAACAATTTGGTGTGGCCAATTCGGACATTTGTGGTTAATTGTTGTAGCACCGGAAATTCTATGGATGATTTGCTTTATAGAACATTTGGATTGTTGCAGCAAATTCCCTTTGATCCAGCCAACGGAAACTACGGAATCCTTTTGGGTGCATTCATTAAAGCAAAAAAGTGGGCAGGGTTGAAAGAGTTCATTGAGTGGTGGAATCTGGACAATATAAAAGAGAAAGATTGTGAACCATATATCACAGAAGATGGGAAAAAGGTGATGTCTGTTGCAGAGCAAGTATACATTGCATATTCCAATATTCTATTGGATGAGATATCCAATAATGTGGCAGACGAGAGTCAAGTGGCTGCTTTTGCACAGCGACTTTCCGAAGTTGCTAAGAGACACCCTGAGTTTCAGTACCCCAGTTATTTCCAGGCCAAACTACTCCTAGGAATTGGACATAAAGAAGATGCAATAACTGCATTACTCCCGTTTGTTAAGAAAAAGCCAAAGGACTACTGGGTATGGGACTTGTTGGGAGATGCAGAAGCGGACGATAATCTGCGAATATCTTGTTACAGTAAAGCCCTCTCCTGTCATGGGAAAGAGCAATACTTGCGGAAGCTCCATTTAAAACTATGCGATCTTCTACTGAAAAAAGAGATGTATAATGAAGCTCGTGCGGAGTTGGTTGCCGCCATTACAATCTCAAACAACAATGGTTGGGTGTTACCGTATAAATATCAAGACTATACGACAGAGGCTTGGTATCTGAATGCTGATAAGGAAACGGATAATCGAGAGTTTTACAAGAAGAAATCCGCTTCTGCCGAGCAACTTACATATGCCGATTATCCTCAACTGGAGTTCGTCGTAGTTAGGATTAACAAAGAAAAGCAAGTGGCGAGTTTCGTTACGGCTGGTTATAATGAAGGGTTCTTTTCGTGCAGATCAATTAAGTGCAAAGTCGGTGGCACATACCGTTGCCGAGTAGAAAACGATGTCAAAAACCATTATAAAGTTTATACATGTGAGCCAATAAACGGCGTGGAGAGAGGATTGGTAAAAGAGTTCTCTGGCACCGTCTCTATCAAACAGAATGGATTTGGATTTGTTGGTGATGTCTTTGTTCCTGCATCTATGCTAAAGGGGGTGGAAGATGGATTGACTTTGTCTGGCAAAGCTATACCATCATATGACGAAAAGAAAGATAGATGGGGGTGGGCGGCATTACGTTTATTTGATAATAAAAAATGAATTTGTAAATAATGCAATAGAAAATGAATCAGCATGATTTTGAATATGCACTCGAAGAGACATCTATCCACAATAGAGCGCTCAAAATTGGAGATGTTATCACCATACGTGGTCTAAATCCAGAGATAAGTTGTTCTGTAATAAACGGGATGGAACGAAAGTGGATTACGGTAGATTGCACAGGTGCTGTGAATAATATAGCCCTATCAACTTTGGTTGGGACGATGAAGGTGGTTAAATATTTTGGAGAGAAAATAGCTTTTGATCCAAGGCGATTGAATTTACCTCATACAAAAAAAGAAGCAGCAATGGCTATTATGAACATAGTAGGTAAAACTTATGAGGTTGTTGCAAAGAGAACTGTTTTTTGGGAGAAATATGGTAATGATAAGACCTTTTATGTCTTTTTTGAAAAATAGCTTTTATTTAGATAGAAACAGGAGTGTATGAAGATTGCTAAGAAAAACAAGAAGGTGCCCTTGGAGATACTCGCCGCGCGCAGGGCGAACCGCGAGATTGAACGGCTGTTGCAGGGAGACGGGTTCCATGCACGCACCAAGATAAAGAAAAGCAAGAAGGTGTATAGTAGGAAATGGAAGCGTCGGGAAGATTTGGGATGAATGTGAAAACTGAAAATATTAGAATAAGAATTACGAATGGTTGATGCGAATCGGCTCAAAAAAGATGGGAATATGTCTGTTTTTTTTATAATTTGAGCCGATAAATACATATTTTTGCTGTTTTTGCACCGATTTCAAGATGCAATAACGAACAAAAAACAAGATTCAAAGAGGACGATGTATAGCGTGCTGTCGTCAGAACAGCAATCCAAACATCTATCTTAAATGGCATTTTTCTTTTGATGCAAAGATGCAATTTATATTCCAAAATCACTAGTGTCTCTTAAAAAATTTAACAATTAAAATTCAATTTCAAGTTGACCGTCATCAGTTCCATCATCAGTTCCTCGTCCGAAGAGTTCCGGCATGTCGTCTTTGACCAACAAGGAGCTTCCGAGTATGCGCAGTACCTGAGCCACAGGCCTGCCAAGCTGGAGGGCGTGCTCGATGATTGCAATGAGGCAGTATGTGATGATGGCGACGTGAATCTGTATCCTGACAGCATTCTCGGTATCACCCCAGAAAGACTTGACTTGGAGATGCTGCTTGATCCATTCAAAAGTCGGACACAAGTTTTGTTGCTCAAAACACTATGCATAAGAATATTATAAATTAATTTAAAAATAATTATGAGACACTAGTGTATCTAATTAATAATAAATAATATAAGTATAGAAAACGAAACAACCCACCCCCTCGAAAAACAACTGTAACAACTGAAACTGAAACGCCCAATATGATAACCACTTGAAGAACAGTCGGGTATCTTTATTGAAACAGTCATTCCCTTACACTTACAGTTCTTACAGTTGAAATAATGGCATACCATTCCCCTTTTATATACTATTTAACTAATTAAATATTAATAATATAGGTAGTGTGTAAGTAAGAATGGTACCCCTCCGAAAATCAACTGTAAGAACTGTAAGTGTAAGGATTTCCTCTACAAGGCCACCGCAAAGTACTTGACTTCGTGAGGGATGCGCACATTTGTGGTGCCCTGTAGAGCCTTACAGAAGTTGTGGAACAACTGTAATGCCTTTGCCATCGCTCGAAAACGCAAACAATCGGCAGCAA
>Ga0247609_10005889_pt1 | contig 11934 bp, 9 predicted proteins | sample 172DNAGHGlowgp2_FD_193487 | JGI IMG/M metagenome (GOLD analysis project Ga0247609, IMG submission 193487) | Sheep rumen microbial communities from Palmerston North, Manawatu-Wanganui, New Zealand - 1728 DNA GHGlow gp2 | ecosystem: Host-associated > Mammals > Digestive system > Stomach > Rumen ... | reverse complement strand
CGGTCCAGTCCTGTCGCAGCCGTATTTCTACGAGTACGAGGGGTTCTTGACCACGTCCCTCAGTGCACTGGCAGACAAGAGATGCGAGCTGGCCGAGCCGCCGAGTTCCGTAGAGGACTACAAGGCCACGTTCCCGACGGACGACGATATCGCGCTTATCGGCAGAAAGAACGCCGAACTCAGGCTAAAGGAGAACGAGGTCAGGGTCTTGTGCGGAAAGCAGGACACCCCAGACCATCCAGACCTTCCGAAAAGGATGTACTTCAACCTGGTCAATCCAGCCTACATACAGATGAAATACTTCCAGAAAGGTAAGAAGAACACACTGAATAACGGCCAGGACGAGGAGTTCGGAAGCATAATCAACATCGGGGCGGACAAGATAAATTTTGTGAGCCGCAGCGGCGACACCGCCCCAGGCAAGATAATAACCAAGCCAGAAGAAATATTATCGGATGACGAGATGCTGGGGCCGAACGGATACCTGGCCAAGAGCCACCCGATGGTGTACGGCGACCTGCTGGTCAGCTACCTTAAGAAACTGACCATGCTCGTCAGAACACACGTCCACCCATTCTCGACACAGCCACCAAGCTTCAATGACGCGGACAAACAAATACTTAACGAGAACCTTGACAGAATGCTCGCCGAGTATATAAGAATGAGTTGAACAAGTGCCACTAATTCAGTGGCATTTGATATTTATATAATATATCCGTTCAAAAATGGCAATAGTAACACATACATTCATAGAGAAGTCAAACACTATAATTGAGGGTGAGAGAGTCAACCTCGGCCTCAACCCAATCATGGAACTCTATTACGGCGTTCCAGTGAGCAGGGGGCTCATATACTTTGATGTTGAGAAACTTAAAGCACTAGTCAATGACAAGACATACCCAGACATGGACAAGCTGCGCCACGTCCTGCACATGCAGAATGTAGGCTCGCTGAAGTCAAAGTACGGGCACAGATTCAATCGATACAACGACGCGGAGAGGGCGGCCTCTTTCGACCTCGTATTCTTCCTTATCGACAAGGACTGGGACGCTGGCTATGGATACGACTTCTTCACAGACGGTTTCGATACCATAAACAGGATTGAATCCTCGCAGTGTTCGAACTGGTACAATTGCAACAACCTTGAAAGGTGGAACCACAACGGAGTGGTCCCTAGATACATACTGGACCCAGAAGACGACCTGATTATAGGCACAGTGCATTTTGACAAAGGCAATGAATCCGTCACATTGGACGTAACCGACGTTGTGAACTCGATGATTAGAGGGGAAATAGAAAACCATGGCATCGGCATTGCGTTTACCCAGCAATACGAGGACCAGACGACCGAGTTCCCGCAATACGTCGGTTTCTTCACGGACAACACCCATACGTTCTTCCGCCCTTATGTCGAGACCACCTACGACGAGTACATAAACGACGACAGGACCAACTTCTTCCTCGACAAACCGAACAGACTGTACTTTTACGCCAATGTAGGCTCTAAAATGGTCAACCTGGACCAACAGCCCACCTGTAACGTGGACGGCGTCCCTATGCCTGTAAAACAGGCCACAAAGGGTGTGTATTATATCGAGCTCACCATGTCGTCCAACAACTACGAACCAGAGACTATGCACTACGATGTCTGGAGCAACATTGTGTATAACGGGATGGCTGTTCCAGACAAGGAACTGTACTTTACAACCAAGGCCCCAGAGGGGTACTACTCGTTCGGACTCCCGTATGAAACCAAGACCGACGACAAACTGGTCCCGTATTGCTACGGTATCAGCCATCAGGAACGCATTGTGCAAGGTGACATACGCAAGGTGAACACTGGCTGCAAAATTGCCTACACAACCAAACAGGAGCCGCACGTCGACAGTATGGAATACAGATTGTATATTAAAGACACCGATGTTGAAATAGACGCTATATCCTGGACACCTGTCGAGATGGGCTACAACGAAAGTTTCTTCTATGTAAACACAAACGAACTGGTGCCTGGGAAATATTTTGTGGGCATACGGATAAAAAGAAACCACGAAATCACAATTCATGACGATATGTTTGAATTTGAAATCGTGGAAAAATCCGACAAGCCTATCGCTCGCTAATCACACCTGCGCTTCCAGGCCAAATCACCTATGTCTGGCTTTTGATTCGCTGACGGCGTTAGCGAAATTGATTGCCATCTTCTTGGCGTCGTCCAGCGTCTTGGCTGTCCATTTGCCTTCGACTGGGTCGTATCCAGCGTCACCTTTCTTCACCTCGCTTCCGACACCGAACCCGTATATGGCCCTGTGACTCCACCCGTACCACTTTTGTTCTGTTTCCGAGAAACCGATTGACGGCACGTTGTCCCCTGGCAGTGTCTCTTTCTTTATGCCGTGTTTCTCAAAAAAGTCTGTTTTTTTTTTTTCGGCTTTCATTCATCCAAGCCTCGTCACCCACGTCGTCAGACTGGAACGCTGGAGCGCCAGCCGTCCCATGGCCGCCGCGCCTTTTGACCCATCCCCTGTTCTGGTGTTCCTGTCGGACGAGCCACTTCATCTCATCGTTTCCGTTGTTGTAGACATATTGCAGTTCCTCGGCACTCATTTGGCTCACTAGTTTGCCTTTTATTTTCGCATATTTTGGGGTCAGAGACGACTTTATTGGGAACACTTGGTATTTCCGATAGTATTCTACATCCAATTGGGCCAGCTGTTTATCGGTAAATGGATTATGCCCCAAGTTCTGAACAAGCCAGACGCAATATTCTGGGTCTTTCCGTATAATAACCATTTTATCTTTTCCGATATATTTCCCGAATTTGAAGAGGTTGTCCCTGCGGCCTACACCCTCGTTCATTGAAATCTCAGTACATGTCTTGCTTCCGCCCTCGATAAAGGCTGAAGCAAGGTCCCCGCGACAGTGGTAAACATCAAGGGCCCGATTGATGAGTATCAAAATTTCCTCTGGCGTGCTGTTTGGTTTGTACTCATTGAATATCTTGAACAGCGGTTGAAGACCGTAGTCGCTTATAGCGTCGGAACCGTCTGGAAGTTTGGCCCAGTCATAGAAGCCTATCTCGTCCAAATATTCGCTGCCTTTTTCAAAGTCTTCAAGTTCTGGTATTCCTGTCGCATCGGCCAGTTCTTCACCAGGGAAATGTGAACTGTGGCCAGCCATAGATGTCAAAGTATCCAATATACAACTGTTCTTGACAATGATATTCTCGAACCAGTATGTCACAACATTTCCAGGTATCCTGGCTGTTTCAGGTGATGCTGTGTATCTTGTGAGCAGATTCAGGTACTGGTCCTTCGGTATGAGATTGAATTTAATCCTGTCGACACCGTTGTTTTTATCCTCCATGAACTGGTTGTAAAGGGCATAAACGTCGGTTTCTTCCATTATGTCATCGTATATATTGTAAATATAGTTGTCGTGTTCTTTTATCAGGGACACGGCCTCTAACACAATGTTTTTTATGTCTGCTTCTGTTACTTTTATAATCCTTTTCATTTTCTGGGTGACACGATTTGTTTAAGTATATTCTCGTCAATTTTTATGAGCTTGCGCATATGCTCTGTCGGCTCCGATTCGATTTCTTTCTGCATTTTCTCCGTCCAACTCCTGAACACTATGTTTCCTTTCAGGTATGCCTCCTCTTCTAGCTTGACGAGGTTCTCGTCGTCGACAATCCTGTCCCCGTTGTACGAGCCTGGTTCCAGACGGCCCTCAAGATTCTGGTAGTGGTGTATCATTTCATGCGCGAATGAACGCAGCACGTCCTTCGGATGCCTGCCACGGGCAAAGAGCATAATAAGCTTCTCGCCTGGGTCGTAATATCCAGTTTTGATGAACACCTCGCCGTCCCCCTGGTTTCTGTTGGTGATTTTCACCTGAGGGAAAGGCTTGACCTTGTACGATTTTGAAATGAAATCGGCAAGGCTTTTGATATACGGTTCGTAGTTGAAATGTTTACCTTTCTTAGCCATGATGTTTAAGTTTATTGTCTGCCTAGTGTTTTGCCGACTGGTGCATTTGAGGCGCAAACCCTTTCATTCAGCAGTTTGTTTATAACCTTGTCAACGGCCTCGTCAAGTCTCTTGTCGGATACGTTGTCAAATGTCGCAAGATACACCTTCTGTGCCATGTCTGCCTTGAAATCGTCGATAATGGATACTATGCCGCTGTATTTCGCGTCATTCTCTATATCCTTTCTAAGGGTTTCCACAAGGTCGGCTGCGTTCTTGCAGACATCTGAAATGTCACTGCTGTGGCTTATCGAAAGCTTCAGTGAGAAGTCACCGAATGAGGGCTTGCCAGTATGTCCGAATGCTTTCTCGGCGAGTTCGTCCGCAAACTCAGTTATTGTGTCCCTGACATCGTCGCACAGGGAGTGGCAGTGCATCTTGTCCGTGGAATAGTGTATCATCTTGCACATGTCGCCGTACAGGTACAGCTTCATCACTATGTCGGCTATGCTTTTCTTATCCATGCTTCAAAATATTCAGTATGTTATTATATTGATTATCGTCTATTTCATGCTCGGCAGCCATCTGTTTTAAATAACGCAGCAGCATCGCCTTGTTATGCGAATTACCCTCACCGCAGTATTCCTTGAATATGCTCAGGGCATGCTCTTTCTGGTGACCAGCGAAACGGTATGAGTCAAGTTCGTCAAGCCTAATCCATTTAGCCTCGGAAACTTCGCCAGGTTCACATCCGCTGATGTCTGTCGGATAGTTGTCGATAGTTCCATCGAGAACAGCGTAGAAACAACTGTTTACCGCGTCGTTTTTCCTCCTTGAATTTGTCCCTATGAGGTGCAATGAGCCTGGGTTTACTGAAACGCCAGTCTCTTCCTGGCATTCCTTGATAGCGGTTTCTTCCAGAGAGTACCCGTAATCCAGAAACCCGCAAACAACGTTCCATTTTCCGCTCTGGCTCGCGTTCGGGCCGCGCTTCGAGGCCAGCACACACCACCCGCCAGCCTTGTCCCTGCAATACACATACAACGAGACCGTGTTCGACCTGGAAACCCAGTATACCCTTCCGTTGCGCCTTATGGGAAAGTTCCCGCCGTCGACGACGTTCGGGTCCTTGACAAGTTCCAACCTGTCATTGTCCGAATAGACGGGCTTTTCCTGTCGGGTGAGATATACCTCGTTCACAACCATCCTGAGCATGGCCTTCAAATCTCCCTCGTTAAGTCTCACAGTACGTTTCATAAAGTCGATATATACTTAATATATAATAAATATGCCGAACAAACAAAAAGCCGCCAATTTGGCGGCTTTATGTATCATGCTTATCGACACAGGCTATATGTTCGGGTTCTTATACACGTACTTGACGAGACCGCAGTCCCAAATTTTAGAATACCCTAAACTCTCAGTCATTTCCTTTTCTGTCATGGTAAGTGGAAGACCGTATTTCCTATGCAGAATTTGTTTTCTGAAGCCGAATTTATGGAATCTTTTATAACGGTCTACTTTACTGTTATAATACCTGTAATCTGGCGGTTCTACGCTGTCAAGGATAAATCCTAATTTAGTGTATAAATTGTTTTCTATATTTGGCGTGAAACGACGTTCAGCAAAAGTCTTTATTTCCTTGTATTCATGTGTTCTAATAAAATGCTTCAATAATTTTCCACCAATGCCGACCACGTTATAATTAATATCGGTAGCAAACCTAACCATATTCCAATTATATTTACCTGTATTAACAAATAGCATAACCGAAACAAGGTTATCTCCATAAAATGCTCCCATGTAAATTGTGGCATTCGCTTTTCCCTGTATGTGGTTTTTGTCGAGAAAATTATTGCTCTCACTCGAACTAATTTCTTTTACCACACAGTCTCTAGCTCCTACTCTGATACCATCAGATTTGCCTAATATATGCTGTATTTTACTAAACAATATATCTTTATGATAATAGTAATCATCTTCAAAAATATGATATAGCATTACACCTTTATCATAACACTGTTTTGTTTTATTAACATGGTAGTATTTATCTTTTCCATATTTTTCAGAATGATATCGGCATCCGTTATATTCAAATCCAATTTTCAATTCTGGAATGTATATGTCTATTTCCATACCATCAAGAATTTTCCTGTCGCTTTTTACTATATATCCGAATGATTTTATAAAATTTTTAATATCATTTTCAGCGACGGATTCTTTATGAAACGTTGCATGAGCATTAGCCTCATGTATTATGTTAACAACCTTATTGTGATATTCTGTACATGTTAAATTATTGTCTCCGTATTTTTCAATGTACTGTTGTTTTGTTATCCCATGGATTCTTAAATGATGCATGTCAATTCTTCTCAATCGTTTGCCACAAATATTACAAACAACATATTTGCTTTCATCATCATATAATATTAGATTTTTTTGCTCAGAAGCACCAATAAAATATTCCTTATCTTCTGGATGTTCTGATATATAATCTGTTTTTGACATATTATGTTTTGTCTTTAAATGAAGTTCAAAACAACCACTTTTATTCTCAGTATCAATTGTTTCCCAATCACAATAAGGACATTTTTTTGTTGTTTTATTTTCTCTAAGTAAAATATCAAACCATTGTTCCCACCAATAATTTCCAGTACTCATATAGTATTGCCTTCTATCGTACAAGGTTGGTATGTCTACCGCGTATTCCTTACGGATATGGGTTGTTAATATGCCAGCCGTATTATTCCAGTCATTGGTTATATACCCGCTCAGCCTATCGATGGCAACATAGTGGTACCCGTCAACCGACTGGTATTTTTTAATCCTCCAATCAGGGACGACATATCCATTGTTATTACTTTGGCCTCCGCGGTTTTTTGTTTCAATACCTGCTTCAGACAATATTGATTTGATTTTTAATTTCCCAACATGGTATTTGGTAGCCAGTGCCTCTATACCGATTTTCGTTTCGGTATATTCTTTACATATTTTTTCTTTGTCTAACATCATGTAATAAATATACAACAATTTATCGCATATTCAAAAAAAAACGTATAAAACCCTTAAAAAGGAACAAATTTAAAAGGGTTGAAACAATAAAAATAAAAGCGTGACTGAAGTCACGCTTTTAAATATAACTGATTGAGTTTAATTATCTCATCAGGTTGACATCCCAATGCATCAGTCCGTCTATTTTCACAGAGCCGTAGTATCGATTGTTAACCAGCTTCTTAGCGTACCTGGTACAGATACCCTTGATAGGAGCAAAGTTGAACGGATTGTACATGGTCGGGGTGAGTGCCATCGGGACATAGGGCGCGTATATGTAACCCGTATCCAACAGGCTGGTGCCGTGGTGGCCCATGATGAGTGACCAGTGAGGTGCGTATGGGTCAACGGTCACATTGTAGCGGCCCTGGAGAGCACCGATTTTCTCGATACCCATGTTGTAGGTGTCGCTCTCGGCGCTGGCGTCGGTCACGTGGAAGTACTCGAGGTCGTTCAGAACTGCTGAAATCTCAGCTGACACGATAATCCAGTTGGCACCGCCACGGAGAGTGGCTTTTTGAATCTGTGCTGAAATCTGGTTAATCTTAGTCATAAGAGTCTGGTTCCAGTCTTTCTGAGTGTAGACAGTGCTGGTTGCGGCAAGTCTCTGCCAGCCGTTGTAGTCCCAACGAGCGGTCCAAGGAGCGCTCTTACGGATGTCGCGAAGGATTTCGCGGTCAATTTCAGCGGCAATCTGCTCTGAGAGGATAGCGGTCAGCTCTGCCTCAGCGTCGATGTTGTGGAATGCACTAACGTCCTGAGCAAGTTCTGGTGACCAGGTTGCACGAAGTTTACGCTCTTCGACTGACACGTCGACAGAAGTCAGCTGGAAGCTTACCTCGCCCATCTCGGTCTCGAGCTCGAGGCTGTCGTATGAGCACCAAGCAATCTGGAACAGCGTGTTGACGTTTTGTGGGGTTACGAGACTTGGGTCGATACCGATGTATCCGTCCATAGTGACACCCTGCTTGCGGACAGGCTTCGTGAGGTCGAGCTCGATATACATGTGACCCTTAGTGTCGGCTGGGTCATCACGGTTGACCATCTGGTCGCCGTATTTCTGAGTAACCACGTTGAAGTGGATTGCCTCACCTGCTGCGAAGCCGCTGAAGTCGCTGTTGGCAGGAGCTGCCAGGCCATTGATAGCGATGACTTTCAGAGAAGCCAAGAAGGTCTCGGTATCCTGTTCGTTACCGTCTGGGCCAGTGAGGTGGCCAGCATTGTAGCTGTTGAAGCCAGTGAGCTCGATAAGGAGCTTGCGGAGTGAACCGTCCTGAGCGTCAACAGGAATTGCAGTCAGGGTGTTGTAAGTACCGTCAGCCTTGATTTCAACAGGAACTGCCGAGCCAACGTTGATGGTGATTTTACCCTTACTGTTGTCGTACAGGAAGTCGTTGTAGAACAGGTCATACAGAGTCTTCTTCATGTACTGGGTTACCTCTGGGGTCTCACGACCGAAGATGTAATTCGGGTTTGCAAGAGCAGCGGCGCGGGCTGCGGCCTCGTCGTTATGCTGGCTGACGATTGCGTTGTTGTTGGCGGTGTCGCGAACCACCCAATCACCAGCCGTGCTAACGGTGTTGATAGTTTCGTCTGGGAGGTAGTAGCGGTTGTTCTGTGCGCCGCCCTGGTTACGGTCGGTGCGCTCGTAGCCCATCAAGCCACGGTGACGGCCAGTGTCGCCCTGTGTAATCTGGCCTGGGTTCTGGAAGTTCCAGTCACGCTCAGAAGTAACGGGCTTGATGTAGAACAGCTTACCGATAGGCAGGTTCATAGCCTGTACCGAAACGATGTCGTTAGCAAGAAGCTTGCTGAATACACGGCGGATAAGCGGGAACACAACAGTCTCAAATGAGCCGCTGTTGTCAGAAGCAGTAGCTTCTTTCAGAAGGTGCTTTGCCTGGTTCTCGTAAAGGGTTGCAACGGTCTCTTTGATGTTACCCTCAAGACCCTTGACCAGTCCGAGACGGTTCCAGCGCTCCTGGATATCCTGACGAATTTTCTTTTGTGCGTTAAGTTCGATGTTACCTACTGCACCTGAGTTAAGAAGTTCTCTCATATTGTTGTCGTTGTTTTGTTGTTATTTAATAATAAATAGTGCCTTTTTTTTAAAAGTTGCTATGAATTACACTTTTATACTCTTGACAGTCTTTCCTGCAAATCAAGTATCTGCTGGAGTTCGGCACTTGTGTTCAGCATGTTGGTCTCAACAATCATGTTATTGTTGTTGCTCTTAGCTTCAACTATTTGGCTGGCAATAAGATTCTTGTTGTCCCTGCGAACATTCTGGTTGAGTTCTCCCGAAATCTGCTCGTACAGCTCGCGGCTCTCCTTGAGGGTCTGAACTTTGTCAAAGCGGTTCAGGATGTTAATTTTTTCATTGCGAGAAGTCGTGTTCTCGGTGAAAAGCTTGATGACCTTGGCGAGACTGCTGTTGATGACAGCCGCTTCGTGGAGTTTGTCCTTAATCTGGGTGGCAATCTCCCTGAGCTCCTTGTTCTCTGCGAGGATAGCGTTGGCCTTGCGACGGAAGTTTTCCATTTCCCTGGATTCGTTGGTAAGACCACGGCCTACACCAGTGCCGCGCTTCTGGCCAGCCTCCCTGTGGGAGTTGCGGACCTTGTCGTCCTGTTCAGGTGAGTGGACCTGGTTTCTGCCAACGCTGTTGGTGTATGCGTTGTTCCTGGTGATTGTCGAGGCGCCCTCCATCATGCCGCATTCGGCTGTGGAGCACTCGTCGCCGCCCATCGGGTCGTCCATGACAACCTCGAAAATTGTACCGTCCTCGTTGCCGCAGTCTGGGCCCACGCAGCCGTCGTTCTCGTTCACCTTCTTGGTGTACGGGTTTCCGCCGTTGGCGCCGTCTGAGCCTACCCAGCGTTTTCCGTCGCCAGTCGGGGCACCTTGGTCGAACTTGCTGTCGCCCTCGCCCTCGCCCTTGTCATGAGGCATGGTCATGGCGGTCTTCTTCTGATAGTTGTCTGTGTAGCCAAGGTCTACGTTTCCTTCGTTTACCATGTCGTCTTTGTTGTTGTCGTTATCGTCTCCGATTTCTAATTCGAAAGTGGTTTCCCCGTCAGGGTTGTCCCCACCCTCAATGCTGCCGAGGTCGATGTCATCCATCATGTCGCTTCCGTCGCCTTCTCCGTCGGTCCCTTTCTCAAGGCCGTCGTTTCCGTCGAGGCTGGCGTCAGATGTCTGGCCGTCGTTCTCGAACTCGTTAGGTTCGGCGTTGTCGCCGCCTTCAATATTGATTTCAAATTCCTCTCCCTCTCCGTCAGGTATGACCTCTGCCGTGGAATCACTGGTCTTTACAATACGGACACCGTTTTCCTCGTCGTTGGGGTCAATCTGCTGAAGAATGTCGAGAACTTTGTCAATATCCTGCCCGCTCAGGTCGTATTCACCGTCGGAATCCTTGTACTGCTCAAGGCTGTCCCAAACTTCCCCGTTGCCGTTGCCGTCGCCAGCCGCAAGGCCATCGCCTTCCATGCCAGCACCGTCAGCGCTTCCGTTGTCGGCATCACTGAAGCCGCCGTCGTCTTTGGAACCTCCCTCGAAAGACATCTCTTCCTTAGGGTCGACCTCTTCTTCTTTAAAGTCGTCTTCTGATTCAGCAAGAACCTGTCTGATAGTGCGGTTGACACTCTCATCCAGCAGATAATTCAACGAATCCTTTGTAGACTCTTCGAGTACTCTGCTAAGTTCCTCTTTGTCAGCTATAAGACCTTTGATATACTTAGTCCTAATTTTTTCCTTAGCCATTTTATTTTGAATATAAGGTTATTATTTTAATATAAATAGTAGGCATTTGCCAAAATTAAGCTGGTACTGTTCACAAAAGGATTTTTTTGACACGTTCAAGCCTTTCGTTCACCATGGGTCTGCCATTGTTTTCCTGGCTGGATTCGAGATATTGAACCAAACCTTCTCTGCTGGACGCGATGTATGCACCAGGGGTACTGGGCTCGCATACGACGTCCCAGCTTATCAAATCGAAGTCGTCCTCGACTTCAAGCACGCCGAGTCGCTGGGTAACAGTGCCGACACCCCTTGACGACACACCGACCAGGATACCATCAAGTATCAGGTTGGCCACAGCGTCTCCAGACGTGTATATCGCACCGTATTTCCTGAACGCTGGCGACAGGTGGAGGTCCATCTCGCCGATAAGGGTGTGCCCCTGCCATTCCAGGTTGGTAATATTGTGTGTAACGTCGTGTCCTGAAAGAACAGTGGTCTCAGGGTGGTCCAAAGCTCCTATGGCACAGTGAGTTATAACTCTTTCCTTAATATATTTCTCCACGGCTGGCTTGAGGATTGCCTCAGGGTAGACCCTTCCGTTCGCGTTCTTAATACCATATTTCTGAAATACGGCACTGACCGTGAACTTGTCTGGTATCACAAATTCCTTGTGATGCTCGATATCCTCTTTTATCTGGTTGACAATATCCTCATTACCTATAATGTGACCCGCGTCGTGTTCAAGCAGCAGGCCAGTTCCAGACTGACCCTTTTTCACCTCAGTTAGTTGGGATATATTTTTCATTATTATTATCAGTTTATTAAATAAATATATTCCAAAACAAAAAAAAAGCGCTGAAAACTCAGCGCTTTATGGTAAATGAAATGTGATGTGGATTAATTATGCGAATGTAAACCCGTTTTCTTCAAAAGACCTACCCAAATATCCGTTCAGGGTTGTGGCCAGAGTGAACACGTCGCCCTTGTATTCCTCGATTGTTTTCGGCTCGTTCGGCCTGACGAACACTTGGTACTTGTACTTGTTCGGCTTTCCGTATGAGATGCCTTTCTCGGTAAAGTCGGCTGTGAATATGTAGTGGCTGTCCATCCACAGCAGGCTGTTCAGGTATTCGGTGCCAGACGTCACAAACATATGCCTGGCCCTTATCGA
>Ga0247609_10005888_pt1 | contig 11935 bp, 13 predicted proteins | sample 172DNAGHGlowgp2_FD_193487 | JGI IMG/M metagenome (GOLD analysis project Ga0247609, IMG submission 193487) | Sheep rumen microbial communities from Palmerston North, Manawatu-Wanganui, New Zealand - 1728 DNA GHGlow gp2 | ecosystem: Host-associated > Mammals > Digestive system > Stomach > Rumen ... | reverse complement strand
TGATGTACCTCCAATTCCGAAGATACTTCTTCTTTTATTGATTCTTTATTATAAACATTTATTTTGAGTTGTCAATGCTTTTTAGTTCAGTTTCTAGGTCTATTAGTCTTATTTTCTCTTTATAACCATTTTTAAAGACTATATCAGAGTTTTCAAATATAAGATAATCATTTCCTTTAACTTTTAGTATATGCGGCCTTACATAGCAAATATTAGTATTATTAACCGATATAATATTACCTGGTATTAATTCATACTTAACACAAGCAAACCGGCATATAAAACCAATCTTATTATTTAATTCTTTACTTATTTGTAAAGTTTTAGTTATATTTTCATACATAATAATCACCCTCACTTTCTTCAAAAGTACAAAAAAACTAACTACTTCTAGTTAGCAATTTATTACTCTCGAAACAAAAAAGTTCGAGCTTCTTATCATATTGGTACGATGGGATAGTATATCCGAAACCTTAGGAATAGTTGATAAACAACTAATCACTAAAATAATAATACCATATATTTTTATTTTTTGAAATATTATTTATGTAATTTATCAAGTAATGATAATTTTTTAATTTTAATATTTTTTTCTTTACCAGTACCTAATTCAATATCTGGTTTAACAGATTTTCCATGAAAATCACTACCACCACTTATTAATAAACCATATTGATTTGCTATTTCTAAATAATAATCCATTTCTTCTTTTGAATGACTTGAATGATATACTTCAATGCCTTTTAGTCCACAACTAATCATTTCTTTTAATAAGATTAAAAATTCCTTTTCTGATAATTCTAATGACTTTGGGTGTGCTAGAACTGGAATGCCACCACTATTTGTTATTAGTTCTAAACATTCTTGATATTGTAATCCTTTACTTGTTTGTCTTGTTTTATTATGTGCATCTATCAAATACTTATCAAAGGCATCTTGAGATGTAGTTGCGTATCCATATTTAACACAAAGTTTTGCTAAATCTGGACGACCTAAATTATGATTAGCATTGACTAATTCTTTTATATCATCATAACCAAATCTAATTCCATAATCTCTTTTTATTTGTTCCATTATTGATAATACTGAATTAATACTATTATCTCTTAAATCTACCATTTTTTTATTTAGTGCTTTATTATTTAGATCAATACCATAACCTAAAATATGCATTCTTCCTTTATCAGTTTTTGCAGATAATTCAATACCATTAATAATTTCTATTCCACTATCTACAATTATATCTTCATTTCTATCAACTTTTTTAATTCCTTCAATAGTATCATGGTCAGTTATAGCAAGTGTTCCAATTCTTTTATCAATAGCTAATCTTATTAACTCTTGAGGTGATAAATCACCATCTGAATAGTTGGTATGAGTATGCATATCTATTATTTTTTTACTTTTTCTATATGGATTAATTACTTTATCTAAATATATTCTATTTAGTGTTTCTATTGCTAAATTATCTTCATATTCTTCCATATCGTAATAAATTTCACCAGCAGTTTTTCCCATTAACTATCATCTCCTTAATATTAGTTTTTTATTTTCTTCAGCAACTTCTACATTTTCAAAGTTTTGTTTTGCTTCTTCTAAATATAATCTTTTATCTTCTTCAGGCCAAAAATGAGTTAATAATAATTTTTGTGCATTAGATTTACTTGCCAAAATACCAGCATCATAAGCAGTCATGTGGGTTTTACTATTAGCATTATGTTTTTGTAAAAAGGAGCTTTCACAAATTATTAAATCAGCATCTTTACAAAAATTTACTAAATTACTTAAAATAGTTGTTCCAATATCAGAAGTATATATTATTTTAAAATCTTTATTTTGTAATTTAACCATATAGGATTCAATAGTATGTGAGTTGTTATTTTCAAAAGTTATATCTAAATCATCAATAAGAAATGAACAAGAATTATCTATATCATAATAATCTGAAAAACTTTCATTATTAGATGCAATTGATGCTTTATTAAATCCAATATCATTCTTGGGTAAATATATATTTATTTTTTTATCAAGTAGTCCTAAATTATGATAAACATAAGAAGCATATTGTAAAGCCCCTAAATCACCGAAATGGTCTTTATGGTAGTGAGTAATAATTACATTTAAATCTTTTAAATCTTCAGGAAAATTTAATAATCTTGTTATACCATTACCACAATCTAATAATATTTTTTTACTATTATATTCAACTAAAAATCCAGGACAATTCATACTTCCTTTTGTATAAGGTGATATTGTTCCAAGTGGTGTAATAATTATTTTACTCATCTTATCAAACTCCTTTTCTTTACCAATATTCTTTCTCTAACTATTGGATCTACATATCTTGAAATATCTTTATCAAGATTAAGAACTTCTTTAACCATACTTGATGATACAAATTGATATTCTTTATCTGCAAATAGGCAAATTGTATTTACTTTATTATCTGATATTTCTTTATTCATTTGTTGTAATTGAACTTCATAATCATAATCACTTAAACTTCTAAGCCCTCTAATAATTGCTTTACACTCATTAAGCAATGCAACATCAACTGCAGCACCACTAGCAGAAATAACTCTTACATTATTCATTCTTTGATATAATTCTTTAATTATTTCCATTCTTTCTTCTATAGTAAACAATCCAGATTTTTTTAAAGGATTTTGCATAACTGCAATTATTACTTCATCAAATAAATCACTTGCTTGTTCAACAATATTCATGTGTCCTTTAGTCATCGGATCAAAGCTTCCTGGGTATAAAACTTTTGTCATAATAATTTCACCAACCTTTTAACTATTTCTTTATCATTTGTTTTTAAAACATAATCAAAAGCACTTTCATCAAATTCAATACTTGCTTTTTCTCTTAAATCAAATGCTTCCTTAGATATGTTATCTCTTTTCATTGCTCTTTGTTTTCTAATTTCATATGGGATATCTAAAAGTATTTTTATATCACACATATCAAAGTATTTTGAAATTGATAACAATAACCAATCTAGAATAATAATTTTATCCTTATTAAGATTTAAAAAATTATCAATTTCTATTTGCATATATTTCCATGTAATATCAGATAATTTATTCATTTCATTTCTTGAATCAAAAACTATTTCACCAAGTTTTTTTCTATCAACATTATTTTCTTTAACAACAGATTCTCCAAATGAACTTACTAATTCTTCTTGAACTTCAGGTAATAGTAAAACTCTGTGTCCAACTTTATCAATATCTAAATGTATTGCCTTATTATCTGTTAATTCTATGATTTGATTTGCTAATGTACTTTTACCACAACCTGACTTACCACAAATACCTATAATCATACTTTTCCTCCCATCCACTTGTATTATATTGTATTTTTTGATATAATTAAAATATATATTTATTATGTTTGTCATAACGGGGGGTTATTATGAATATAGACTTTGAATTATATAGAATCTTTTATGTAGTAGCAAACCACTGCAATATTACTAAAGCAAGTGAAGAATTAAGTATATCCCAACCTGCAATAAGTAAATCAATTAAAAATCTAGAAGAACAATTAGGTGGTCAATTATTTGTTAGAACTAAACGAGGTGTTGTTCTTACTGAAGAAGGAAAAGAGTTTTATAATTATATAAAACAAGCAATCGAATATATTAATAATGCTGAAAATAAATTTACCGATTTAATTAATCTAGAAACAGGATGTATAAAAATTGGTATTAGTACAACACTGACAAAAGAGTTTTTACTCCCATATTTAGAAGAATTTCATTCTTTATATCCTAAAATAGATATACAAATAATAACTAATTTAACTTCTGATTTGATGCCAAAATTAAGAAATGGATTAATAGATATTGTAATCTTAAACTTAAATGATAAAAATTATGGTAACGATATTGATATTATTAAGTGTAGGAAGATAAATGATTGCTTTGTAGTAAATAATAAATTTAAGGATTTAACCCTTAAAGAAGTGTCTTTAAAAGATTTAAATAATTATCCTTTAATTTTACAAGCAAAAGGATCAAATACTAGAGATTTTTTAGATGATATAGCAAGAGAAAATGGAGTTGTTCTTAAACCAAATATTGAATTAGCAAGTTATTCATTAGTTGTGGATTTTTCTAAAATTGGTCTTGGTATTGGATATGCAACTAAAGAATATATTAAAGAGGAAATTAAGAATAAAGAATTATATGAATTAAAAATAAAAGAAAAAATTCCTAGTAGATATATAGGAATCGCATTATCTAAAAATCATATACCTAATTTTAGTACAAAGAAACTAATTGAAATAATAACAAAATAATTTTTAAAGAAAAAGATGATAAACATTAAAAATCATCTTTTTCTTTATTTAAATCTAAATCTTCAATATTTTCATCATCTAAAATGTTATCATCATACATATCATTAACAGCATTAATCTATTTATCATCTTTATCATACAAGCTATAATGTTTATTATGTAAAAACGATACAAAAACTCGAACTATAAAAGTTCGAGTTATTATCTTAATGGTAGCGCCGGTGTGATTCGAACACACGACCTACCGGGTATGAACCGGTTGCTCTAGCCAACTGAGCTACAGCGCCATGAATAACTTAGTCATTAAAAAATGACTAAGTAAATAATAGCATATAATAGTTTGTTTTGCAAATACTTTTTGCAATATTTTAGCTAAAAATTCGAATAACATCGAAAATTGATATATAAATCATTAAAGCTATTAATAAGAAGAAGAAAAATACTGTTATTTTGCTTTCTATTTCAGCATTAATCTTTCTACCAGTTATTTTTTCAATTAGTAAAAATAAAACATGTCCGCCGTCTAAAGCAGGTATTGGTAGAATATTCATTAAACCTAAATTCATACTTAGATAGGCGATTAGAAATAATACACTTTGGATTCCAGATTTTCTAGATGCTCCTACTACTGTATATATTCCTACAGGACCAGATAATGATTTAACAGAAATACTACCATTAAATAAACTTACTATTGTTAACCACATTTGATCTATTGTAGAGCAGAATTTTTCAAATCCATATTTAATAGCATTTAGGAAACCATGTCTTATTTCGCCAGTAGTAGTAATACCAAATACTTGGCTTTTATTACCTTGTTCATCTTTTATTACTTTTGGTTTTATTTTTAAAGTTTCTACTTTTTTATTTTTATGCTCTACTTCTATTTCATAGATACCATCTTTATCTTTTACTAATAGTAATAATTGGGCTTTATCCCATGTATTTGTTTTCTTTCCATTAATTGATTTAATTATATCTCCGTTTTGCATTCCAGCTTTTGCAGCAGGATATCCTTCTTTTACTTCACCAACTTCAGGTGTTAGTGTTGGACTTCCCCATATTGCTCCAATAGTAATTAGAATTATAATAGCTAATAAGAAATTATTAAATACTCCGGCAACTAAGATAACTAATCTTTGATACCAAGGACGATTACACATAAATTTTTCTTTAGGTATTATTTTTGTGTCATCATCTTCATATATTTCTCCTGCCATTTGGACATAACCACCAAGTGGTAAAGCTCTAATTGAATATTTAACTCCATCTTTTCCTTTTATAGATTTTATTTCAGGTCCCATACCTATAGAAAATTCATAAATATATACTCCACTTCTTTTAGCAGTCATAAAATGTCCAAATTCATGAACAAATACGAGGATACCTAAAATAAAAATGAATAATAATATGTTTAATATTGTTCCCATTTTATCACCTTATACTATTAAATTAATTATATTAACAATTACTACATATCCAATAGTAATGAAAGCTAAACTATCTACACGATCAAGTATGCCTCCATGACCAGGCATAATATTAGAAAAGTCTTTAATTTTATTTTCTCTTTTTACTTTACTAAAAAATAAATCTCCTAATTGACCTAATATACTTAGTACTAAAGTCATAATGATTACTAATACTATATTTAAGTTACTACTTATTACCATTTGATAGTAAACAACTGGTATTATTGTTCCCATTAAAGTACCAGCTACACATCCTTCAATACTTTTTTTAGGTGATACCCTAGGTATTAATTTATGTTTACCTATTAAACGACCTATTATATAAGCAAAGGTATCTGTTAATATAGCGATTAATAGTAAGTATAATAACAACCATTGACCTCCTGGTTGGTTACGAGTTACTACTAATAAATTTAAGAATAAACCTATAAAGATAATAAAACCTATTAAGTATAATGCATCTCTAGTAGTATATTTTTCCTTCTCATCAAATATGGAAGGTGTTAATAGTAATAATATTGTTATTCCAATTGATAAGTTAGTTAAACCATTAATAGAAAAACCAATATCAAAACCACTTAGTACTATTAATTCTAAGCATAAGAAGCCAATTATTCTTATATTATTAGATAATTTATTATGGCTTTCTTTTAGTTTTATTATTTCAAAATATGCTAATGCTGCTAAAGCAACTACTCCAGCATTAAATACCCATCCTCCTAGTAAGAATAGTGGTATTACGATAATTGCAGCAACTATTGCACTAATTACTCTTTGTTTCATATTTTCCTCCATAGTAAGTATTAACTTACATAGAAGATTATACTATTATTATTACTTTTATTCAAGAAAAGAAAAGTTGATAACTAGTTAGTTATCAACATTATATATGGTTTAGCTTTAGTAACATCTTTAACATATTCTTTATATATTGCTATAATATCATCTTTATATTTTAGTAAAGCTATTTTATTTTTAAACTCTTTATTTATTATTCCACCATTTTTTACTTTATTATAAGTATTATCATCTATATTTACTATTTCATAATTATTTAGAGCTTGTTCATAAGAAATAAGTTTGTAATTATTATTCTCTATATCTTCTATAGTATTAGAGTCTTCTATAGCAAAATTACCTTGTTTAGTTCTTATTAAATCAGTCATAGTTCCTACAGTATTTAGTTTATAAGCTATATCTCTTATTAAACTTCTTATATAAGTTCCTTTAGATACTGTACATTTAAAAGTTATTGTATCTTCTTTATAAGATATTAAATCAATTGATTTAATATCTATTTCTCTTTTTGGAACTTCTATATCAATATTATTTCTTGCATACTCATATAGTTTTTTTCCGTTTATTTTTATAGCTGAATATTTGGGTACTTCTTGAATACTTTTACCTAAAAAAGAATTTAATACTTCTTTTATTTTATCTACATTTACATTGTATTCTTTTTCTTTAATAGTGTTACCAGTAATATCTAAGGTATCTGTTTCTATACCTAATTTCATTGTAGCTATATATTCTTTATATTCACTTGTTAATAATTCACAAAGTTTTGTAGCTCTACCAACAGTTACTACTAATACTCCTTTAGCGATAGGATCTAAAGTTCCTGTATGTCCGATTTTTTTGGTATTAAGTATTTTAATTAATTTGTTTACTACATCTCTTGATGTTAATCCTTGTTCTTTATTGATAATGATAATACCATTCATATGAACACCTCGTTATCTTTTTAATTTTCTAGAATATTGTACCCCTGTTTCAATAATAGTTGCTCCTTTTCCACTTTTTGGATCTCTTTTAAATGTATTTACTCTAATTTCTAATTCGTTATTATCAAGGGAAGCTACTAGGAATCCCGGTACTGCTCCAGGCATTTTTATATCATCACAAGATGGAGGAACAAATGCTTTAGTTCTTTTTAAACCACCTTTTGAAGTAAAACATTTTGCTATATAATAATGACGGCCTCCTTCAAATATAATTTCAGTTTCTACATTTGGAATTTTAATATCTAAATTATGTATTGGATGATAACATTTGATTAAATGACCTTGCCATTCAAAATAAGCTATTCTAAAGCCAGCAAATATTATATCTTTTCTTCTTTCAATTATTTCTCCTAATTCAGGATTTTTAGTGATGGCGTCATAATCATGGTTTCCACCAACTAAATATGTAGTAAGATGTTTTTCTACTCTTGCCATTTTAGCAACATTTGTCTGCCATCTTACATCATGATAAAACGGCTCTATATTTGATTGAAATTCATCTCCGCAATTAATCAAAGTTCTAATATTGTGTTCTTCAGCATATTCTTTTATTTTGGTTTTATATGTCGGTTTTTCATATATACCGCCAGAGTGAAAATCAGAATATATTAAGATTTCTCGATCTTCTAATCTGCAAAAAGGTAGTTGATTTTTTCTTACCATAATACCTTTATTAAAACATATTGAAAGTACTTCATTATGATTTAAACCTGTTAATCTAGCAACTTCTTTTATTGGTTCTTTTTTATATAATAATTCAAGTGCATAATCTTTCTCTGCTGGAGTTATATCTCCATATTTTGTTCTTATTGCCATTATAAATCCCCCTTCTCCTGTTACATTTTAACACAATTTATGAAATAGGCAAAATTTGATTAAAAAAGAGATAAATAATCTCTTTTTAATGATTTATCAATGAACCTAAGCTTGGTTTTTCATCACTAATGTACTGCCATTTTCAGCAATCATACTTTGGGCCATTTGACTATCTTCTTGCAACTCTTTTTTTCCTTCAATTTCTTCTAATTTTGCTTCAACTTCTGAATTAATTTTCATTACATCAGGCAAAAGCTCATAATTTATCTTGTAAACTTGAATACTTGTTTCTGAAAATGTATTTGGATCATTCGCCAATTCTAATATTCTGCTTTCAAATTTATTATGTATTAATAATAAATCATTAGCATATTGATATCTTTCTTCCTCGGGAAGTTGGTTAATTAAAGCGCTTGTTGCATTCACTTCAGTTAGGAATATATTTGAATATGTTTTGGCTGCTATATCAGATTCTTCTAGCGACGCTGCTTCATTGACTATATTATTTGTATGACTAAATGTTCCTTCTAATTCTGACAACTTGTTTTTAGCGATTGCATGTTTAGCGATAGAATCTTCAAGACTTGAGTGCTTTTTCATATATTTTGACATAATCAAGCTAAAAACGGAAGGGACGTAGGCTAATAACACTATTTGATATACATCAAAATTATAAGAAGGAGATAATAGTAAATATGTTCCCCCTATTGTTATAACCCATGGAGCTACTCCCATTATTTTTGAAAGAACATAGTTAACTCGTTCTGTGATTACTTTAGCTTTAGTATTTGCCAATTCTTTTTCTAATACTTTTTTATACAGCTGTACTGCTTCACTTTCTGTTGGCAGTTCTCCTGTTTTTTCTACATTATTTATTATTTCTTTTGCTTTGTTATCTAATCTTTTTTTCTCAGCTAAATCAAGTAAAGCCTTTATGTTGTCATTAATAATGCCTTTTTTCATAAGTTCTTTTTGAGTGCTCGATAATTTTATTATATGTACTAATCTACTGAGTTTTCCCTTAAGAACGAAACAAAGGTTTTCTTTATCAAAATAAAATTCGTCTAAATAATACAAGTTATTGTTTAAGTATTCTAGTAATTCTGAAAATAGAAATTCATTTTCTTTTCCATTGATAGTATCATAATCTGTTAGAATTGATTCTTCTTCTCCTTCGATTAAATTATATATACTTTTCATATATTCTAACCCCCTATCTTATTTTTAAATTGATTTTACAAATCCAGGACTAGAATTTGATGTTTCTCCTGGAGATTGGTATTCTGATGGACTGCTATTAATTGTATGTTCTAGAGATTCTTTTACTTCTTTGCTATCGGAAATCAATTTAAAAATTCCTGTTCGTTGTAATCTAACATCATTATAAATATTTAAAACTATTGGTAGCAAATCATTATTTATTGATTCAACATCTTCATCAGCTGCATTCTTTTCTTTATTAACTATTGCTGCGGTTCTTTCAGCAAATGGTACAAGAACTTTCTTGTTTAATTCTGCATAGTATTTTTCTCTTTCGTTTTCAGGCAATTTTGCTATTTCAAGTTGTGTTAGTCGCGCTTGTCTTAGTACTATATTAGCAATCTCTTTTCCTTTTATTGTCATTTTTGCTTCTTCTATAGATGAAGCATTAGTATTATCAATAATTCCTTTCATTTTTTTTAATTTAGTTAAAAGTATTGTAAGCGCTTCCTTATCTTCATTTAAGGATTCCCCTCTAGGAATTTTTGCGGTTGCTATAAGAGCAAATAATCCTATTGTCGTTGTTAAAATATCTACGACAAATAAGTCGTTCCTTTCAATGGCAAAATGATATACTAAAGCGAACATTGGCGAAACTAATAATAGAGAGCTAATAACTCCAAGGATATCAGCAATATAATCTGCGCATACATAAGCTTTTGTTTTTTTCAATTCTTCTTGTAGATATTCATAATAAAGTTTTATTTCTTCTGAGTCGGTTGGCAACATTCCTGTCCTTATAACCGTTCTATTTAGTTCTTCTTTTGTTTCAATTGTCTGTTTATAAGCTATAATATTTATTATCTTGTCAACTTCACTATCTATTATACCTTGTTTTAATAGACCTATTTGATTACTAGATAATCTAATTCTATGAGTAATTGTTGAATTATCATCTTTTTTTAATGAAAGAACAAAGCAGCCGTTGTTCTTATCAAAGTTAAAATCTATAACTTTTTCTTTTGATTTTTCAAAGTCTTTTTCTAATTCTGATATTAAGTATTCTTTACCGGCGATATTTATAACCCCATAATCTGTTAAGAAAGATTCTTCTTCGCCCATTAGTTTTGTTATTATTTCCATATGATTATCCCCCTTTTCTGTTACATTTTAACACAGTTTATGAATTAGGCAAAATTTGACTATTGTTAAGTATTATATTACAATTTTATTGACTTTATAAAAGGAGCTTTAAAAACTGAGGGGGGTATAATAATGGATCGTCGTAATTTTGATGAAGAAGAAAGAGAATTAGAAAGACAAGAAAATAGGAGAAAAGCCGGATTTTGTGCTTTAGTGTTAACACTTTTAATTGGTGGAGCAGTTTGGGCTAATAAAGGAGCATTAAAGAAATATATGCCTGATTTACCTAATTTTAAACCTAAGACAAGTCAAGAATCTGATCAAGATATTACTTTTGAAGAAGAACAAAAAGATGTTACCTATGATAGCAATGAACATAGAGGATTAACTGAAGGTGAAAGAGCTGCTATAATAGCGAATTTCTATGAAAAAACAGGTGCTTATTATTTAAAGTACGTACCGGATCAGTATGAAGCATATACTGCTGAAGATATATCTAGATATATCGAAGTAATGAATGGTGAATATAAGTGTGATGATGATTCTGAGATTAAAACTCAAATGAAGGATTTAAATAGATTTTATTTAGCTATGCTAAATAGTGATAAATATAAAAGAAAATGTAATGCATATATTGAAGATCAAAATGATAAAGATAATGGTATTTTACCAGTATGGAATTATGATTTGGATTTAACTGATACCGTTTTACCTAGTCAAGATTATAATGCATTTGTTGTTGTTGATTACTTAGATGATTTACATAAAAAAATACTATCTAGTGTAAGTAAAGAAGAAGCTATGAATTTAACTTATTCTTATTATCAATGTTTAGCTAGTTTATTATATGGACAAGGTTTTGATATAAATGGAGTAAGTTATACTATGGAAGATTTAGATGGTGTTGAAAATCTTGGCCTTAGAAGTGTTTTGGAATTAGCTACATTAGAAGTTGCTCCTTATTCAGCTTATATTAGACAAGTTCCATATATAGATAAAAATGGTAATGCTGCTTTTGTTGATAGTCAAACTATTACAGAGAGTTTTACAAGCTCCTCAGATGGAACATATAGATCCAGTTATGATGAGGGTATAGTCTTCTCTATGAAACATTAGTAATACAAAAAATAAAGATTCTAGTTTAAACTAGAATCTTTTTCATGTATTTCTTTTATTTTTTGTTCTATATTATTTCCATATTCAATAGATTTA
>Ga0247609_10005887_pt1 | contig 11936 bp, 26 predicted proteins | sample 172DNAGHGlowgp2_FD_193487 | JGI IMG/M metagenome (GOLD analysis project Ga0247609, IMG submission 193487) | Sheep rumen microbial communities from Palmerston North, Manawatu-Wanganui, New Zealand - 1728 DNA GHGlow gp2 | ecosystem: Host-associated > Mammals > Digestive system > Stomach > Rumen ... | reverse complement strand
CTGATGACTCCGACGATGATGAGGATGATGATGATGATTCAGAGGAGGAAGAGGATGACTCTGATGACGAAGAATCAGATGAGGAGGAAGAGGATGACTCTGATGACGAAGAGGAAGATTCTGATGATGATGAAGACTCAGAGGATGATGAGGAAGAGGAGGACGAAGAGATTACTCCGGAAGACCTGGCCGAAATGGATTTTGAGGAACTAGAGGATGTTTGTGATGACAAAGACCTAGACACTGATCCAGATGACTACGAGGAAGATGATATCGAGAAACTCCGTAAAGCCATCGCAAAAGAGCTTGGAATTTCACTCCCTTCAAAAAAGAAGTCTGGTAAAAAGGGCAAAAAGTAAGAGATCAGTAACCTGAATATTAACACAAGGTAGTTCTTTTTGGTAATCATAGAGCTTTTGTAAATTTCTCACAAAAGCTCTATTTTTTAACTACAGTACTAAAACATCACTCTCATTTATTATTAACATTTAATACAAACAACTATGGCTACAAAGAAGAAAGAGGCTACAAAAAATGCAGTAGTAACAAAGAAAGCTGATTCAGTTCAGGACGAAAAGGAAGCAGCTAAGGCAGCTAAAAGAAAAGCTCGTCAGGAAGCTCTCAAGAACAGACCAGCAGGTCAGAGAACTAATTCGAAAATGATCGACATTATCGACTGTGGTAATGGTAAGACCGTTAAGAATTATGGTTATCCAGTAAAAACTAAGGGAACTTCTCAGGGTATTTTGGTAACTTCAGTAGTAGAGGTAGATGGGAACCCAGTTTCTACATCAGTTACATTTGTTCCTGGGAACCTTACCATCAAGAGCAAAAAGGGTCACGGTATGATCGTTTCTCCAAAAGCTAAGAAGTCTAAGGAGGCAGAAGTAACCGATGAACCCGAAGAATCAGACGATGAGGACTAATCCCTTTTTCTAATATACTCTCACGTTATCACTTCATAAGCCGTTGGACCCAGAATCTATCTTTGGTTTTGGGTCCTCATTGTTTATAATATGGCAGAAGTATCTATAGATGATATCAAGAGGTCAGTTCAAATAATTGCTCTTGATAATTTATGCAATTTATGCAAAACTTCTCTAGAAGATGACGATTTGACTGAAGAGGAATACGAATATTTCTCTGTATTACTTTATTATTCAGAACAAGTACTATTAGATTTATCCTCAAAACAAGTTAATATAATACAAAGGCCATCATGGAAAAAACAGTAACAGAAAAATTAGATAGGCTAAAGCAAAACTTTGATATATTACAGAACTATCAACTGTACTTATTAAGCCATTCCACCGATATTAGTGAATCCAAGAAACAAACTTTAAGGTTGTCTATTAAAAACACCAAAGACCGTATAAAATCACTAAAGAAAGATATAAAGAATTATATCTTCGGTGATATATATGAAGTAAGTTACAGGTTAAACAACAGTAAAGTACTACATGCTAGATTAACTAACCTTCAAGAAGATGAGGTACATATGATATTAGATCTTTTTGCTGGAGTCTTTGAAGCTAATGTAGAGATCCTAGAAATTAGGAAACTTCCAACTTATATATGTGATGATCCAACTATAGAATTTTGAACAATTTCTTAATTTTAAGTTATTATGGCAACAAAACAAGCAAAAACCCAATCAAAGCCAGTCAACAAAACCCCAGAGTTTGAGGCTGCTAAAAAAGCTTTACAGGCTTATTTCAAAGAAAATGGACTTGATCCAACTAAAGACTACACCAAAGACAAGAAACATGGCAAAGCTATTTCTAAGCTTATCAGAAAGTTTAATTTAGAACGTGATAAATTGGCCATGATTTTCCCAGAGTCTGATGGTCGTACCGTAAAAAGAATCAAGGATAAAGCCAAGAAAAAGGCTATGTCAGAACTTAAGGTAGACAGACTTCAGAAGCACTTGAAAGAGGAAGCTAATGCACCTAAGGCTGTAAGTAGAAAACCTACAAAGTATGAATACCCATTAGTTGATGGTAGAGAGATGACCTCAGATGAAAAAAAGAGGTACAGAGCTGATCAGAGGAAGCTACTTAAACATCCAGAAGAGAAAGCAAAAGAAAACGCTTCATCAGCTGAGCCTAAGAAAGGTAAGAAGAAAGAAAAGGATTTTGATAAAGGTAAGAAGAAAAAGGTAAAAGTTTAGTTGGTTGAAAAAGTTGAGTTTTTAGGAATCTATTCTTTTGGGCCGGGCCAAATTATCTGGCTCGGCCTTTTTTCTTTATAATTAAACACAGAATTAAATATGGAAGATATACAATTCAAACCAAAGCTTAGAATAACCTTACTTAATGAGTCAGGTGCAGTCATTAACGATAGATTGGTCGATGCAAACCCAGAGTACTATGCAGGACCGAAAATTCAACATAAGGGTCCGATTAGAATTGAAGCAACATTAACTAATACCAACGATGTAAATAGCTTAAAGCAGTACATAGATCAGTTGGTAGGTAATTTGCCAATAAAACCTCAATCTCCAGGTAGAGGTAGACCATCTACAGGTAGTGTTCAGCTAGCAGAAACTCCAAGAGAAGATATCCTTCAAGCTGTTACTAAAATGGCAGAAGAGGGTAAAAATCAAAACGAGGTTATAAAATATCTCAGGGATCTTGGTTTTGTTTTTATACTTACAGAAGACTTCCTCTATTACTTCAAGGATTTTCAGTTTAAGTCAAAGGATATAGGAGATAAAACTGACCATGGTCAATACTTACACTCTCTTGCATGGATGGTAAGATGTATTAAAAGGGCAAAAGACCCAAGAACTGATAAGTTTGACCCAATGATACTTTTCGGATTTAATATCTACGAGCCATCAAAGAAAGTGGTACCTTACTTATATAAAGAAAGACAAAAACCATTAAAGATACAAAACGGACCAAGTACATTGTCTTTCAATTCTGTAGAGTTTACTAAATTACCAAAATACATGCTTGAATCTGAGAGATTAAAGTTCTCTATTGAACAGAGGCAACTTATTCTGAATAAAGATAAAAAGCCTTCTAAGTTCTTCATGAGGTGGGTAAAAGACGTAGAGTTCCCAGATTCTATTAAACCTAAGATAGAGGAAATCTTGACTAGAACAAACGAAGAATCATAGGTTCTATCCATTATTATATACTTCAAATTAAAACATTATGAAAGATATAGTAAAGAGAATCTGTAACATTCAAATCGAGGCTTTGAATCGTATTATTACTAAGTATGAAGTCACAGATGATTCTGACTTAGATGAGCCATTACTAACTGATCTATTTCAGATAACCGTAAAACCTGATGACATTAAATACTTAAGGGCCTTAATTAAAAACTCTGCCAATGATGTAATTAACTTTTACAAAGAGGTCCGTCAAAATCCAAGCCTACTATCTATGGCTAATGAGTATCAGTTATTACTATGCAGTCATATCTTATTCAAAATGGAGGATCAATGGATAAACGATAACCCATATGGAGTTTATGATACTTGGAAGCTTATACACAAAGCTATGGTAAAGTTTCACCCAGAATATACACTTATAATATGAAACAATTAGAGCTTATACAAAAGGTACTAAAGGTTAAATTGAAAGAGTGCCAATCATCTAACATATTAGCTTATGGATGGGATGCTAAAAAACGTTCACTAATCGTGGTATTCAAAAATTATGCTACTTACGCTTACCTACATAGGAGTAAAGAGGAATTCGATGAGCTGGACCAAGCTAAATCAAAAGGTACTTGGGTAAACGCTAACCTTGTTAAACCTAAAGCTGAATTTAAGAGGTATGTTTTTTCAGGTATTAAATAAGGTAAAGGAGTATGCTTCAATTAGCATACTCCTTTATATGATTATAATCGGGTTGTTATTTGCAATCTCTGGTATATTTTCTAGTAATTCTAAATCAATTGAAAGTGAAAATCATTTGAATATACCAGTAGATATTCTAGCGGATAGCGTGCACAAGCAATTTCGTTACGTATTGCCCAATAATATAGGTGATAAATTTATCGAGGATCTAAATGATAGTTTATCTAAGCTTGTTAAGGTAAAGTATCATTATACGGTTGAAATAAGTACAGTGAGTGTAGATCCAGAATATTATGAAGTAGATTATATTGGTGGAAATGAGTATAGAGTTAGAAAAGAGCCAGTATATAGTGAATTAGATGGCTATTATAGTTTTGATTCTTATGAACCCATCACTTCCATTAATGGCCTATATAAATATATAAAGAGCCACATATCAAGCCAATGAGGTAGCTTAAGTAGTTTTAAGCTCTGGAGGCATATTATATATAAATAAGGTGTAAAATAAAATTTACTTTTAATTGCATTTTTTCATTGAAAAATTTTGTTATATCAATTTAATTTTATAATTTTGCAATGACTCAAAAATTGAGTTAGTTCTCAAGTTCAACAACCTAAGAACTTAATCATCAACCTAAAACCATTATCAATTATGGCTACAAATCAAAATCAGAGTCTCATGGAAGTGGTAGCTGCTTCTATCGAGAATGACATGGCAACAATTGCCAAGAGTAACAAATCCACTAAAGCTTCTGCTTCAAAGAAGGAGACCAAGAAGGAGCAAAAAACAGAAGAAGCTCCAACTCCAGAGACTACTTCAAAGAAGGAGACCAAGAAGGAGACCAAGAAGGAGAAGGTAACAAAGGACGTTGTAAGGGCTCAGAATACAGCCATTCTGGAAACAGTGCTTTCAACCAGAGAGGTTAAGTATCTCTACCCAGCAGATGTTCAGGACACAGTAACAAGAAAGCGTTGGAGACAGGCAGTACGTAACAAACTTCATCAACTTGAACGGGAGATGTACCGCATCCAGGACAAGGAAAGCAAGGAGTACAAGAAAGCTCTCAAAGCTTACGAGGACTACAGAAAAACTGTTCTTAAGCCAAGTATGACTGCATAATATATCCCAGAAAAATACCCGGAGGGTCTGGATAACTCTCCGGGTAATAATGTTTAAGCTATGGCTGTTCCAATAACTAAAAAAACCCTGGAAAAATGGGATAAGGAACTCTTGGCTCTTCATAAGAGGGTACTTAAGACAGAACTAACTATCTGGAATGTAAAGTACTCACTTAAAGCCAAAATCTTCAAGCTTTATGACTTACTTATAAATGAGAAGAATATCAGAGAATACTTTCATATGCCTGTATGGCTACTCATTCAAGGTATGGTCAAGGGTAATTTAGAAGACTACAGAACGTTAATATTACATAAACCAAGTAAAAGGAGGAGGAAGAAATGACTACTCTAGATATATTGAATGAATTCACCAACAGTACGTTTTATTTTGATCACCAGGGCTATCTAAATAATATAGCCACTCGATTCTCATCAGAAACCAAAGATTGCACTGATTATACCAAGTTCAAGGCTACAGTAAATAAGTATTACACCAGTTGGGTGGAACTTAGAAGTATAGCTAAAGTAAATAAGGTATACTTAAGTAAGAAACTTTGGAAAGCTTTCTATGCAAAATATGTTGTACCTATCAGGAAAGAACGTTTCCCGGAAGTACAGAATATGATAGACCAAAGACGGACTAAACATGACAAGAACAGCAAGTAATATGCTTGGTCTCACATTTAAGATTTTAGGGTGGGAGGTTTATGCCTCTTACCCTAAAATTGATGATGTAGAGAGTACAAGTTTTGATGTAGATACCAAAACCGATGAGCCTGCGGTTTTTATTCATACCCATAGTGATAATTGGTATATGGCTAAAAGAGTTCCCTGTTATAAGTACTGGGTACTATATACATTAAAGTACCTTAAGTATGATGAGTTAAAGGATATAAGAAAAAGTTATTTATATGGAAACAAATACAAAGCGGGTAAAAAGAGTTCCTAGATTGTTAGGGTTAACCCAGATGATTATAGAGTATAGGGTTAGACCAGAGATTAAGTCTAATATAGACCAATATATACTTAATCAATGGTATGCTCATGCTGGTACTATTTGTGGTACATCCTATGATATAAATCATCTGATTAGTACTTTTGATATTCCTAAAGATATGGTTGAATCGTATATCAGGGATGTGGTTATTAAATCTCCTATATGGGACCGAAGTAAGCAGGAGGAACTTATCAATGGTTTATTGGGTACTCAAATAACTTGGGCTATTGAAGATAGGATGGAGATAGTTAGTCAATTGAATTTATTAAAGGCCAGTCAGGGAGGAAAATATACTCCATTTGTATCGGCTGAAGTAAACAAAGCACTAAAACTAAAATTAGAATCTTCTACTTCACTACAGAGTATAATCAGATCATTGACTGGAGGAGCAAGCTCAGTAAACATATTCCAACAATTCAATCAAGAGAATAATACTAATGTTGATAATAACTACATAACTCTTGAAGATGCCCGTAGTATCATAGAAAACTCTATTAAAGTTGATGATAAATCAAAAGAAGTAAAATACTTAGAGGCTCAGTATGATCTAGCTAGTTTGCCTGAAGTTGTAGCAACTAAACAACAAGGAATAGATACATCAAGAGAAGGTTTAAGTATCAATAAAATGGAGTTAAACTCCATAACTGATAACTATAAAGAATCACTTAAGCTTTCAAGTAAAGAACACCATGAGCAACGTAGGGAAATAGAACAAAGGATAGATCAAGATAGCGAAGATCCAGAGCTATCAATATATGAAGAAATTGAAGAAGATCCTGAGCCTTTACCTTTTGGATCTTCTCCATATTTAACTTAAAAAACGCTAACCCCGATGAATATCTTTTTAATCTCTTACACTTCATCGGGGTTATTTTTATCATATTTCTAGAATAACTAAGTATAAGTTACTTATATTTACTAGTAGAATAAGTAACTTAATTCTAGATAAATCCCCAGGCACCTAATTTAATAAGATTTCTTATATTTCTTATACTTATGAATATACCAGTAGATAATATAGCAACTCACGTGCGTAATAAAAGTGTATACACATACTAAATATCCAACTTTATCCTAAAGTATAAAGCTTTAATCAACACCATTAAGGGCCTCAACTCCCTAGACCTAATTCTGGCTTAAGAATAGGCTTTACTTATATTCCTAGAATAATGGCTATGTTAGCAAGCCCACATAATAATGCTCTTATATAAAATAATGTGTTATTTTTTCATCTTGAAATTTTGTTATATCAATTATTTTTTATACATTTGCATATAGTAAAAAAGGGCATCTAACCACAAGCCCAACATTAGTTATCAACACTTTAATCACAACAATCTATGGCAACAACAAAGAAAGAGAAACAAGAGGTCAGGGATTACCTCAGAAACTACTTGGTAAATGAAGCCGAGTATAACATAGAGGATGTAGAATCCTGGGACGATTACACCTTAATCGATCGTTACCTCAATTATAATGGTCTTAGAGGATGGACTGATGACATAATCTACATCACTAAAATCTTACGATAGTATGGCTACAGTAAAAGCACAACTTAGAACTACTTGCCCACTCTGCGGACAAGATCATTTCGTAGATCTCGATGAGGAACAATATGAAAAATACCTCACTGCTCAAAGGATTTCTGACATCCCAAGACTCAGCACTGATGAAAGAGAACTCTTAATATCTGGTATCTGTTCAGAATGCTGGGACCGGGAACTTAAACCAACAGAACAATGAATTTCTCATCCGTAGAAGAGTTTGAGGCTTATGCCTATTTCATTCAACACGAGAATGATATCGATCAAGCTCGTTATGACAAAGGCTTTATGCGTTGTTCACTAAGTATGATGCCTAGAAGACGTCGTCACTCTAACCCTTCAAAGTATAACCTAAAACATAAAAGAAAACATGGCACAATCAGCAGAAATTTTACTTTACAATCCAATAGCTTTAACCGTTGGACATCTAAGAGGACTTAACTTACCATTAAACACTCCACTATCAAGTACAGTACCTGGTGGACAAGGTAGTTTATACATCAAATCTCTCAAGTATACCCCTCAAGACAAAGCTTTGTATTTAACTAATGATCCAACTAATAAGGATCCAAATAATCCTCCCGAGGTTTATGCTATTTTCATTGGAGATGTACTTAATTTCCCAGATTCAACGGTCATTTACATAGAATCCTTGGATGATGATTGCGATAGTACAATGTCACCAGCAGTATCACTCACTAAGTATAACTGCGATGGCGAAGTTTACTTGGATTTCGAACCCATTATATGGGATGAATTCAAACCCTTGTATCTAGAGAAACTTAAAAGATAATCACATTATGCAAACAACAATCACATTTAAGCATCAGGGTAAAGACATAACTTTACCACTCGATAAAGCGACAGTAATATCTGTAGATGGTACATTCAAAGAACTTGAACCAAAAAATGGTAAAACCTTCACTTATAGTGAAATTCGAGATACCATAGGCAATATAATCGAGCCTATTTGCTTACGGTATTACACTAACAAACCTGAGCTCAAGAAAATGAACTTCATAATGGATGAAGAAGGCGTAATCAATGGATCCGATTGGAATCATTTAGCCTCAAACCTTCTTAAAGTTACGATAGGACCTAATGTTGTAGAACTTTTCGGAACAGTAATATTCCTTCCGAACAAGATGTTTAGAATGTACTAACTGCTAATGAGGAGACCTTTAATCTTAAATGAGGTGAGGTCTCCTCATATTGACTATACCAATAGATAACATAAACAAACATGTGCAATATGGAAACATTAAACAGACATAAAATCACTATACACCAACTCAGAAAAGCCTACAGAAGAATTAGGCTAGTATTATTACCATTAATGGCCACTAAGGTAGAGCAGAAGGTATTTTTGAACCATGGTATATTGAGGGTAGTATATAATAGTAGAGAGCTTAAGATCAAATGGAGTTTCATAAATTTTGGTGGGAATAGGCATTTAGATATTAAAGGTGAATCCAATGTGGAAATTTATGATGATGGTAGTTGGTTGGTTTGTTGGGATAAGGATGTAGAAATTCCTTGGCATCTTAGCCATGAGTTATACCATAGGCTTAGAGTAATGGGTATGAGGGAAGACCTAGAATTCGCAAGCTTGGTTTTATAGTGATTAGTTGGCTCTACGGTAGAGCCCATATAATATAAAATAATGTGTTATTTTTTCATATAAAAATTTTGTTATATCAATTATTTTTTATACATTTGCATATAGTAAAAAAGGGCATACAGGCCCCGAACCAATATTAACACTTTAATCACAATCACACAACATGAGATTCCCACTAACATTCTACACCGGAGCTATGGAAGGGTTCAGAGAAAACCCAAAAGCTCAGTATCAAATCAAGGATAACACCGATGATTACGACATCGACGTAAGAACCAATGAAAAAGGAGCCATCTGGGACTGGGAAATAACCATCCCTGACAGAAAGGCCCAGTATCAACTAATCCAAGATCTCTGCAAATCAGTCAATCAACTAATCAGGTCCTCCAATGGAGACCCTGGAGATGATTATACTTATGATTACATTCCTCAGATGCTTGAGGCTGCTTTGCTTCTCAATGCTGAGGATGAGTACTACGATTCCGATACAATCTACAATGAATAAAACTCTACAACATGGACAACTCAACTAAGTTAAAGGAAATGCTCCACCTGCTTCAATTACAACAGAAGGAGTTTGATATCGAAATTAACTTCGATTTCTTTAATGAGAATCTATCTCACTTTCCAGATCTGAAACTAATTTCTATCTCTCATGACTATGACGCAGACTGGGGATTATCAACCTGGTTTATCATACTCAAGGGTGAAATCACCGATGTACAAGACTTTGTAAGTGACCTAAATGCCGATGACCCGGATGCTTACTGTTATCTCGATAATATTCACAACCATTATTTCACGGTAACATTTCAATTATAACCTATGTGGACAGTATCTCTTACACAACAAGAATTAGGTAAAGAACCTAAATCTGTAGAGGCCACCATTTCAAATGGTATGGTTCCTATCATCATGCACTGGATGCTAAAAGTTTCTCTCAATGGTACATACAAATTCAGTAATGTAACATTCAAACGCAAAACCAAATGAGTTACACAGCATGCACACCAGACTATCTAGTACAAGAATCAGGTCTATGGGATGGACAGGACCAAGATTCTTACAATGAACTCTACGCTGTTGCTATAAACCTTTTAGAGCACAGCCCACTCGCAACACCAGAACTTTTCATAGAATATTACACAAACTTAACAGATGAATTATGACAGACAAACAACTTCTCATCAATGAGCTATGCAATGCTAAACTCATGCTTACCGAAGATCAACGGAAAGCTCTCAATAAGGATCAAGAACAGTTCAAAAAGCAGTTCCCAAACGTAGTCAACTCAGAGCTCCATGCTATGAACAGACTCATATTCTTCTGCTTCAACTACCCAACCTACAATCCATCGGGTCTTCCAAAGTTCATACATGAAGTAAACTGGACCGTAAGCCTACCACACATGATCAATAAGTGGAAGGACATAGCATACCACTTCCAACACGAGAATCCAATTCTCAGATTCTACATGGAACTCGATACTACTAATCGAAAACATATGCTAGACTACATCATGACTAACTATCATACAGAAGAACAACTATGAACAATATTGACATAATAAACAAAGCTTGTAAAGAAGCCAAAGCCTCAGAATATGTAAGAGAACTATTCATAGAGGCTATCAGAGACTTCACATCACTGAAAATAATCTCCATGAGCTACTCTCCAGAAGATGAACTATGGTTCTTTATATTAAAGGGACCTTGGTCAGAGGCTAAGCTCTTCCATGATGCCTTAGAAGACATAGACGCTAGAGACTGCTCAGAAATCTTATACATCTACAAAAATCATCCAAGATATCAGGATCATGACATAACCTTAATTACATGCGAAAGATGACAAGAGAACAACAATTACAAGAAGAGGTAAGTTTCTTAATAGACCTCTTAGACGATGAAGGCCTAAAGAAGTTCAAAGCCTACTTAGACCAACAAGAGCAACCCACAATGCGTTCTGAAAAAGAGCTAGCAGAGCTTCTAGAAAAAGAATTAAACCGTTACGGATTTGACTACAAGAAGTTCAATGAACGAATACCTCTAATGCACAGAACCATTCAACAACAACTCACTAGACTAAGCCTAAACATAATCAACACAATGGCTAGTCAACACTACTATGATGCTCGCAACCAAGCGGCATTCACCATCTCTCAACACATTATTAAATATCTAAGAGACACCAACCAAACCATAAACCTTCCACTAATATGATAATAAAGATCAAAGACCAAGCTACTCCTGGAGCTATCAAAGAAACTCTAGAGCGTCTACTAAGTAAATTAGATTATTACTTTGTCTGGAATGCTCTACCAAGCGACCTATACAGCCGGGTAATCCACGAGGAGGATGAGTTCGAAGAGATCATCAATAAACTCCAGGATATAAGCGATTCCATCACTAACATCAACCCTCCAACAGAAAAAGACCTACACCTCAAACAACAAATACAAAATCTACTAAATGAATACAGTAGATCCCAAAAACCTACCAAACCAAACCTAGATATACTAAAAACTAAAGAATGGTCAGACTTCGATACTCAATTCGAAGAAAACTTTGAAGGTAATCCAAAAGTATACAGACTACTCAACCATGACCATCATAAAGAGGTAGCCGCATTAGCTGCACAAAATCTATCTACCCTTTACAAATCAATCGATGAAGTAATATCAAATCACAACATTATGCAAAAGGCTTACAATGAAGCTGCTAAGTTACTCTATCCAGAAGAAAGACTAGTTTCAGGTACAGAATACCATACCGAAGGGGGAGTGGGGCCCCAGGGGCAGAGCCATATCCCCAAACCATAGCGGGGGTACTGTTTTAGCCAGTG
>Ga0247609_10005885_pt1 | contig 11938 bp, 11 predicted proteins | sample 172DNAGHGlowgp2_FD_193487 | JGI IMG/M metagenome (GOLD analysis project Ga0247609, IMG submission 193487) | Sheep rumen microbial communities from Palmerston North, Manawatu-Wanganui, New Zealand - 1728 DNA GHGlow gp2 | ecosystem: Host-associated > Mammals > Digestive system > Stomach > Rumen ... | reverse complement strand
GCTGAAGATGAACATGGAAAGGATGATGCTGTATACGGGCTCCAGATTGTAAGTCAAATTGACTGTAAAGGCAGGAATCTTCTGCAACACGATGATTTGCAGCAGGCAAAGACCGATGGTGCAAATCACAACCATGAAAGCCAAATAAGGATAGTCCATCCCGACAGGATAGAGTCTCCCGACAGGGATAAACGCATTATATATAGGTATCAGGCAGGACAGACCGATGAGGCCACCAATCATTTCCCAAAGCAACATGTTCTTGGCTTCGTAGTGCTTGCCAACTCTTTGGTTGGTAATGGCAAACAAGGCATACAATGCCGAAGAGACTACCCCCAGGGCGATACCCAGACGATAACGAGCGTCGAATTGGAAGATAAGGTATATGCCGAGGATGGTGAGCAGGCTGAAAAGGAATTCGCGCCCCGAGAATCTATGCCTGTTGATGATGGGCTCGAGCAAGGCGGTAAAGAAACCGACTAAGGAGAAACAAACTACGCCGATGCTGACGTTGCTGGCCTTGATGCTGGCATAGAAAAACACCCAATGCAGGCACAACAACATGCCCACGCCACCCATCTGCAAAATGTCCCTGAATTTGTACCGTTGTAGAGACGCATTGCATGCGTCTCCCTTAACCCGAGTTGAAATTTTTAAAAACACCCACATAATCACCGCTGCCGCTGCCATGCGCCACCAAACCAGGATGGCAGAATCCAAGGTGATGAGTCGCCCCAGCACGCCTGTGAATCCGGCGATGAAGACGGAGAGGTGCAGCAGCAGATAGTCCTTTTTCATGGCTTTCTCCTTTGACGCACGGCCTCGAAGGTGACAATGGCGGTGGTCACCGACACGTTGAGCGAGTCGGCGATGCCGTTCATGGGGATGATGATATTCTGGTCGGCAGCCTCGACCCAGGCGTCGGAGATGCCAGTAGCCTCGGTACCCATGACAAGGGCAGAAGCCTTGCGGAAGTCGGCATCGAGGTAGTCGATGGAAGCCTTGAGGTAGGTGCAGTAGATGGTGATGCCGTTCTTTTTCAGCCAACTGATACATTCCTCGGTGGTGCAGGCATAGACAGGTACGCTGAAAATGCAGCCTATACTGGCCCGGATGGCATTGGGGTTGAAGATATCCGTGGCGGGGTCCGCCACGATGACGGCATCAACGCCAGCGGCATCGGCGGTGCGCATCACGGCGCCTAGGTTGCCAGGCTTTTCAACGGTTTCCAAAACGATAATCAAAGCATCTTTTTTTGGCTTGAACTCGCTAAGACTCTTGTATTTGGGTATGGCTACGGCCAGCAGCCCGTCGCTGCCTTCGCGATAGGCGATTTTGTCGAATACCTCTTCTGTCACGGTCTCAATGAACTCGGCTTTGATGACGAGTGGTCCGCGCAGCAATGACTCGCAGACATACAGCTGCTCAATCACGAAGCCGAACTTTTGTGCACGCTCAATCTCACGCTGTCCTTCTATAAGGATGCGGTTTTGTTCACGACGCTCCGAGGCCTTTTGAAGGCGCACGATGTTTTTTATCTTTTCATTGGTTTTGCTGGTGATCATTGTTCGTTTTGTTGTGCGGTGCAAAAGTAACGAAAAGTCGTTGGTGGCTGCCTTTAATCCGGCATTTTTTGTTGATTTCTTCCAGAATAGGAGTTTTCTCCTTGTTGGTTGTCGTTTTTTATCACTAGTTTTGTCATCGCTAAATGAGATTTATTGTAATTTAATTTATTAATAATCAAAACATTAAACCAATGAAAAAGATCTGTCGTTTTGCCATGGCGGCTTCTCTTGTCTTCGCCATGGTCGCATGTGGAAACAACAATGCGAAACCGAGTGCTAACACAGAAGAACAAACAGCGACCGAACAAGTGGCTGAACAATCTGCTGAAGTTGAGCCAGTTGAAGAATCTCCCCAACTTCCTGTGGGCCCTTGCACAATCGAGTATGACATGTTCAGCGTTGAACTTCCTGAAGGCTGGAAAGTGCTGAAGCAAGAAGGCCATGACCTTAAAATCTATCCAGGAACAGGTGATGAGTTCAATGAGTCTATCTTTATCCAGGAGCAACCCTATCGCCAGATGGCAGAGGTTGTTAATACCTATAAAGGCTTGGAGCAGACTAAGGATTTGGGTACAGTTAAATACGGAGCGAATGAATTTGTCGCATTTGAATCTCCCAATGGCCTTACTGTGATGATGAGAGCTAACGACAAGGATGAATTTGTGCAGGCTGAAGTCCGCAGTGCGGCTTATAAAAATGAGGCCTACAAGCAGATTTTAGCCTCCATAAAATTGAAATAAACGTAACAAAACATGGTTTAGGCTGTCACATTGTGGCAGCCTTTTTTGCTTTCATCTGCGAGAGCACCAATCCAAGGACGACCAACACGATGCCAATGATTTTATTGACCGTCAGGTCTTCCTTGATGATGAAATAGCTGAAAATGGCTGTGAAAACGGGTATCAAGTTGGTGTAGACGTTGGCTTTTGAGGCACCGAGCTTGCTGTAGGCGAAGGCCCAAAGCGAATATGATATCGCGCTGCAAAACACACCTAGGCAGACCAATGGCACAATGTAATCCTTCACATTGCCAAAACTTGACGGCTGGAAATGCTCCATGATAATGACCAAAGGGATGAAATACAACATGCCGATGATGTTTTGCACCCAAGTGATTGTCAATGGCTTATAGAGTTTTGTCAGGCGTATCAAGGCAATGGAATAGCCAACGGCCACCAAGACGCACCCGCTGAGGAAGAGGACACCTTTGGGCGAGGCGGTAAACTCCAGGTTCTTGTTCATCAGCATGACAATGACGCCGACGAAAGAGACGATTAAGCCTACGATGTTCATAGGGCTTAGATGTTCCTTCAGGAAAATTCGTGCTGCAATGGGTGTCACTAAAGGAATCATCGCCACGATGGCCGAGCCGATGATGGGGGAGGTGTTTTTTAGGCCATAGCCCTCGAAGATGAAATAGAGGAACGGCTCGAACATGGCGGCCAAAGCGAACAGTCCGAGGTGCTCTTTTTTGACTTTCTCGTTGAGACGGAAGGCGAAAAGGATGGCCGTGAAGAAAATTGTGGCCACCACTAGGCGCAGGAAAATGGTGGCTGTGGGGTTAAGGCTTTGGTAGACTTGTGTCGACCAAACGAACGAGATGCCCCAGAAAATCATGGCGACGATGCCTGCGAGATGGACTAGATAGTTGCGGTCTTTCATGCCGCAAAATTACGTTTTTTTGAGATTGTTTTCCCGAAGAGGAACAATTCGGCAAGATTTTTGTAGATTTGCAGCGTAAAATGGGAATCAATTCATTGTTTAATATTAAAAACTCTATCAAAATGAAAAAGCTTAGTGTTATCTGCATGACGATTCTGGCAGTGGCTTTCATGGCTTCCTGCCGTGGGCCTCAAGGCCCAGCGGGCCACGATGGTCACGATGGCAACGATGCCAATGTTTCCTCTTCAACGGTGACCGTTAAATCGAGTGAGTGGGAGTGGAACGATGTCAACGGTCAATGGGTCGTCACGATTGACTATCCTGCCATCAACAACAACGTCTACAACTATGGCGCGGTGCTCGTCTATATGGACGTTAACGGTACATGGAGCCAGGTCCCGCTCACCTATTATTACCAAGATCTCGACAACCAGGGCAATACGATCAACTGTGAGGCCTCTATTGAGGTGGCGACCTTGAGCGATGGTGGTGTGCGTCTCTTCTGGACGGAGAGCGACTTCTATGACGAGATGCGTCCCGAAACGCACGACTTCAAGATTGTGGCTATCGAAGCTGCCGTCTACGGTGCTCGCAGCGATGTCGACTACAGCAGCTACGAAGCTGTGAAGACCGCATTCCAACTAGCTGATTGATAATAATATCGGTGGTTAAAAAGATGTAGAGACGTAGCACGCTACGTCTCTACTGTTTTTATTGTATTGCCAATGAGAACCAAAGGAATCCTATATAACCCAAGACTAGGAAAGCGCCTTCCCAACGAGAGATTTTGCGGCCTTTGCCTGTGAAGACAAACAAAAGCATCAAAGCGTTGGCTCCGAATAGGATGAGGAGCTGCTTGTTCATCATCGACTCAAACGGCAATGGAGTGATGAACGCACTGACACCTAGCACCAGGAAAATATTCAAAATGTTTGAGCCTAGCACATTGCCGATGGCAATACCGGAATTCTTCTTGGTTGCGGCTACGATAGACGTGATGAGTTCGGGTAAAGAGGTGGCTGTGGCGACCACAGTGAGTCCGATAGTGCTCTCACTCATGCCCCAGTTGCGGGCCAAAATCTGTGCGTTGTGAGAGACGAGTTCGCCGCCTGCGTACAAACCGATGATGCCTACTACAAGCGCGAGAATGGTTTTGCCCCAAGGCATGACAGGTTGAGCAGTTGAGATTTCTTCTTCTGGGACTTTATTCAATATGGTCAGCAGGAAATAGCCGATGCCCAGCGCCAACAGGATAATGCCGTCGATCCAATTGACATTCACAACCTCGGTTTTGCCCATGAAGAAATCGTTGGCCATCAGGGCAATGGCTGCGGTGGCAAGAAAGCCTACAGGGATGTCGCGACGAATGGATATACGGCTTACATCAATGGGCCAAATGAGGGCGCTTGCGCCTAAAATAAGTAAGATGTTCATCGTGTTGCTTCCAATGATGTTGCCGATAGCCAGGCCTGGACTGCCTTTGGCGCACGAAAACACATTGACAACCATTTCTGGTAAGGATGTTCCAAAAGCCACGATGGTGAGACCTATCATGAGGGGAGTCATCTTGGCGCGCACGCCAATACTGGAGGCTCCGTCGACAAGCCAATTGGCGCCCAAAATCAAGGCGATGAAACCGACCGCTAATAATAATAAAGGTATGAGTGATTCCATTTTTTCCGTTGTAGAGACGCATACGTCTCAGATTAAATACCATTTTAAACTATAAGAGATGCAACATCGCGTCTCTGCAAATTATACATTATTTATACATTATAATTGCGTGCTCCAAAGATCTTGCTGCCCACCCGTACCAAGGTGGCACCTTCCTCGATGGCGATCGGATAGTCTTCCGACATACCCATCGAGATTTCCTTGAATTGCGGCTGGTCGGCAAAATAATCGGATTTCAAAGACTCGAAAATCTCTTTCAGATGCTTGAATTCCTTGCGCACTTCATCTTCGTCGTTGGTAAAGGTGGCCATGCCCATCACGCCGCAGATGCGGACATTCTGCATTTGCTTGAATGTTTCCGAATCAAGCAGTTGAAGGGCTTCGGTCATATCGAGGCCAAATTTGGTCTCTTCCTGCGCGATGTGGAATTGCAATAGGCAGTCGACAACTCGGTTGTGCTTTGCGGCTTCCTTATTGACGGCATCAAGCAGATTGGCTGAGTCGATGCTATGGATGAGCGTCACGAAAGGGATGATGTATTTGATTTTGTTGGTCTGCAAATGGCCGATGAAGTGCCATTGGATGTCGGCAGGCAATACTTCATGCTTGTCGCGCATTTCAAGTGCGTGGTTTTCGCCGAAAATCCGCTGGCCAGCATCGTAGGCCTCCTGCAAGTCGCTGACGGGCTTGGTCTTGCTGACGGCCACCAAAGTCACGGTTTTAGGCAGTTCCGACCTGATTTTTTCCAAGTTTTCCTTAATCATGGTTCGATAATTTGAGTGTGCAAAAATAGTGAATCCTATCAATTCAACGGTCAAACAATTCAATAATTAAACAATAATTCTTACCTTTGCACCCAAATTTTTGAGAAATATGTTTGAAGGATTAAGCGAAAAACTGGAACGCTCGTTCAAACTCCTTAAGGGACAAGCGTTTATCACGGAAGTCAATATTGCTGACACGATGAAGGAAATCCGTCGCGCCCTTTTGGATGCCGACGTCAGCTATAAGATTGCCAAGGATGTTACTAATAATATTAAGGAAAAGGCTTTGGGTCAAGAGATTCTCACTTCGGTGAAACCTGGTGAGATGATGGTCAAGATCGTCCATGACGAGTTGGCCGAACTGATGGGCGGTGATGCCGTTGACATCAACCTGAAAGGCCAACCCAGCACTATCTTGATTGCAGGTCTGCAAGGTTCCGGTAAGACTACTTTCTCAGCCAAACTGGCTTCATATCTGAAGCGCAAGCGCAGCAAACAAGTGTTGCTTGTGGCTGGCGACGTCTATCGTCCCGCCGCTATCGAGCAATTGAAAGTGCTGGGCCAACAGGTAGAGGTTGAGGTCTATAGCGAAGAGGGCAACAAGAATCCTGTTGCGATTGCTCAGCATGCCATTGAGCATGCAAAGGCTCAAGGCAAGAACGTGGTCATCATCGATACCGCAGGTCGTTTGGCCGTCGATGAAGAGATGATGAACGAGATTGCCAACATCAAGGAAGCCGTGAAGCCTCATGAGACCTTGTTTGTTGTGGATGCCATGACGGGTCAGGATGCCGTCAACACGGCCAAGGCCTTCAACGATCGTTTGGACTTCGACGGCGTGGTGCTGACCAAGCTTGACGGTGATACCCGTGGCGGTGCGGCCCTTACGATCCGCACGGTGGTGGAGAAGCCCATCAAGTTTGTCGGTATTGGTGAGAAGATGGATGCCTTGGATGTATTCCACCCCAAACGCATGGCTGACCGTATCCTCGGTATGGGCGACATCGTCTCTCTCGTGGAACGTGCCCAAGAGCAGTTCGACGAAGAAGAGGCCCGAAAACTTCAGAAGAAACTTGCCCAAAATGAGTTCAATTACAATGACTTCTTGAAGCAGATTCAGCAGATCAAGAAGATGGGCAACCTGAAAGATCTCGCCAGCATGATTCCTGGTATGGATAAGGCCTTGAAGGGCGAGGAAATCGATGACAATGCCTTCAAGAGCATCGAAGCCATCATCTATTCCATGACGCCGCAGGAACGTGAGAACCCGAAGTTGCTCAACGGCACGCGCCGCAAGCGCATCGCCGATGGCAGTGGCACAAGCATTGTGGAGGTCAACCGTCTTGTCAAGCAGTTTGAGGAAACAGCCAAGATGATGCGCATGATGACGACTGGTGGCGGTAAGAAGTTTGCGAGGATGGCAAGTGCGATGAGAAGACGGTAAGGATTAGGTATTTAAAGAGGCTGGATTCAGAAATCTTGAAATATTGAAATTTATGGATAACAAAATCATCGACGGAAAACAAATTTCCGAACAAATCAAGAAAGAGATTGCTGCTGAAGTGGCCGAAATGATTGACCATGGCATTGCAGCCCCGCATCTTGCGGCAGTTATCGTTGGCGATGATGGCGCCAGCAAGACCTATGTGGCCTCGAAAGAGAAGGCCTGCCATTCGGTGGGCATGACTTCGTCGGTCTACCGTCTGCCGGAGAGTACTACCGAAAAAGAGATGCTCGATATGGTGGAGTTCCTCAACAACGACCCAGAGATTGACGGTTATATCGTCCAATTGCCGTTGCCCAAACACATTGATGAGAACAAGGTGATCAACGCCATCAAGCCAGAGAAAGATGTGGACGGCTTTACCAGCGTTAACGCAGGTCGCATGCAGCTCGGACATCCCTGTTTCGTTCCTGCCACCCCTAATGGCATCATGGAACTCATCAAACGCTCGGGCATCGAGACCGAGGGTAAGAACGTGGTCGTGTTGGGTCGTTCCAATATCGTTGGCACGCCTATGGCCATTCTTATGTCGCGCAAGGGCGTTGATGCCACAGTCACATTGTGCCACAGCCGCACGAAGAATCTACCCGACATCTGCCGCAATGCCGACATCCTCGTGGCTGCCATCGGTAAGCAGGGGTATGTGTCTGCTGACATGGTGAAGCCAGGCGCCGTGGTCATTGATGTGGGCATTCACCGCATTGAAGATGCTTCTAGTCCGAAAGGCTACAAAATTATGGGCGACGTGGACTATGATGAGGTATATAAAGTGGCTTCGAGGATTACTCCAGTGCCAGGTGGCGTAGGTCCCATGACTATCGTCTCGCTGCTGCAAAACACCTTGAAAGCCGCTAAAGGAGAGGTCTATCCGAAGTAAACCTTATGAAAAAAGCGTGGCTCTTTGGGTTGTTGCTGCTGCTTTCGCCTTATGTATGGGCGCAGGCAGAAGGCGGCTTTTCGCCTTTCTTCGTTCCACAACTCAAGTCGGAGTTGCCTAAAGAGGTGAGTGAGACCTCGGGCCTGTTTTTTCATAATGGTCGCCTTTGGACGCATAACGACAGCGAAGGCCTGCCCGTTCTCTTTGCGCTGGATACAACTTCCTTTGAAATTGTACAGAGAATTACCTTAGCCCACGTGAAAAACATGGACTGGGAAGACGTATGTACAGACGGCGAAAGTGTGTTTGTTGGTGAATTCGGCAACAACAAAGGCACGCGCAAAGACTTGAAAGTCTATAAGGTTCCCCTGTCCTCCATCCCTGATGAGGGTGATGCTGTTGTCGAAGTCGACTCCATCACATTTCGTTATGCCGACCAAACAGACTTCTCGAAAAGGAAAAAGAGGCATGACTATGACTGCGAGGCATTCTTCGCCACCGATGATTGCCTCTATCTTCTCGCCAAAGGTTGGGCCACGGGCACCACAAGATTGTATCGCTTGCCTAAAACGCCTGGCGATTATGTGGCAGAAGTGGTCAATGGCTTCGACTCGCAAGGTCTGATTACGGGGGCGGATTACGACAGTGAGCGCCACATCTTGGTCGTCGTGGGCTATGTGAAGAATATATGGAAACCTTTCATGTACATCATCTTCGATTTTGATGAAGCAGGAGTCAAATTGCCCAATCATCGATTCGAGATGCCCCAATTGGCTGGTGGACAGATGGAAGGCATCTGCTTCTTCGACGATGGCCGCTGTTATGTGTCTGCCGAAACCTCGCAAACCATGACGGCCCGCGTTTTTGTGGTGGATTTTCGCAACTGGATTGAAAGAGAATTGAAAAATAGCAAGAAATGAAACGTGTTGCGCTCATATTGCTGCTTCTTGTTTCTGTTTGTTCGGCCTTTGCCCAACATCCCAAGAAGGCAGTCAAGGCGTATGAGGCGGCCGAGGAGGCTTTCCTGAGACACGACTATAAGAAGGCTCACCAACATGTGCTAAAGGCCGTTACGGAAGATCCTAACTATGCCGAGGCGTGGCTGCTAGAAGGCGAGATTGGAATGGAGACTCAGGACTACGACTTGGCTATCTTGGGCTATGAGAAATCCCTTTTTTGTGATTCCCTACTGTTTCCGCCTGCAACCATCTCTTTGGCCCGTCTTTATGACCGTCAAGGGGCCTACAAGCGTGAGTTGCTCTTGTTAAAATGGTACCAGTCGAAGCAGTTCAAAAATGAATCTCACAATGATGTGGTGTCAGACATGCTCGCACAAGCTACCTTCCGTGATTGGGCCTGTTCCCACCCCGTGGCTTTTGATCCCGTGACTTTGGGTAATGCCATTAATACTACCGATGATGAGTATGTCAATATGCTGTCGTTTGACGGGTCACAGCTCTTGCTGACGCGTAAAATGACCATGACGGAAGGCTATCAGAAGGAGACGCTTCTGGTCTCCCAATGGGATGGCGAGCAATGGTCTATGCCACAACCACTAGAATTTGCTGATTTTCTTGAAGATGTCGATCCAGGTGCGGCTTATATTTCCGCTGATGGCAAGAAACTCTATCTGACGGGCTGCGGATGGACGCGCGACAGCAGTTGCGACCTCTACGTTGCCGAATGGGTAGATGGACAGTGGTCGATGCCTATGCCGCTTTCGCAAAGCATCAATACAAGAAACTGGGAGTCGCAGCCTTGTGTGAGCAGCGATGGCCGTGAATTGTATTTTGTCTCGCGTCGCGCGGGCAATGCCGATATCTTTCGCTGTCTGCGCAATGCCAACGGCAGTTGGGGTGAGCCCCAAAACATAGGCGCACCTATTAATACCCAAGGTACCGAGATGGCGCCTTTCTTGCATCCCGACGGACGCACGCTCTATTTCTCCTCAGACAAACATATCGGCATGGGTGGTTTCGACCTTTTCATGAGTCGTAGGGGAGAGGACGGGCAATGGCAGGAGCCTGTCAACTTGGGCTTCCCCATCAATACACAAGGCGATGAGATCAACTTCTTCGTGGCTGCTGATGGCAAGACGGCTTTCATCTCATCGCAACGTGAAGGCGGAAACGGAGGTTACGATATCTATACTTTTGAACTGCCCGAGGAGATTCGTTCAGACTCTGCCAACTACCTGGCTGTCGTTGATGTGGTGGAATTGTCACCTGGCGATGCGGTAGTGTTACAGAACATCCAATTCGAGTTCAATAGTTCAGCTTTGACCGAAGATTCACAAATTGGCATTGGGATGCTTACCGACTTCTTGAAACGCAATCCTGACCTGAAAGTTGAGTTGGCAGGACACACTGATGATGTGGGTAACGCCAACTACAACCTGAAGCTTTCGTCTGACCGGGCCGAAGTGGTGCGCAGAGCCTTGATTGACCATGGTATCGACGAAAGCCGTCTGACCGCCCATGGCTATGGTGCTACAAAGCCCTTGGCGCCCAACGACAGCGATGAACATCGCGCCATGAATCGTAGAACTGAAATGATTGTAATCAATTAAAAATGAAGAGATTATTTTTGGTTTTAGGCATAGGGTTGGCAGTGTTGATGTCGTCTTGTGTGAAGACGCCAGAAGAACCACTTCACCTTAACTTTTCAGTTTTGGGCGACAGCTTTTCCACATTTGAGGGTTATGTGGAGCCTTATGACAACGATGTCTGGAGTTATTATGACCACATTGGGGTTACAGATGTTGAAAAGATGTGGTGGTTTAAGGTGGCCACTCAAATGGAATGGGTGCTCGAAAAGAACAACTCTTTTTCCGGCTCTTTGATTTGCAATTTCAAGGATTACACGGGCGGACCCTATTATAGCCAGCATTCCTTTATCCGTCGTATGGACAATCTTGGTGACCCGGATGTGATTTTCGTCTTTGGAGGCACCAATGATGTTCGAGATAGCGCTGATTGTGGCGATTTTGTCTATTCCAATTGGACAGAAGCACAACTTGAACAGTGGAGACCAGCGATGGCTTGTATGTTTGACAATATGAAACGCCTGTATCCCCAAGCCAAAATCTATTTCCTGCTTGATACTGGCCTTTCCGATACTGCCGAGGGACAGGTTTTCGTAGAGTCGGCACACGTCATCACCCGTCATTATGGGATAGATTGCATTGATTTGCGTGACATTCACATGGGGTGGGCGCATCCCAATGCTGAAGGACAGGAGGATATTGCCCATCAGGTGATAGAAGTGTTGAGAGCCGATTTCAATGTCTGATGCGGTATTGCACGGTCAACTCGTCATTGGAAGGTGTGGGCACATCCCAATAGGGATGCTCTTCATCATCTGAATCTGGCGAAGGGCCGTTTCCATCGTCATCGTCTTCATCCCAGTGATGGATTTCTTTTTGCGGTCCTTTTTTTCGTAGGAAAATAGCCAACAACACACCAATCAAGGCGCCGCTAAGGTGGCCTTCCCATGAGATGTTTTGTGGGATGGCCAACGAAGGTATCATGCCCCAGATGAAACTTCCGTAAAGGAAAACCATGATGAGCGAAATGACGATGAGCATGCGGTTGCCGCGGATGAAACCGCTGGCGATGAGGAAGAGATTGAGCCCGTAGACGAGCGCACTGGCCCCGATGTGGAGCGATTCAGGGTCGCCGATGCACCAGGTGAGCAGCCCACTGCCGAGCCAAGTGATGAGCAGCACACGGTTGGCAAGGGTGGGGTAGCAGTAATATAAAGCTGTGCCAAGGACAAGGATAGGGACTGTGTTTGACAGCAGATGTTCCCAACTGCCATGCAGAAAAGGCAAGGTGAGAATGCCGAGAAGTCCATGGGTGGTATGCGGAGTGATACCCCAGTGTCCAAGGTT
>Ga0247609_10005884_pt1 | contig 11939 bp, 3 predicted proteins | sample 172DNAGHGlowgp2_FD_193487 | JGI IMG/M metagenome (GOLD analysis project Ga0247609, IMG submission 193487) | Sheep rumen microbial communities from Palmerston North, Manawatu-Wanganui, New Zealand - 1728 DNA GHGlow gp2 | ecosystem: Host-associated > Mammals > Digestive system > Stomach > Rumen ... | reverse complement strand
TTTACAAAAAGTCGTTGAACAACTTAATCACCGTCCCAGAAAATGTTTGGGTTATAAAACTCCGTGGGAAGTTTATTTTTCCACTGTGTTGCACTTAGCTTGACTATTCAAGATGGTAGAGAAAAGAGATGAAAAGAAAGAATCGAGACACACCCGGAAGAAGAATTGCCCAAACCATTATCGCCCAGTACAAGCCCAAAAGTGTCGCCGAAATGCAAGCAGCATGAGTCAGCGCGACATTTCTGCCACTATCGACTACATTTCTTACTTACACAATCTGCTTGACACTGCCGAATTAACGGTGGCATTGAAAATATTTTTCTCAATGATGAAGAACTGCCCGCCTTGGGGACGGTAAACTTCACATGAATTATCTTTTTCATTTTTTACGCTCGCCGGATTATGTCACCGATGTTAATTATTATCTGCCGAAATATTTAGTGAACTGCCTTTGCTGAAATTCAGCGCGTGTTAAGTTGGGAATTTTTTTTTACTCATTACGAATTGCCTTTCCGGTGTAGGAATTTTTTACGCAAGAAATTTCTTCGGGCGTGCCGCACGCAACAATTTCTCCGCCTTTATCGCCGCCTTCGGGTCCTAAATCAAGAATATAATCTGCATTTTTTATCACGTCTAAATTATGTTCGATAATTATCACCGTGTCGCCGCGATCTACCAGCCGCTGAATTACTTCAATTAATTTTTTTACATCGTCGAAGTGCAAACCGGTCGTCGGCTCGTCCATTATGTAAATATTTGCCATTTTTCCCAGCGGGCGCGCCAATTCATAAGCCAATTTCACTCTTTGAGCCTCGCCGCCGCTAAAAGTATTCGCTGATTGCCCCAACTCGATATATCCCAGACCGACATCTTGCAAAACTTGCAACATTCTGCGGATATTGGGCACATTTTCAAAGAAATTCAAAGCTTCATCGACCGAAAGGCTCAAAACTTCGGCGATATTTTTATTTTTATATTTAACTTCCAGCGTTTCCGCGTTAAATCGCGTGCCTTTGCAAACGTCGCAGGTAACATAAACGTCCGGCAAAAAATTCATCGGGATTTTTAGCACGCCATTTCCGCCGCAACTCTCACAACGCCCGCCCTTTACATTAAAACTAAAACGCCCCGCCTTATATCCGCGCATTTTTGCCGAATTTGTTTCCGAAAAAAGTTTTCTAATGTGGTCTGCTACGCCGGTGTAAGTCGCAATGTTTGAACGCGGCGTCCTGCCAATCGGGTCTTGGTCAATCATCGTTACTTTGCTGATTCCGAGTGTTTTTAAATCCATTTTCAGCAATTCCGGATAAATTATCTCCTCAATCAGCGTAGATTTTCCACTTCCGCTAACGCCCGTAACCAAAACCAGCGCGTTTAACGGAATTTTTACGGAAATATTTTTTAAATTGTTCTTGTTCGCGTTTTTAAATTCCAAAAATCTGGAAAGTTCCCGCCGCGTCGTCGGAACGGGAATTTTTTTTCGCCCGCTAAGATAATCGCCGGTTAATGAATTTTTTTCGGCAGAAATTTCGTCCGCCGTGCCCTGCGCGATAACTTCTCCGCCATTTTTACCCGCTCCGCGCCCAATATCGACAATTTCATCTGCAGAACGTATCGTTTCCTCGTCGTGTTCTACAACTATCAGCGTATTTCCCAAATCGCGCAGATTTTTTAGCGTCGCAAGCAATTTTTCGTTGTCATGTTGGTGTAAACCTATGCTCGGCTCGTCCAAAACGTACAAAACGCCCGTCAAAGCAGAGCCAATTTGCGTAGCTAGCCGAATTCTTTGTGATTCCCCGCCGCTCAATGTCGCCGATTTTCGCGATAAGCTCAAATAATCCAAGCCGACATCGCATAAAAATCTTAAGCGCGAATTTATTTCTTTTAAAACTTGTTTGGCGATTTTTTTATCAGTTTCGTTCAATTCCAACTCCGAAAAGAATTTTTTACACGAATCAACCGATAAATCCACAACTTCTGCAATATTTTTTCCCGAAATTTTTACGCTCAATGCCTCCGGATTCAATCTTTTTCCGTGACACGCCGGGCAAACGTCTTCGGGCAAATCCGTCATTTTAAAATCGTGAATCGCCGCCATCCACTCGTACATCGTCGTAAACTCTCGGAAATTAAACACTTTTCCCAAGCCGTTGCAGGTTTTGCACGCGCCCTTTGGGCTGTTAAACGAAAAAAGTTGCGGCGTAATTTCCGGCAAGCTGATTCCGCAATCAACACAGGCATTTTTTTCGCTGAACGTCAAAATTTTTTCGTCCGTTTCTACAAAAACGATACCATTTCCGAATTTCAACGCCGTTTCGAGCGAATCAGCCAATCTGGAACGAATTCCGCCGCGATTTATCAATCTGTCTACCACAAGTTCAATCGAATGTTTTTTTGTCTTAGCCAAAGAAATTTTTTCGTCCAAATCGCAAATTTTGCCGTCAACTTTCACGCGAACGAATCCCGCCGCGCTCAATTTATCAAAAATTTCTTTATGCGTGCCTTTTTTCTGATTGACAATCGGAGCAAGCAAAATAAATTTGGTTTCAGCCGGCAAATTTAAAATCTGTTCTAAAATCTGGTCTAAGCTCTGACTTTGGACAGGCTTTCCACATTTCGGGCAGTAAGGCTTGCCAATTCTGGCGAAAAGCAGCCGCAAATAATCGTAAATTTCCGTGACGGTGCCCACAGTCGAGCGCGGATTATTATTTGTGGTTTTTTGATTAATTGCTATCGCCGGACTAAGACCTTCGATTAGTTCGACGTCCGGTTTATCGGGCAAACCAAGAAATTGCCGCGCATAACTGGACAAAGACTCCATGTATCGGCGTTGACCTTCGGCGTAAATCGTATCGAATGCCAGAGAACTTTTTCCGGAGCCGGAAACGCCGGTTATCACGACAAATTTATTACGGGGAATTTCTAAGCTGATATTCTTTAAATTATGAACGCGTGCGCCGCGAATTTTGATAGAATCCAAAATTTTTTTCCTCCAAAAATTTTTTTTAAAATTATATCACATTTAGTCTTACGAAAAAATTCCGCTTTCCCGTCAAAAATCGGGCAAAAATTTTCCGCGCCTTTTGCAAAAAAAAAGAACCTTCCGCCGCGCAGATCATAGGGCGTTAGTTCAAACGTGACTTTATGGAGCATCTGACGAACCATAACTTTTCATTCGCCGCAAAAATTCCGTCTCTAAGCAAAAATCATTTTAAATCTAAATTCTATAATCCACAACACGCCGCCCCGTAATTTTTAATAAAATTTTTATTGCACATTGAAAAAAATATGATAAGATTATCTCAAAAGTATTTAGGAGGAAATTATCATGGACAGAAAATTTTTTTATACTCAAATAATGCCCCCCCCCCAATTACCTAAAAGGTTTACATTCGACCTGCAAAGGTTCGCTAGTAACGGCACTCTCTCGACGGGTTTAACATGGACGCTGGATGATACCGGCAAGCTGACAATCAGCGGCAACGGCGCAATTCCTGACTATAACTATGACTTCGATGATGATAAATACGATTCTCCGTTTTATGATAACAGCGGCATCAAGGAGATTGTTATTAACGACGGCGTCACTAAAATTGGCAACGGCGTATTTTATTATTGCAGTAAATTGACTAGCATAACAATTCCCAATACCGTCACTACCATTAGCACAGAAGCATTTGGTAGTTGCTTAAGCTTAACGAGCATAACAATTCCAAACAGCGTCACTACCATTGGTCAATACGCATTTCAGGATTGCTCGAACTTAGCAACCGTAACTGTTACCGTGCCCAAAGGAGAAAAAATTACTATAAACGGCACAGAATATACCGGAAATGACAATAACACAGTAAATATTACTAGTTTAGTCAAGAACAATACCGCGTTAACCCTGTCCTATCCCGGCACGGAATACCAACTCGGAGATAATGTAAAAGGGACGCTGAAAAATGGCAAGCTGACAATCAGCGGCAACGGCGCAATGACTAATTACGACAGCGTTGAAACTTCTTCTCCGCTTGCCAAGAGCGAAATCAGAAACACAATCAAGGAGGTTGTTATTGAAAGCGGCGTCACTACCGTTGGCGAACATTTGTTTTATAATTGCGATAAATTAACAAGCGTAACAATTCCCGCCAGCGTCACTTCCATTGGTCAACACGCATTTTATGGTTGTGATGAATTAACAACCGTAACAATTCCCAGTAGCGTCACTACCATTGGCAAAAACGCATTTGAGGATTGCGGTAAATTAACCGGCATAACAATTCCCAGTAGCGTCACTACCATTGGCGAAAAAGCATTTTATAATTGCGGGGGCTTAACCAGCATAACAATTCCCGCCAGCGTAACTTCTCTTGGCGAATACGCATTTTCCGGTTGTAAGGGCTTAACCAGCTTAACAATTTCCAAAAACTTAACGGAAATAATCAAAGGCGCATTTAATGGTTGCTCTAAGTTAACTAGCATAGAAATTCCCGACGGCGTCACTTCCATTGGTGAAAAAGCATTTAAGAGTTGCTCAGGCTTAACGAACATAACAATTCCCAATACTGTCACCATCATTGGCGACAAAGCGTTTAATGGTTGCGACGAAGGCTTAACGAGCATAACAATTCCAAACAGTGTCTTTTCCATTGGCAACAACGCGTTTGATTTTTGCCAGAAATTAACAACCGTAACATTTGCAGAGAACAGCAACGTCACTTCCATTGGCGAAGAGGCATTTTATTATTGCAAGAATTTAGAAAGCATAACAATTCCAAGTAGCGTCACTTACATTGGCGAAAACGCGTTTTCTGGGTGCTCTAACTTAAAAACCGTAACTGTCACCGTGCCCAAAGGAAAAACTCTGACTATGGGCGAGACAACCTATACTGCAGGTCAAACAGCAGATATTTATGAGTTAGTCAAAGATGGTGCCGCGTTCTCCTATTCAGGCGGAGCTCCAGCAGAATACGAAATCGGAGCTAATGTAAAAGGGACGCTGGACGCCAACGGCACGCTGACAATAAGCGGCACCGGCGCAATGTATGACTACGACAGTCCTCCCAACGCTCCGTTTAAATCAATCAAAAGCGACGTCAAGAAAATTGTTATTGAAAAGGGCGTCACTTCCATTGGGGCATTTGTGTTTAATGATTTCCTGACCGAAACCAGTATAACAATTCCTAATAGCGTCACTTCCATTGGCGAATACGCATTTAATGCTTGCGAGAAATTAACAAGCATAACAATTCCCAGTAGCGTCACTTCCATTGGCAAATCCGCATTTTCTGATTGCCGTGCCTTAACGAGCATAACAATTCCCGCCAGCGTCACTTCCATTGGTGACAGAATGTTTGATACTTGCTTGAATTTAACAAGCATAACAATTCCCAGCAAAGTCACTTCCATTGGCGAAGGTGCATTTTCTTATTGCCGTGCCTTAACGAGCATAACAATTCCCGCCAGCGTCACTTCCATTGGCAAAGATGCGTTTTCTGAGTGCTCTAACTTAAAAACCGTAACTGTCACCGTGCCCAAAGGAAAAACTCTGACTATAGGCGAGACAACCTATCCTGCAGGTGAACAAAATATTTATGATTTAGTCAAGGAGGGTGCCGCGTTAACCCTGTCCTATTCAGGCGGAGGTGACGATTCAGAAGACGAACCCTTGAAATTTAACAGCAATAAAACGGCGGTGACGTTGCTTTCCGGTTTCAGCGAGGAAACTTTCAGCGCGAAAGATTATAAAAATCTCACGAAGATTGACGCTTCCGAGAACAGCAACGATTTAAAAATCATCGGTAACGACAAAAACAGCGCGATAACCGGCGGCAGTGGCAACGACACAATCACGGGCGGCACTAAAAACGATACGCTAAGCGGCGGCGAGGGCAACGATTCGCTCACGGGCGGCAATGGCAACGATTCGCTAAACGGCGGCGCGGGTAACGATACGCTTGACAGCGGCAAAGGTAGCGATACGCTCAATGGTGGCGCGGGAAATGATTTGCTTAAGGGCGGCGACGGTAGCGATACGCTTAACGGCGGCGAGGACAATGATACGCTTGACGGCGGAGATGGCAACGATTCGCTCAACGGCGGAGATGGCAACGATTCGCTCACGGGCGGCGACGGCAAAGATACGCTTATCGGTGGCGATGGCAACGATTCGCTCACGGGCGGCGCGGGCAACGATTCGCTTAACGGCGGCGCGGGTAACGATTCGCTAAAGGGCGGCGACGGCGACGACATTTTTATTTTCAGCGCGGGTAATGACACAATCGCCGACTACGTTTCCAAAGATGACGAAATCAGCGTCAACAGCGAAAGCACGTTAACCGGCTATTCAATCAGCGGAAAAGATTTAACTTTAAATTACGGTTCGGATTCTTTGACGATAATAAAGGGCGCGAACGTAGAAATTGATTTTGTCGACGACGAGAAGAAAATTTTCAAGACGGACGGAATTTTCAACGCCAGAGAGACGGAAGTTACCGTCATGTCGGGAGCAGTTACGTTCAGCGATAACTACAAAAAACTCAAAACGATTTATGACAAGAAAGGAACGACGATTACCGGCAACGCAGAGAATAATAATATTTATGCCAGCGAGAACGGCTCCACGTTGAAAGGCGGCGGCGGAAAAGATACGCTTAACGGCGGCGATAAAGCAGATGTTTTCATTCACGCAACTGTTGCTTCGGGCGGCAAGAAAAATTCTACGACGATTAAAAATTATGATAAGAGCGACACGGTTTCAATTTCCGGCGTGACGAACAAGCAGACGCTCATTAAAAATGTTGATGACGCCACCCTTAGCCAACTGGCAAAAAGCGGCACGCTCACAGTTAAACTTGTTGACGGTTCCTCGATTGAAATTACCAGCAAAGAATACGGAAAATCCAGCGACAATGGCAAATTTGCGGCAGTCAATATTTCGGGCGCGGGCAATATTTCTTTCGATAAAGACGCGATTTACGAATTGAGCGGCGATAAAATTGTGGAAGTCGATTTAATGGCGAATCAAAGCGGCAAATACGACGCGAGCAAAAAAGAAGGTTTAAGCGGCGTGACAATCAGCGGCGCGGCTGTCGACGATAAGAAGTCTAAACTCCACATAATTGGCACGGATAAAGCGGATTCAATTATCGGCGGCAACACCGGCAAGGGCAACACTCTGCAGGGCGGCGGCGGCAATGATACGCTCGTTGGCACAAAAGGCGTTGAGGACACGTTCTCTTTCAGCAAAACTGACACCGGCGCAGATGTCATCGCGGATTTTGAATATCTTAAAGACACGATAGAAATTGATAAAGGCTTGCTTGCTAAAGACCCGATTAACATCAGCGGCGGCACAGTTAAATTTAATTTGACCAACGGCTCGTTCACGGTCGATACAAAAGTCAGCAGTAATAAAATTCTGTTTAAGTCCGGCAACACGCTTTACTGGTGGAACGATACCTATAATGAATTTATTACACCAACTGTAAATAAGAACGGCAAAACCTTGCTTAACTCGATTCTTAAAGATTACAAGAACGGCAAAAACTCCGGCTACTGCGTGCTCAATCTCGACGCAAATATTAAAGATTTCATTGCAGATAAAGCTACTTGCAAAGCGGCTGTCTTTACCTCAAGCGGTCCTCAAAAATAATTTGCTTATGAACTGTTGATTAAATAAAAATTGCGGTGAGCGAAAACCTGACCGCTAGGAACGCCTGCTGTGAGCACCAGCTGTTCCCCCGCTTTTAAAGCGGGTCTTTTGAGCCAGCAAAAGAAAGTAGAAGAAAACTTGCAAAGAAAAAGTAGAAGAAACATAAAAAATAATTTAGCCCCGACAATGCGCGGGGCTTTTTTAATAAAATTTTTATTGCACATGGAATAAAATGTGATAAGATTATCGCAAAACATTAAGGAGGAATTCATCGTGGACAGAAAAATTTTTTATACTCAAATAATAGCCCCCCCCAATCACCTAAAAGGTTTACATTCGACCTGCAACGGTTCGCTAGTAACGGCACTCTCGAAGGTGGTTTAACATGGACGCTGAACGGCGGCACGCTGACAATCAGCGGCACCGGCGCAATTCCTGACTATACCTATGACGACAAAACTTCTAAATACGATTCTCCGTTTAATGCGAATGAAAACATCAAGGAAATTGTTATTGAAAGCGGCGTCACTAAAATTGGCGAAGGTGCATTTCATTATTGCACGAGCTTAACGAGCGTAACAATTCCCAATACCGTCACTTCCATTGGCAATTACGCATTTATTGGCACGAGCTTAACAACCTTAACATTTGCAGAGAACAGCAAAATCACTTCCATTGGCAAATCCGCATTTTCTGATTGCTGTGCCTTAACGAGCATAACAATTCCCGACAGCGTCACTTCCATTGGTGAAGAAGCATTTTATAATTGCGCGAACTTAACCAGCATAACAATTCCCAGTAGCGTCACTACCATTGGCAATTACGCATTTATTGGCACGAGCTTAACAACCTTAACATTTGCAGAGAACAGCAAAATCACTTCCATTGGCAAATCCGCATTTGGTAACACGGGCTTAACAAATGTAACAATTCCCAGTAGCGTCACTTCTATTAGCGCAAACGCGTTTAGTTATTGCGAGACCTTAACAGCCGTAAAAATTGCCGTGTCCAAAGGACAAACTGTTACCATAGACGGCACAACCTATCCTGCAGGTGCAGATAACACAATAGATATTACTGATTTAGTCACTAAAGTGGACGCTGCCGAGTTAACCCTCGAATATTCAGGCGCGGCAGGAGATGATACCAATAAACTCGGAGACAGTGGTTTAACATGGACGCTGGAAAGCGGCAAGCTGACAATCAGCGGCACCGGCGCAATTCCTGACTATACCTATGACGAAGGCAATGATAAATACGATTCTCCGTTTTTTGGTGACTCCGACATCACGGAGATTGTTATTAACGACGGCGTCACTAAAATTGGCGAAGGTACATTTTATGCTTGCGAGAACTTAACGAGCATAACAATTCCCGACAGCGTCACTTCCATTGGCGATTACGCATTTGCTGTGACGGGCTTAACAAGCATAACAATTCCCGCCAGCGTCACTTCCATTGGCGAATACGTGTTTTCTCAGTGCTCTAACTTAAAAACCGTAACATTTGCAGAGAACAGCAAAGTCACTTCCATTGGCGACAGCGCGTTTAATGCTTGCGAAGGCTTAACCAACATAGAAATTCCCGCCAGCGTCGAATCCATTGGCGAAGACGTGTTTTTTCAGTGCTCTAACTTAAAAACCGTAACATTTGCAGAGAACAGCAAAGTTACTTCCATTGGCGACAGCGCGTTTGATAGTTGCACGGGCTTAACGAGCATAACAATTCCCGACAGCGTCACTTCCATTGGCGAATTCGCATTTCAGGATTGCTCGAACTTAGCAACCGTAACATTTGCAGAGAACAGCAAAGTCACTACCATTGGCAAATCTGCATTTCATAATTGCGCGAGCTTAACCAGCATAACAATTCCCAGTAGCGTCACTTCCATTGGCAACAGCGCGTTTGATAGTTGCGAGAGCTTAACTAGCGTAACAATTCTCGACGGCGTCACTAAAATTGGCGAATGCGTGTTTTATAATTGCACGGGCTTAACGAGCGTAACGATTCCCAACAGCGTCACTTCCATTGGCGCATATGCATTTCAGTGTTGCGAGAAATTAACAACCGTAACAATTCCCAGTAGCGTCACTACCATTAGCACAGAAGCATTTGGTAATTGCGCGAACTTAACAAGCGTAACAATTCCCAGTAGCGTCACTTCCATTAGCACAGACACATTTCAGAGTTGCAATAAAGATTTAAAAGTAACTGTCGCCTTGTCTCAAGGACAAACTGTTAAGATAGGCGATAAAACCTATACTACAGAGGATAATGACATTACTAGTTTAGTCACTAAAGAGGACGCTACCACGTTAACACTCGAATATTTAGGCGGAGGCGGCGGTGATCCGGCAGGTTCAGATGAGGGATATTCGCTCACATTGCCCGACGGCATAACTGCCAGCGGAACAACCACAGAAGTTGACGGCAAGACACTTTACAAAGGCGAAGTCACTTTAAATGTTGGTAAGGGCGCGGCTATCGGAAATGTCACGGGCATTTCTGACACGGCGGCGGACGCGAACGGACAAATAAAATTTACTTTAAGTGCAGACGTTAAAATCACCAAAGCTAATCTTTATTATTCTGTCACGGCTCCCGCAGGCGTCAAAAATATCAGCGGCACGAAAATTACGATTGATAGCGTTGATTATTATAAAAACGGTTCGACACTCACTTTGACGGCGAAAACCGGCTATTCTGTCAAAAGTTCCGTCAAAGTCAGCGAAGATACAACAATAACTCCTACTCTCGACACGAAAAAGCATTATGTTTTTGGCACGGAAGGAAATTACACGCTCGCCACTGCTGAAAACGTTGCAAGTAATAATTATCCCGACTTGACGCAGGTTTATGAAGTCACCTTGCCGGACGGAGTCAATGTCAAGAGCGGAACTTACGTTAAGGACGACGACAAAACCTACGCGGCGGGCGAAATCACTTTGGAGAGCACGAGAACCGGCTACACTGTTAAAACTCCCGTCACAGTCAGCAAAAATACAACTTTAGCTCTTGCTTTCGACACGGAAAATCATTACGTTTTTGGCACGGAAGGAGATTACACGCTTGCAACTGCTAAAAACGTTAAAACTAAAAAATATCCCGACTTAACGCAGGTTTACGAACTTACTTTGCCCGACAACGTAATTGCCAGCGGCGATGTTTATTTAACGGTCGATGAAGTTGCTTACGTCAAGCAGAATTCAAAAATAACTTTGCAGGCGGCTGAAAATTATTCTATTGGCGAAATTGACGGTGCTACACCCAATGGCGACGGGACTTACAGCCTTACAGTTAATGAGGACACGGAAGTTAACGCTTCGGTTATTATGCTGGTTGAATTTAATAAAAATAAAACGGCGGCGAACTTGCTTGAGCCGTTCAGCGGCACATTCAGCGCGGAAAAATATAAAAATCTCACAAGGATTGACGCTTCCGAAAACAAAACAAACTTAACAATAATCGGCAATGACAAAAACAGCGCGATAACCGGCGGCAGTGGCAACGATACAATCACCGGCGGCGGCAAAAATGATACGCTTGACGGCGACGCGGGCAACGATTCGCTCACGGGCGGCGAAGGTAAGGATATTTTTGTTTTCAGCGGCGGCAACGACACAATCGCCGATTACGTTTCCAAAGACGACAAAATCAGCGTCGACAACGATTTTACAAGTTATTCAATCAGCGGAAAAGATGTAGTTTTGAATTACGAGGAAGAAGATTCTTTGACGATTAAAGACGGCGTGGGCGAGGAAATTAATTTTGTCGGCGGTGAAAAAATAGTTTTCACTGCGGACGGAATTTTCAACTCTAAAGAGACAGGAGTTACGGTCATGTCAAGCGCAGGAGCTACGTTTGACGACAGCTATAAAAAACTTAAGACGATTTATGACGGAATAGGTACAACGATTACCGGCAACAGCGAAAATAATAATATTTACGCCAGCGAGAACGGCTCCACGCTCAACGGCGGCGGCGGAAAAGATACGCTCAACGGCGGCGATAAAGCAGATGTCTTTGTTCACGACGGCGGCGACAAGAAAAATATTACCATGATTAAAAATTACAGCATGACCGAAGGTTCAGAAGACACAATTAAACTTTCCAACGTCAAAAATCTTACCGAAGACATTACTAAAGTCACGCAGAAGGGCAAAACCTTAACGCTTGAACTTGCAGACGAGTCAAAAGTTGTCGTCAACTACAGCGAAACTCCTGCAAGCCCCGCAGAAGTCAAGCTTAATTACGGCAACACAACAGAGACTGTTAAATTCGGCACCAACGCAATTTATGG
>Ga0247609_10005883_pt1 | contig 11939 bp, 8 predicted proteins | sample 172DNAGHGlowgp2_FD_193487 | JGI IMG/M metagenome (GOLD analysis project Ga0247609, IMG submission 193487) | Sheep rumen microbial communities from Palmerston North, Manawatu-Wanganui, New Zealand - 1728 DNA GHGlow gp2 | ecosystem: Host-associated > Mammals > Digestive system > Stomach > Rumen ... | reverse complement strand
ATCGAGGATGAGCGTTTCCGCGAACATTCGGGAATAGATATCAAACGTATCGGAAGTGCACTCCTCTCTGCCATCGCAAACGGCGGTTCAGCAACTCACGGCGGTTCCACGATCACACAGCAGACAGTTAAGCTCATAAGCGGCCAGGATGAACATTCCACTTCACGTAAGGTTCAGGAATGGTTCTCTGCCATGACGCTCGAACAGAACCTCTCCAAGGATGAAATACTGGAGCTCTACATCAATCTCGCTCCTATGGGAAACAATTATGTAGGCGTTCAGTCTGCTGCCATGAACTATTTCGGCAAGGATGTATCAGAGCTTACGCTCCCTGAATGCGCACTTATCGCAGGTCTCCCGAAGAGCCCTTCTTACTACAATCCTTTGAGGGAAACAGGCAGAAGAAATGCCCAGAGAAGAATGAGGACTATCTTAGGCAAGATGTTCGAACTCGGCATGATCACCGAGGAGGAATACGAGGATGCGCTCAATACCGAACTTGAATTCAAGCAGAGAAATACGGACCGCACCTCAACTGTCAACTCTTACTTTACAGAATATGCCATCTCTGAAGTAATCGGTGACATCGCAGAGGCAAGAGGTATCTCGAGAAGCCTTGCATCTTCACTCGTTTATAACAGGGGTTATCATATCTACACCACACTTGAACCGGATGTTCAGCAGATCCTCGATGAAGCATTCGTCGATAAGGACCTGTTCCAGCAGGATGAGGACCTCATAGCCGATTACCCGGAGAAACCAAACGGTTCAATGGTAGTCATTAACAACAGTACCGGAGCAATAGCCGCCATGCAGGGCGGATTCGGTGAGAAGACAATGAATCTGTCTCTCAACAGGGCTGTCTCCTCACACCGCAACCCCGGATCTTCCATCAAACCCCTGATCGATTACGGTCCTGCGCTTGAACTCGGCCTGATCGCTCCGGCAACAGTTGTCTGGGATGAGCCTAAACATCTTGATCCCCAGCGTCCTGATGCCGAATGGCCTCTCAACTACGGCCGTGGATACAATGGTGCGGTAACCATAAGACTTGCTCTCACCTGGTCTCTCAACACCATTGCCACCGAAGTATGGTCACAGGTCGGCGGTGACACCGCTCTCTGGTATCTGAAACAGGTAGGTATCGACAGGACTTCCGAAGGTTCGTACCCCTCACAGTCTCTGGGCGGATTTACCAAGGGTATGACAACTCTTGAAATGGCCGCTGCTTATCACACATTTGCCACAGGCGGAACATATGTCGAACCCTTTGCCTATACACAGGTACTGGATTCCGAAGGCAAGGAAATAGTAAGACCTACTCCTATCAGCTACCGTGTTTATTCCGAGGAGACCTGTTTCCTTCTGAGCGACATCCTGAAAGCAGTTGTTAACAACAACACTCCTTCTGACTGGGGTCCGGGACAGATCGAAAACGAAGACGGTGAACGTATAGACACATGCGGAAAGACCGGTACAACTTCCGATTACATCGATAAATGGTTCTGCGGCTATACACCTTACTATACCGCCGCAGTCTGGTACGGCTACGACAACAGGCTCAAACAGACAGAGATACCTCAGTGTGACTGGGAAAATGCCATCCTTATCTGGGTATGGTGCATGCACCAGATCCACAAGGATCTCCCCGGCGCAACTTTCTCCAAGCCGGATTCCATCATTCAGACTTCAGTCTGCTCTTCCGGTTATTATCCTACGGATGCATGCTATGCGGATGAGGAAAACAAGGTCTATACGGACTATTTCGTTTCCGGCAGTTATCTTTGCCCGACAGACGATAAGCCGTGTCAGGTCCATGTCACACCTACACCGACACCTCCGACATCTCCCACTCCCACACCGAGAGGAAACCGGAACCGTAACAACGACCAGAACCAGCAGGGTCAGGATCAGCAAAACCAGAACCCCGTATGATTTTCGAGTGCGGGAATAACTCTTTCCTTGCATTTTACAAGACAAGAGTTTATTCTTATTTGGCTTAATAAAAATATTAAGGAGATTCACTTTGAGCAAATATTCCGGATCACGCAATCCCGTCAACTTTGCGAAAAGAATAGTAGTCAAGGTCGGCACTTCGACCCTCACATACGACAACGGCAAGATGAACCTTGGAAACATCGACAGGCTCTGCCGTTCGATCTCCGATCTCATGAACCGCGGCAAAGAGGTCCTTCTTGTAAGTTCCGGCGCTATCGGTGTCGGAATCGGATACTTAGATCTTAAGGAGCGCCCTTCCACTACACGTGAGAAACAGGCCATCGCTTCCGTCGGCCAGTGCGAGCTCATGAACGCTTACACCAGAAGTTTTGCCGAGTATTCCTACCGCTGCGGCCAGATCCTTCTCACCAAGGACGGCATCACCGATAAGCTTACCCGCGCCAATGTAACCAACACCATCGAGACGCTTCTCGAGATGCGCATAATCCCGGTCATTAACGAGAACGACTCCGTATCCACGACGGAGATCATGCACAACGGCACCTTTGGCGACAACGACACGCTTTCCGCCGACGTTGCAGTCCTTGCAAATGCCGATCTTCTCGTAATCCTTTCCGATGTCGACGGACTTTACGATGCCAATCCGCGCGAGAACCCTGATGCGGTGCGCATCTCATATGTGGATAAAGTCACTCCCGAGATGCTCGATTTCACTGCAGGCAAAGGCTCCTGGCTCGGTACCGGCGGCATGGCAACCAAGATCACGGCCATGAGCAAGGTCACGGAGAACGGTATCATGGGCGTTATCGCAGACGGCGCAGGCGTTCAGGTATTGGAAAAGATCGTCGATCAGGACGATGTGGGTACTTTTTTCGCAGCCCAGTAAAAGCCTTGTAAATAAAGCATTTAACACTGTTAAACAGGGGTGTCTCACGGCACCCCTATATTTTAGCTTATCCCTAATGGCCGTTTTTAGCGATTTGGGATAAGAAACCGGCGATATCTTATCCTTTTTTCAAAATATCGAAAAAAGGGATAACAGTTGTCTTTACCTTTGCCTGAAAGCACTCTTATCCCCTCCGTAAAAGAAGCGGACCGCACCATCAAAGTGCAGCCCGTCCAATAATCAAACTTTCAGCAAAGATTTAAGCGCTTGCCTTTACCGTATTCCAGATCTCGGTATATCTTTCCTCAAGAGCATCAGAAGTGTAGTAAACCTCAAGCGAATTGAAGACTGCTTCGTCAGGATAGTAGTAAATATTGCCTGAAACCTCAGGATCGAGCATGTCCCTGGCAGCTGTATTAGGTGTTGAATAGCCTACATATTCACAGTTCTCAAGAGCGATCTCGGGATCGTACATAAAGTTGATGAAGTCCATGGCGCCGTCGTAGTTCTTGCAGTTTGTGGGAACACACATCATGTCGACTGACCAGTTGGAGCCTTCCGGGAGAACGAACCGGAGATCGATATCATCATTGCCGAGTTCCTCAACTCTCTCGAGCATAACAATGTGGTCACCTGACCAGGCAATGGATGCGACGAGCTCGCCTGCTGCCATCTTATCCTTAAGGTTGTCTACGCCGTAAGCGGGATGAAGGGCACTCTTCTGGGCAATGAGAAGATCAAGTGCCTGCTGGAGCTGGGCGTCATCCATGGAGTTGATGGAATAGCCGTAATAGTTCAATGCAGTTCCGATCGACTCACGCATTGAATCGTACATTCCGATGCTGAGGCCGCTGTCCGTGTTGAAAAGGACATCCCAGATGACTGCGGGATCGGTCGTGCCTTCGGGAAGCGAGACTTTGTTTGCGTCATAGACCAGACCTACAGTGCAGTAGAGATAAGGAACCGCATAATCGAGCACCTGGCTTGAGATCTCGGCATCGTCCGTATATGTTACGTCACGGAACATAGGATCCATATACTTGTCAACATTGGGAAGCTTGCTCCAGTCAAGAGGCTGGATCCAGTCTTCCTCGATAAGACGGCAGACCATGTATTCGGAAGGAATGATGACATCATAACCGTTTGCGAGGTTAGGATACATAGTCTCGTTTGTCTCAAATGTTCTGTAGACAACATCGTACTGGGGATACTTAGCCTCAAATTTTGCGATAGTTTCTTCTGCAATATACTCGCCCCAGTTGTAGATAACGAGCTGCTGCTTTTTCGAACAGCCGCAGGGCAGGAGCATGGCGCCCGCCATTACCACAGCTGTTGCGGAAGCTATTACTTTCTTCGCGTTCTTCTTCATTTCTTTACTCTCCTTTTATGCTCATTTGCTTATGTTTTTCAATATGATGCCGCGAAAACCGTGAGTCCCCCGGTTCCTGCTTATTTGCCCTTATTCGCGGGCTTTGCTTTTTTGAAAGATGACATGTTCGACAGGACCATAAGGATAAGGACTGCACCGAACATCAGTGTTGTAAGTGCGTTCATCTTAGGATTTACTCCGAGCTTTGCCATTGAGTAGATCATCATCGGCAGAGTCTGTATCGAACTGTCAACGTTGAAGTTACTTATGAGATAGTCATCGATCGAAAGGGTAAATGTGAGAAGCGCCGACGACAGGATGCCGGGCATGATCTCAGGGATTATGACCAGCCGTAACGTCTGGAATCTCGTTGCGCCCAGATCCATTGCAGCCTCAGTCAGGCTCTTGTCGAGCTGTCTGATCTTCGGGCTTATTGACAGGATCGCGAAAGGAACACAGAGCGCGATGTGCGACATGATCAGCGTAAACTCACTCTTCTGAACACCAAGGAACGAGAACAGGAGCATGAACGAGATACCGGTAACAAGATCGGGCATTACGTTCGGCACATATGTCATCGTCATGGCAAGGTTCTGAAGCTTCTTGTTAAGATAAGCAAGACCGAGCGAACTGACAACGCCAAAAGCCGTTGATGCAACCGCTGCTATCGAAGCAACCTTTAATGTCTCAAGAAGCGACTCAAGGATCCCGCTTCCGTCAGACCCCTTAAACAGGCTCTTGTAATTATCAAATGTGAATCCGCCCCATATAAATGACTTTGGCAGTTTATTGAATGAATATACTATCAGGACCGCTATCGGAAGATAGATAAAGACCAGAAGGATCATCAGATAGATATCAGGTACAAGTCTTTTTAAGAACCTCATAATGCCATGCCTCCTCCTGCTTCCTTATCCTGACCTCTCAGTATTCCCATTGTTATGAGAACGAAAATGAGAAGGAGCAGCGACAGTACGTTTCCGGCCTGATTATATGTTGTGCTCTCGTTCAGTATGAAATTCTGCACGGTGTTTCCGATCGTTGTTTTCGAGCCCTCGTTAAGGATATCGGGGATCATGTAGAACGTCAGAGAAGGCATGAATACCATCTGGATACCGGAGATGACACCGGGCAGCGACAGCGGGAAGATAACCTTCAGGAACGTCTGAACCTTTGTCGCGCCAAGATCGTACGCAGCCTCCGAGAGACTGTCATCGAGCTTAACGAGAACCGAGTACAGAGGCAGGATCATGAACGGAAGGAAATCATTCGTCATGACAAGCTTCGTGATTATGTCAGCCAGCACCTCGTTCTTGAGGAATAATACCGGTGCATCGATCAGTCCCCACTGCTGCATCATCGTATTGAGAACGCCGGTCTCACTGAAGAATGCACGCCAGGCATAGGTTCTGAGCATCGTATTCATCCACATAGGAAGAACGAAGAGCATTAAAAGTCTGGAGCCGTTTTGTCTCTTGAGCTTGGATCTTCTGGCAAGAATGTAGCTTGCGGGGTAACCCAGCATAAGGCAGCCGATCGTTGTCCAGACAGCGTAATCGAGACTTCTTAAGAAGATCGAGAAGTATTCCTGCAAGATAACGTCAGCACCATAGAATCTGGTGGTTACTGTCTTGTTCTGGAAAAGAACGGCAAAGCCTGCCGTAGTGAACTCATATCCGCCTCCGGCAGCCTTCTTAAAGAAAGCGCGGAAAAGGATAAGGAGAAGCGGAAGTATGGTAAACACGACGATCCAGGCAAGATAAGGATATGCAAAGATCTTATAGTTCATCTTAAGGTTCAATGCTCCGTACAGACATGCGGCAGCGCCGATAAAAAGCACGATCACCAGAAGGTTTCCGGCAAAGGACTGGGCGACATAAAGTCTCTGCGGGGTGAGGTTGTTTTCAGTGATCATCTGCTCAGATACCATCTTGGAAAGTGTGATCACATGAGCTGCAGCACGGCCTAAAAAGAGAGCAAAAACGCTCAGATAACCGATCTTTCTCTTCCTGCTGGAGTTGTAGTAGAAGGGATAAGAAAGTGATAATGTAAGCGCCGCGACCGATACAACGATAGTAATAACGAATGCCCAGGCCGCGAACGACTGGAAGTTAAGATTGACTGAACCGCTCCTGATCCTGGTGAAGACCCTCGGATTTAAGAGGAGCGAAAAAAGTGAATACGTGCGGAACGGCACATACTGTACAAACAGTTCGAACATCGGGATAAAGATGCTGATAAATGAATACAGTGCAGCAAAGATCATGACAAACGCATGAACCGGCATTACCTTTAATCTGGCTTTGAGTTCAGTCATTGATCTGCTGTCTCAACCTCCGGGCCTTCTGCATCTTCATCTGCCATTATGTCACCTTCCTCAACGACATTCTCACCGATATCGTTATCCTTGGTCTCTTTGGCCTCATTGCCGGCTTCGGTCCCCGGATGCTTTATGCCGAAGCTTCCAAAATCAGGTGACAGCTCAGATCTTCTCATGATCTGGATATCATCGGGATCGACATAAAGACCGACGCGGCTGCCGACGGCAGAGGGGTCAACATTCTGGACCAGCCACTCGATCCCGTCATCGGATCTTACGATCATCTCATAATGAACACCCTTGAACACAAGGGATTCCACCGTTCCGTTGATCCTTCCTTCAGCTTCCTCATCAACATAAAAGTCCTCAGGTCTTATGACCACATCAACAAGGTTAGCGATACCTTCAGTAAACTCCGGAAACAACGGATCGACGCACTCGAATGTAATACCGCACGACAGAACAACTTCTTTATCCTTCTTCATGGTGCCGGCAACGATATTCGACTCACCGATAAAGTCAGCCACATAAGCATTCTTGGGTTCGTTATAAACATCGATCGGTGTCCCGATCTGCTGGATGACGCCGTCCTTCATGACAATGATCGTATCAGACATCGTGAGCGCCTCTTCCTGATCATGTGTTACATATACGAAGGTGATGCCTAATTCCTTCTGCATCTCCTTGAGCTCGATCTGCATCTCTTTCCTCATCTTGAGATCCAATGCGCCCAGAGGCTCATCCAGAAGAAGGATCCTCGGACGGTTTACGATGGCCCTCGCGATAGCGACTCTCTGCATCTGACCTCCGGAGAGCTGGTCTATATATCTTTGTCCGTAATCGGCAAGACCGACAGTCTCAAGAGCTTTATTGACTCTTTGTTCGATCTCCTTTTTATTGACCTTTTTGATCTTCAATCCGAACGCAACGTTGTCGAAAACATTAAGGTGGGGAAAGAGAGCATATCTTTGGAAGACCGTGTTGATATTGCGCTTATTTGCAGGAACGCTCTTAAGGTCCTTGCCTTCGAAATTGACAATGCCGGAATCCGCAGTCTCAAAACCTGCGATTATGCGCAGGGTCGTTGACTTACCGCATCCGGAAGGTCCCAAAAGCGTAATAAATTCGTTGTTTCTTATATAGAAGGTAATATCCTTTAATACTTTCGTGCCGTCAAAGCTCTTGCAGAGATTCTTGATCTCAATGATGTGCTCGCTTCCCGTGCTGTCTTCAAGTATCTGGTTATATGCCATTTTATTCTCTCCTCCCGGTATTCATAAGTCCGTCCCTGTCAGAAACTCGGCGGTGAGGAGATCCATATCGCCTTAGCCTGACGGCCGGTATTGTTTTCAAGGAAATGAGGCTTGTCACATTCCAGATAGAAGCTCTCGCCTTTCTTTGCCTGATGACGTTCTTTGTCAATGACTATGGTAATGACGCCTTCGATCACATAACCGAATTCCTCACCTTCATGAGGATTGTCCGGATAGGTTGAGCCGCCCGGTTCTATCGTAACAAGGATAGGCTCCATCTCGTTCTTCTGGGCGTTCGGAATAAGCCAGCAGATCTCGTTCTTAAGATCCTGATCCCGCTTTACGGAGAAATCTTCCCTGCCATATACGACTCTGGCACTAGATTCCTCTTTGAAAAAATGAGCGAAATCCGTTCCGAGCGCATTCAGGATGTCTTCCAGTGTAGCCATAGAAGGGGATGTCTTATCACTTTCCAGAAGAGAGATAAAACCCTTGGAAAGTTCGCATCTGTCACCCAGTTCCTCCTGGGTAAGGCCCTTTTGCAGCCTGAGATTCCTGATCTTTGATCCAATCTCCATTATCGTGCCCTTCCTAAACTTTGAGTTTACTAACACTAAACCCATAATATGCGCGATTATACACTCTGCTAAACCCGTTGTAAAGTATTGCTAAACATTTTGAGGACATTTTCCGTTTTATGCTCAGAAATCGCCATTTTGTACTCCCGGAAAACCTTGCCGGTTACTTTATGTTTGCTTATCTGCACAAAAATGTCCTCATAAGGGAGCCAGAGATGGGTCAAAATGTCTTGAAAAAATATTGAAGCAATATATAATAAAGTATGTAATGAGAATTAACAAAATCTTTACAAAAGCTTGACATTCAGGGGGCACGGGGATGGCAAACATTTTGGGAAACGTATTTAAGGGAAAAGACGGCATTAACGGTGGTCTTGCCACACAAGGCATCGGACAGAATCCCGGTCATGAAGGCGGAAGGAGTTCCAATATCCTTAACCTTCAGTCATCAGGACGTCCGGGCACAAGTTCAACGTCGACTCACATTACGTCCAATTCTACGGCTGCTCAGCTTGCAAGAGAGCGTGCTGAAGCTGCAAAGGCACAGATCGAGATGCGTAAGGCTGCTGAAGCCAGACGCAAGGATGACTCTTCCGACAAGAACGATATTACTCCTGTCGGATTGAAGCCGCCGATCAAGCGCCCGAAGTCCGCTTCGATCAACCACGCGCAGTATGTTGCTGAACAGAAGGAAAAAGAAAAAGATACAGAGCTTGAGAACAAGCCTGTTGAGCGCGCTGAACGCATTGAGCGTCCTGCACCTCAGCCTGCAAGAAGTGCTGCTACATCAGCATTGGCACTTGCACAGTCTGTTGCATTAAGGGCACAGACCGAGGAGCGCCGCGCCAATCAGAAAGCTAAGGCTGCAGCAGCTAAGGTCGTTGAATGCAGAAGCGCCGTTACGGCTGCTGAAGAAGCACTCACAGCTGCACGCAAGGCTGAAGAATCGACCATCGCTAAAGAGAGCATCGCCAAGGCCGCTACACTTGAGGCTGTTAAGCGTGCAGAAGAAGCTCGTGCAGCTGCTACCAAGGCGGAAGAACTCGCCAAGGCCGCTATTGCAAAAGCTGAAGAGGAAGAAAAGAACGTTGCTGCTCTTACTGCTGAAGAGGCAAAGATCACTGAGCGCAGGAAGGCTGATGAGAGAGCCAGGATCGAAGCTGAGAAGGTTGAGCTCGAATCCAAGGAAGCTGTTGTTGTTGCTACCAAGGAAGAGGAAGAAGCTTCTGCTGAATATGAAGCTGCCAAGCTCGCACTCTCCAAGGCACAGAACGATCTCGATTCAGCAAATCAGATGAAAGCTGAAGAAGATGCCCGTATCGCAGCTGAGAAGGCAGAGAAAGAAGCACGTATCGCTGCAGAGAAGGCGATCGAAGAAGCACGTATCGCTGCTGCTAAAGCTGAAGAAGCAAGACAGGCTGCTCTCCTTGCAGAGCAGAAGGCTAAGGCCGCTGCCGCCAAAGCTGAAGAAGAGGCACGTATTGCTGCTGCGAAGGCTGAAGAGATCGCAAAGCTCAGAGCTGCCGCAGGGATCGCTGATCCCGAGCCGGCAAAACCTGCTCTTACATTGGATAAGATCGATGAGCCCGCAATTGAAGCTGCTCCCATGAGACCTGCCGGAAGACCCGGATCTGAAGCAGCACCTACAAGACCTGCTGCAAAACCGGCTGTCTGATCTTATAACACAAATTAGCTTTTCAAAGAGACCTTCCCATGATCCGGGAAGGTCTTCTTATTTGGGGTGACACAACCCTCCCACCCTGTTCATGCCTGATGATAAAGGGCTGCTCCAAATAAGGAACAGCCCTTTTCGATACTATGACAGTGATAATGGTCTATCAGCCGCGTTCGTCCAAAACTTTCTGAACCCTGTCCTGGGCTACTTTATATACGTCATCAAAGCTCTTCTGCCCCGCAAAATACGGCTGCATCTCTTCAACGAGGATAAGATTGATGGCTGCATCTTCGAAATTCATGAAAGTGCAGGAAGAGATGGTCTTTTCAAGGTCATCAAGCTGGCTTTCATTGAACTTGAGCTTGTTTTTGGGCGGGAGCTGGTTTCCGTACTGGTCGTAATTCATAAGATCAACTCCGCCTTTCTCATTGTAATAATCGATCGCTGCTTTTCCGGCTTTTCTGAAAGCTTCCTTGTTAAGAACAAAATATCCGCTCTTTGAAGCGATCTCTTCCTGATAATTGTCTGACATAAGAAGTTTTACAAATTCTCCGCAGGCATCAACTGATGAAGACTGGGCAGAAACCGCTATGGAAGAATAATTGCCAGCCATGGGTCCCAATCCGTCAGCTGAGGGAAGACCCAGTATCGCAGAAGAACCGTTCAGCGCTTCCAATCCACTGAAGAAATCATAATAACTGCCGCAATTCGAGTACATGGCGAGTCCGTTTTCGCTGACATTATAACCGCCAAGCACATAAGTACTGTACCCGCCGTTTTCATCCGTATTCATCTCATCCCAGGATGTACTGCGTTCCTGAACATTATCCTTAACAAATTCCGCAAGGGCTTTAAATTCGGGATCAGAGAAGTCAGCTTTGCCGTTTACGATAAACTTGCTGCTCATGGCATTAAACAGTTTTGCAAAATACATGGACTGACCGGAACTGATAACATCTTTACCGTTCAGAGTTTCCTTAAGGAACTGCTCATATTCTTCTGTCGTAAAACCGATTCCTGATTTTCCGGCATACTTGGAATCTGTCTGAATTCCCTCGATGCTGAAACATAAAGGAAGATTATAGAGTTTTCCGTCGACCTTTGCCGCATCTGCTATGTTGGTAAAATACTTGTCCGGATCAAGGTTTCCGACATAAGGAGAAAGATCCGCAAGACATTCAGTATTGTTAAGCTGTCCGAAGGAACTTACATCCATAAGGATATCGGGACCTTCACCGTTTAAGATATCCATGGCAAGCTTATTGCTCAGCTCTGCACTGTAATTAAGCCACTGGGCATCCATGTCGTCATCACTGTTCATTTTGTTGTAATCATATTCGGCAACATTCTTGTAACGGTCAGCAACTTCGATATAGTAATTGCTGTTTGTTTCGTTAAATTCCAGTATGGCATCAGCGATCTTGTCATCCGTGTATCCATAAGAAGAATACATCTCAAGGATCGTCTTTCCGGCATGCGGGTTCTTATCGGCCTTGGTAAATTCGATCATATAGAATACGGAACCGTCTAAACCCGCAATCTGTGTGTAAGGATTCATTATGTACTGTTCACCTAAAAGAAGGAATGAATCCTCTGATATCTCGGCTATCTGAAGATTGGTAAGTATATTTCTGTTTATTCCGCACCAGCTGTAATTGAACATCTCTTCATCGGTCTTGGCCTTGATATCGATCTTTGAGATGCCTCCGGGTGTAGAATAGTAAACATTGCCGTCAGAGCCGTTGAACGTGTTATACAGCATGGTGGTATCCATCCAGTCGTACTCCTTGCTATCGGTCTCCTTCGTATCTCCCGATTTAAGATCCAGTTCATAATAGGCATCTCCGTTCTCAAGATACGCGATCACCAGAGCTTTGCCATCGCCCAGGGGGATTATTG
>Ga0247609_10005881_pt1 | contig 11943 bp, 6 predicted proteins | sample 172DNAGHGlowgp2_FD_193487 | JGI IMG/M metagenome (GOLD analysis project Ga0247609, IMG submission 193487) | Sheep rumen microbial communities from Palmerston North, Manawatu-Wanganui, New Zealand - 1728 DNA GHGlow gp2 | ecosystem: Host-associated > Mammals > Digestive system > Stomach > Rumen ... | reverse complement strand
GGAGACATCGTCGATCTTCCGGTCACTTCCATAGATGTCACAGGTTGCTACCTGACGGTAGTGGTGGACTGCAGCTCCCTTGACAAGGGATTCTTCTCCGGAGACCCGGGCGCTTCGGTCTCCGTTCACGTAACCAACGGCATAGGGACCCTCGTGTCCCAATACATTCCGCTCGTTTATGGTGGGGAGATCGTCAAGTCGAACGTTTTCGACCCTTCGAACATCGTATTCTCAGCCGGTGTCGTGAGCGACGTCCACATCAACAACGGTGCAGCTCAGACCAACAAGTGGAAGAACGCCCTGACGCAGCTTCGGGACAAGGCTGCCGAGCAGGATCCGCACGGACTGGCCGGCGTGCTTGTGGCCGGAGACCTCATAGACAACCCGAACACCTCCTATGTGAATACCTTCAAGTCAACGTACGAGTCCGTGTTCGATCCGACGAAGGTACCTATGATCTACACCGTGGGCAACCACGACGTGAACAACTACAGGTGGACCTCATCGATGGTCAGCCAGGCTGCTTATATGCGCAGCACCCTGGGAGACAATTATTTTCTCTTCGACCTGGACAAGGAGATGGGTGTCAGCCACGAATGCAGGCACTGCAAGGTGGGGGACTATCACGTATTGGCGATTACACCTAACGGGACCTCTCCTGTCGTTTACGACCCCGAGGCCATTAAGTGGCTTGATGAAACCCTTGCCGCCATCACTACTGCAGAGCCTGACAAGTATGTCATCGTGATCACACATCCGATGATATACAATACTGTCTACGGCAGCCTGCTCGGTGAGGCAGACGGCGTATGGTCCGTCAGTTCCACCGGGTATTGGGCGACCAGGGTACTTACGGATGTATTCAAGAAATATCCGCAGGTCATCGACTTCGGAGGGCATCTCCATTTCCCTCTCCAGGATCCGCGCTCCATATGGCAGGGTGATTTCACCGTCCTGGGATGCGCTTCGGTCCGTTATATGGCGATCGAGGCCGCGGGTTATGAGGATATGTCGAGTACCACGGTGATGAAAGACTGCAACGAATTCTCCCAGGGCAACCTCCTGCAGTTCGACAAGAACGGCAATATGAGGGTCCTCCGTATGGATTTCTACAACAATGCCGTAATAGGGGAGGCTTTGACTGCACAGTATCCGGACAGGGAGACCAAGGCCAACCTGGTTCCTTACAACCATACCACACGCAGCCTTGCCAACGCGGCTCCGAAGCTTTCCGACCTGGTCGTTTCGCTTGAAGATGGCATCGTTACGGCAAAGTGGGCGGCAGGAACGGACGATGAATTCGTACACGATTATACCGTCACCCTCAAGCAGGGTGGTAACGTGATAGCCATCAAGAAGATCCTCGCCGATTTCTACAAGTATCCGCAGACATCCTCGATGAAGAAGGAATATTCCCTGGCCCTCGGCGCCGTTTCTGCCTCTTCTCCATTCGAAGTGACTCTCGTGGCTGCTGATTCCTGGGGCGCGACCGCGACTCTGACAAAAACCATCAATCCGACCCAGAATGAAGCATTCTGGACCGGAGACGAAGCCGGAAGCAAGGTTGTTTCCGGAGGGGAGGGAAGCGTATCCTCCGACTGGCTTACATATTCAGCCGGTAAGCTGTCCTGGGCCGAGAATACAACAGGTTCAGTCAGGACCGCCCAGATCATCCTTCCTAACGGGGCGTCATATTCCGTCACCCAGATCGGAGTGAATGATTTCAAGGGAGCGTGGACTTTTGTGGCAAAGGTATTCGGCGGAACCGGTGCGCTCACTCCGACCGCCGACCCGAAGACTTTCAACGTTTCGATTGCGGGACCTCGCATTGCACAGTCTCTGGTTGATGCAAGCGGTGTCAGCCATACCAACAACATAGGTATCACCGGTCTGTTCGGAGATGCTGTCCTGGATGGATGCGTGGATATCGATTACGAAGCGATGAATGTCAGGATCGGTCTTTTCCTCGACACGAGGGATGGTGCCGGACAGGTGGTGAACGGCAAGTATGCCACGTTCTTCCCTGGACTGTGCACCCTTTCCAGCACTGCCTGGGGCCAGCCTTGGATCTTCTACGAGACTGAACAGGGGAATCCTGACTATTCCTGGCTGTGGTTTACCGTATCGGAGGATTTCAAGACCTTCATCTACAAGAACAGGACGACCGCTGACATCCAGCTCCAGACTTTGACCCAGTATTCATCCAGCACGATGAATGCGATTTGCGGTTTCGGAGTCGTTCTGTCCGGCACCAATGTGTTCAATCGCCAGACGGTTTCCTCCTACGCGAACTTCTTCCAGTTGAACCCTAAGGGCTACACCGGAGAATTCTTCGAAAGGAAGTGATTCCTGTCTTGAATATTGATCATTATTCCGGGCGACCTCGTGCAGGCCGCCCGGATTTTTTATATATTTGTTTTTATTAAAGCAATGGATATGAAATTCATAAGTTGGAATGTGAACGGCCTGAGGGCCTGCGCCGGGAAGGGCGAGTTCGACAAGGCTTTCAGTACTCTGGATGCGGATTTCTTCTGCCTCCAGGAGACCAAGCTGCAGCCGGGGCAGCTGGACCTGGAATATCTCGGATACACCTCTTACTGGAACTCCGCCGAAAAGAAAGGATATTCCGGGACAGCGATATATTCAAAGCACGAGCCTCTGGATGTGACCTACGGCATCGGAATAGAGGAACACGACCACGAGGGGAGGGTGATCACCCTGGAGATGCCGGAGTTCTTCCTGGTCTGCGTCTATGTCCCCAACTCCCAGGATGGCCTCAGGAGGCTTGAATACAGGATGACTTGGGAGGATGCCTTCCGGGAATATGTGAACGGACTGGCGGCGAAGAAGGGCGTGGTGATATGCGGCGACCTGAACGTCGCACACAAGGAGATCGACATAAAGAACCCGGCCGCCAACCGCCGCAACGCCGGATTCACCGACGAGGAGCGCGGCAAGTTCACCACCTTGCTCGAATCGGGCTTCGTGGACACCTGGAGGATGATGCATCCGGAGGAGGTGAAATATTCCTGGTGGTCGTACCGGTTCCATGCCCGCGAGAACAACGCCGGCTGGCGTATCGACTACTTCCTGGTCTCCGAAAACCTGCGCGGCAAGGTCGTCGCGACTGACATCCACAACGAAATATTCGGCTCCGACCATTGCCCGGTGGAACTCGAACTGAGCCTTTGAGATTTGAAGATTTCGTCGTATATTTACAAACTGCATGATATGCATGGACTTAAGGCAATTAAACAAATACTAAGACAAAATGAAACTCGAAAAACTGTTTGTTTCCATCCTTGCCGCAGCCGCGTTGTTCGTGGGCTGCAAGGAGACCGGGGAGGATTCAGAACTTCCTTCACTTTCTGTCAATCCTACTGAGATTTCTGTTGACAAGGCGGGCGGCTCGCAGACTTTCACCGTCAAGTCCAACCGTGACTGGACCGTGAAGGCTGACGCAGACTGGCTTGCTGTCAACCCTACTTATGGCAGTGCATCCAAGAAGGACGCTACCGTAACGGTGACTGCGCTCCAGAATATGGGTTTTAACCGTACCGGAACCGTCACTGTAAGCACCGACTTCGACTACAAGACCATCACTGTCACCCAGCCGGGCGACAAAGGCGAGGACACCACCAACAAACCGACCGGAAGCGGCACACAGGCCGATCCTTACAACCCAGCCGGCGTAGTGGCCTATGTCAAGACCCTCGCGGCCGACGAGGAGAGTCCTTCCGTGGTCTGGATCAAGGGTATCGTAAGCGAGGTCAAGATGACTTTCGAGGCCAGCGGTACATATGGCAACGCTAACTTCTACATTACCGGAGACGGCAGCAACGACCTTGATAACAGGTTCTATTGCTTCCAGACCCTTTATCTCGGTAACAAGAAGTGGACTTCCGGCAATCCTGACGTGAAGGTTGGCGACGAAGTGATCGTCTGCGGAAAGGTGGTCAACTATAAGGGCGACACTCCTGAGACGGTAAAGAGCGGTGCCAGCTACATCTATTCCCTCAACGGCCAGACCGAGGGCCAGGGCGGTGGAGATGACTATCAGAACGCAGAGGCCAAGACCGTGGCCCAGTTCATCGCAGCTGCCGAAGGCAGCAAGTATTACAAGCTCACCGGTAAGGTCAGTTCCTTCAATGCCAGCTACTGCAGCTTCGACCTGACCGATGACAGCGGAACCATCTATGTCTACAGCGTAGCCAACAAGGACGAATGGTCCAGCAAGATCAAGAACGGCGGTACCGTGACCCTCGCTGGCAAGTATCTCTACTACGAGAAGACCCAGAAGCACGAGGTCGTGGATGCCTATATCCTTTCCTTCGAGGAAGGCCAGGGCGGCGGAGATGACTACCAGAACGCCGAAGCCAAGACCGTTGCCCAGTTCATAGCTGCGGCCGATAAGGACAAATACTACAAGCTCACCGGAGAGGTCAGCGGCTTCAACGCTACCTATTGCAGCTTCGACCTGACCGATGCCAGCGGCAAGATCTATGTCTACAGCGTGGCCAACAAGGACGAATGGTCGAGCAAGGTCAAGAACGGTGGTACCGTGACCCTTGCAGGCAAGTATGACTACTACGCAGCCAAGGAGCAGCACGAGGTCGTAAATGCCTATATCCTTTCCTTCGTTGAAGGCCAGGGAGGAACGGTACAGGAGGTCAGCGTCGCCGGTGCTATTGCTGCCGAGAAGGACGCTGAACTCAAGGTCGGTCCTGCACTCGTAGTAGCTGCCGCTTCCGCCGGATTCCTTATCGAGCAGGATGGAGCAAGGCTCTATGTATATGGCTCCAATACCGTGGCTGTCGGAGACAATGTCACCGTGACCGCGACTCGCGGAGAATACGGCGGAGTCGCCCAGCTTACGAACGTGACGGATGTCACTGTCAACTCCAAGGGCAACACCGTTTCCTATCCTACTGCCAAGGACATCACGTCCTCCTTTGACAGCTACAAGTCCGACACTCGTGAATATGTGACCTTCAAGGGTACCCTGAATATCTCAGGCAACTACTTCAACCTCAATGTAGAAGGTGCTACTGCAGTCACCGGAGCCCTTGTCAAGCCTAACGAGGACCTTTCTTCCCTCAACGGCAAGGTCGTGACCGTGACCGGATACTTCCTCTATTTCGCTTCCAACGGCAAGTACCTCTATGTGATAGCTACCGAGATCAAGGGTGAAGGCGGTGAAACGCCTCCGGGCCCTGGCGGAGAAGGGGACTTCTCCAGCAACGTGACGTGGACGCTGGGTAGCAGTGCATATACTCAGGAAGCTACCGTAAATGGCAAGACCGGCGTTCAGGTACTCAAACTTGGGACGTCTTCAAAGCCAGGAGATGCTACCGTAGTTATCCCTAAGGGAACAAAGGCTGTGTCCTTCTACGGCGTGTCCTGGAAGGGCAATGGGGCTTCTGTACAGGTTTCGCTTGGGGAAACGGTCCTTTATACCCAGGCCCTTGCAGCCAATGATGGCGCTACCGGAAATCCTACTTACACAATCACCGTTAAGGACAGCGACCATTACACGATGGCCCTCCCGCAGACCTTGACGGAAGATGTAACTGTGACTGTGACCACCACGCCTGGTGGAAAGACCAGGGTCATCCTGTTCGGAATCAAAGCTGAGAAGTAATTGATACTCAAGAGATACATAGCCAATTGCCTTGCACTGGCAGCGTTGCTTTCGCTGCCAGTGCTGGCAGTTTCCTGTGGGGATTCCGGCAAGGAGATCCATACGGCTCCTCCGACGATCACCATAAGGACCAATCCGGCTGACCACCAGGGCGGCAGCCAGTTCATCGAGGTCGTTTCGGTGGGAGACTGGAGTATCGTCTCAAGCGAGAGTTGGCTATCCGTGACTCCGTCTTCCGGATCGTCCAGCTCGAATACGATAGTCCTTGCCTTGACCGAGAACACCGGCGAGGAAGACCGCAGCGCAACCATTACGGTTACCAATCAGGGAGGTTCGGCTTCCGTCAAGTTCACCCAGAACAAGAAGCCGGTAATCCCGAGCGGCGGAGACGGAAGGGGATACGGAGATGCCGCCGCCAAGGTCCGCTGGCTGGAGCTCCCTGAGACTTCCGCTACCGACCCTTACGAGTTCTTCACCCACGACATGGAAGTCCTTTCGGTCAAGACGAGGAACTATTCTTTCTATTGGGACTATGACAACCTCGTGGCGAAATGGGTGGCTTATCCGCTCTGCGGCTGGAACATCGGCAGCTCGGTCAAGAGGACCGATGCCTGGAACCTGGATCCGCTGCTTCCTGTGGACAAGCAGCCGGTCCTTTACAGTACTTATGGTGACGGAAACACCGGGTGGCGCGCACGCGGACACCAGATAGCTTCTGCCGACAGGCTGACGTCCTATGCCTCGAACTCAATGACCTTCTATTTCACGAACATGACCCCTCAGATCAACGACACGTTCAATTCGTCGGTCTGGGCCACGCTCGAAGGAATGGTCAGGAACTGGGCCTACAAGTCCGACACCCTGTATGTGGTGACCGGATGCGTCCCGGAGGGAAGCACCCAGTATTGTACGGACAACCTCGGCAAGAAGGTAACCGTACCTGTCGGTTATTTCAAGGCAGTCCTCCGCTACCAGAAATCTTCTACCATCGGATATTCAGGCTACATGGGCTGTGCCTTCTACATGGAGCACAAGAACTACAGCGGTTCCGCCGTGTCCAAGTCCATGTCGATGTCCATATCCGACCTGGAGAAGAAATTGGGCTACGGCCTGTTCGTGAACCTCACCGACAAGGTCGATGCTGCGACGGCGAAGAAGATCAAAGATGAAAACCCATCCACCGTTTCCTGGTGGTGGTAATAACACGATAAACTGATGAAAAGGTTATTCTGCATATTCACTGCCCTTCTCCTTCTGGTACCTTTCGTTGGTGCCCAGAAAGTGCAGAGGAGCCATGTCATAGGGTTCTACAACCTGGAGAACCTCTTCGACACCTATCACGACGAGGGGAAGAACGACTACGAGTATCTTCCTGACGGAGCCAACCAGTGGACTGAGGTGAAGTACCAGAAGAAGCTTCACAACATGGCTACGGTCATCCGTGCGATGAAGGACGACAACAAGGTCTATCACACCATCCTCGGCGTGAGCGAAATCGAGAACCGCCACGTCCTTGAGGACCTGGTGGCCCAGCCTGAGATCGCCGATGCGAACTTCCAGATCGTCCATTACGACGGACCGGACAGGCGAGGTGTCGATTGCGCCCTCCTCTACCGGCCGGACCAGTTCACCCTTCTGGAAAGCCGTTCGATACCGTTCACCTTCGAAGACACGGAGATCGAGTTCAACATCGATTCCCTGCGCCAGATCGATTTCCGCACCAGGGATATCCTGTTCGTCCGCGGAACCATCGGTGACGAGATGTTCGCATTCTACGTGGCCCATCTTCCTTCCAGGATCGGCGGCAAGAGCGGAGACCTCCGCAGCCGCGGCGCCGAAATCATCTACCGCGACGCTGTGCGCATCATGGAGGATTTTCCGGGGATCAAGATTGCCGTGATGGGGGACATGAACGACAACCCTACCGACATCAGCATGTGCGAATACCTGCACGGCAGGGAGAGGATCGCCGAAGTCGGGGACTTGGATTTCTTCAATCCATTCCTGTCCATGATCAAGGCTGGATACGGATCCCTCGCATACCAGGGGGTATGGAGCATATTCGATATCATCCTGGTCAACAAGGCCATGGTTTCGGCTCCGGCAGGCTCCTTCACCATCAAGCCTTTCGTGAAGAAGAAATTCTACGGCAGGGTATTCCAGGTGCCGTTCATGACCGAACAGGAAGGACAGTACAAGGGCCAGCCGAAGAGGACCATGAGCAACGGAGCCTTCATAAACGGCTTCAGCGACCATTATCCTACATACATCGTCATCTCGAACAAATAATCTGATATATGATAAAGAAATTCATTACGGCTGCGGCTGCACTGCTGGCAGGCATCATGCTCTTCGCGCAGGAACCTACCGGTGGCGTGAAGGGTACGGTGATAAACAGGTCCGACAGGTCTCCCGTCGCCGGTGCTACCCTGAAACTTATGTCAGGAGCCACGGAAATCGGGACCGTTACCTCGGATGCCAAGGGCGACTTCCTGATCGGCGAGCTGGCGGACGGTATGTATGACCTCCAGATCGATGCCCCTGGCTTCCTGCAGACCACGGTAAACGTGACCGTCATCGACGGTTATGTCAAGAATATGTTCAACCTCAGCCTTTCGCCGTCCATCGCTACGGTTGATGTCGATGATTCTTCATTCGGAGATTTCGACCTCGACGGAATGGGATATGAGGACACGCCGACCATCCTTTACGACCAGAATGACGTGTTCAACAACATCGCAAGCTTCAATTTCAGTTCGGTGCGCTTCAAGGTACGCGGCTACGCCAGCGAATCCCAGGATGTCTATCTGGCAGGAATCAGGATGAACGATGCCCTGACCGGGTATTCACCATATTCCCTCTGGACCGGCCTCAACGAGGTGATGCGCAGCAAGTCCACCGTCGTCGGTTCCGAGATTTCCGAATATGGTATCGGTAGCTACAACGGATTGACCAACATCTATGCGACCCCTTCCAAGGTGCGTCCGGGCAGCCGGTTCAGCATCCTGACCAACAGCGCCCTCTACAGGCTCCGCCTGATGGGAACCTATGCGGTCCCTGAGAATGACAAGGGCTGGTCCTATGCTGTAAGCGCATCCGCACGTCTTGGTGGAAATGACTGGATACAAGGAGTTTACTATCGCTCATTCGCATATTATGCCGGTATCGAGAAGAACTGGAACGACATCCACCGCCTGGCATTGGTCACCTTCGCGACTCCTGGAACCCGCGGCGCCCAGAACGCTTCCACCCAGGAAGTGTACGACCTGATGGGGGACAACATGTACAACTCCAACTGGGGTTACCAGAACGGCAAGGTGCGCAACGCACGCAACAGGATAACGTTCGAGCCAATCACTTTCCTGAAGTACGACTTCACACCGTCGAGGGAGCTGAATGTCTCCGCGACCCTCCTCTGGAGGACCGGAAAGAACGGCTACACCGCCCTCGACTGGTACGATGCTCCGGATCCGCGTCCTGACTATTACAGGAATCTCCCGAGCTATTTCTACATGGAGAATACCGACTACAACCGGAACAACCCGGCCAAGGCGGCATGGGCCCGCGATGCATGGCAGAACAACGTTGCCACCGTCGCCCATGTCAACTGGGACAGGCTCTACGATGTCAACTATAACGCCGGAGGACGTTCCAAGTATGCCCTCGAAGAACGCCATGTGGACCAGAACGACCTCAACCTCGGTGCCAGCGTCAAGTGGCGTCCGAAGACGAACATCGTCCTTACCCTGGGAGCCAACGGGAAGATCAACAGGACGGAATATTACAAGAAGGTAAACGACCTGCTCGGCGGACAGTATTTCCTCAACGTGGACCAGTTCGCGGAGAGGGACTATTCCTCCTCGGCTACGATGATCCAGAACGACCTGGATTACTTCTTGAGCCACAACGAGGCAGAGAAGATCTCCGAAGGAGGGAAGTATGGCTACGACTATTACGCCCATGTTATGAAGGGCGAAGTCTGGGGCAACGGGAAGTTCTCTTTCGGAGGCTTCGAAATGAACGCCGGAGGACGCATCGGTACTTCCAGCTTCTGGCGGGAGGGTCTGTTGAGGAAGGGTCTGTTCCCTGGCCTGAACGACGACGGTTCCGAGATTTCCTATGCCGGAGCCACCCTTGTCAACCATTATGATTCAGAGGGCAAGATGATCACCTCCAAGGGTTTGTCCGAGAAGTCCAGCTTCCTCACCTATGCAGGCAAGTTGAATCTCAACTACACCTTCATGGGAGGTCACAGGATCTATGCGGATGCCAGTTATTCGAGTGAGGCACCTCTGTTCGACAAGGCATTCGTCGCTCCGAGGACCCGCAACACCCTGATCAGCGGCCTGACCAACGTCAAGACCCTGTCCGGAGACGTCAACTACATGTTCGCAAACAATGGTTATGCCCTGCGCGTCACCGGATTCTACACGACTATCAAGGACCAGACGGATGTTATGAGCGTCTATTACGACCTCAACAACTCCTTCGGTAACTTCGCCCTCAAGGGTATCGACGAGAGGCACGTGGGTATGGAACTCGGTTTCCAGGTTCCGACCCCGGTCAGCGGCCTTTCCGTGGTGGGTGCCTTCACGACCGGTGAATATATCTACACATCCAACCCTACGATGACGGCGACTGTTGACAACAGTTCCGAGATTATTTACAACAACGTCCTCGTGCCTTACTGGAAGAGCAATCCGAAGACGGACGGCTCGATCCAGAAGCACTATGTTCCGAGCACTCCGCAGACCGCGGCCAGCCTCGGTCTCTCATTCTTCCACAACTACTGGTTCATCGATGCGGATGTCGATTATTTCGCCAATTCCTATCTCGACATGAGCCCTCTCTACAGGACCGACGCCGCGACTGCCGGAGCTGACGGGAACATCACCGTCGAGGAAGTCGATTACATGGCTTCCCAGGAGAAGTTCAACAATGCCTGGGTGGTCAACTTCTCGGTCGGCAAGTCCTGGTACTACAAGCGGAAATACCAGTACGGCTTCTCGTTCAACGCGAAGAACATCCTGAACAACAGGGACATCAAGACCGGCGGTTTCGAGCAGACCCGTATCGTGGACAACACCGTGAGCAAGGAGCGCTATTACAAGTTCGATCCTAAGTACTTCTACATGGCGGGATTCAACTACATGCTGAACCTTTATTTCAGATTCTAAAGCAAGGGAGGAACGACAATGAAAAAGATATTATATTCGATAGCCATCCTGTTTGCCGCAGTCGTCACATCATGCTCAGAGTGGGATCCCGTATTCGCCAACCAGGGCATTCCGGATCCGGCAGCCGCTGTCAACATGGACAGCCAGGTGAACACTTCCATCGCCGACCTGAAAGCCCTCTATACGGGCAAGCCTTACCATATCGAGAAGGACATCGTAATCAGCGGAAAGATCATATCCTCAGACATTTCCGGGAACATCTACCGTTCGGTGTACATCCAGGACGAGACCGGAGCTATCGAGGTGAAGATCGGGTCGACCGGTCTGTACAACGACTACAAACTCGGCCAGACCCTTTATGTCAAGTGCGAAGGGCTCACACTGGGCAACTACAGCGGAATGCTGCAGATCGGCTGCGATGATCCTACCGGTGAATATGAGACTGCATACATCGATGTCAAGTCCCTGATCGACTCCCACATTTTCCGGGGAGCGAAGGGGCCGGAGGTCGCACCTATGGAAATCACCGAGTCTGACATCAAGGCCGCCCTGAAGCTCGGCTACAAGAGCCCGTTGTTCGGTAAACTGGTGACAATCAAGGATTTGACTTACGCCAACGAAATATTTGTACTCATCTATCTGGATTCCAATGCTGACAAGAAGGCTTCCGCGAACAGGCTCTTCCTTTCTGATAAGCAGTGGGGAGTAACGACTTGGGCGATGAGTGCCAACAAGATGAAGGAATATCTTATCTCAGGTGTATGGGATTCTGCCCAGATCGGCAACTCCGGTGACTATAACCACGGCTCTGTCGGCGATCCGGAGAATTTGACAAAGCTTATGAACAACGCTTCGGCATATTCCGTCAGCCAGTATTTCAAGATGACCGGGGGCACCGAACTCCAGGTCCGCTCGAGCGGGTACGCCAAATTCTCGGACTCCAAGATCGACCCTGAGATACTTGCCGGCGCGAAGGTGGACTTCACGGGTCTCCTGACCAATTACAACGGGGCTGCCCAGTTCACTCTTATCGACCTTGACGGCGTTCGTAAGCATTGATGAAAAGAGTCCTTTCAGTATTATTATATGTCCTGGCCTTCGGCTTCGTGTCGGAGGCCCAGGTCG
>Ga0247609_10005880_pt1 | contig 11945 bp, 10 predicted proteins | sample 172DNAGHGlowgp2_FD_193487 | JGI IMG/M metagenome (GOLD analysis project Ga0247609, IMG submission 193487) | Sheep rumen microbial communities from Palmerston North, Manawatu-Wanganui, New Zealand - 1728 DNA GHGlow gp2 | ecosystem: Host-associated > Mammals > Digestive system > Stomach > Rumen ... | reverse complement strand
GATCTTGTGGAAGGTCATCTTGTCCATGTCCGGGGTGAAGCGATTGAAGACCACCAGCTCACAGCTCTTGAGCTTATCGTACACCAGGTTTCGCATGTTGGTGTTGTAGGTGAGGAAGGTGGTGGCGTCGGCGAACATGAACTCCTGGTACACCGTCCAGTTTTCGGGCATGGCGGCGTAGAGGACATCGAGCATCCACATGCCGTTATACTCGATGAGCACGCGCTCGGCCCTGGTCTCCTTGACGAAGCGGAGCAGGTCGCCGGTGGTCAGCTCGCTCTGGTCCCGAATGACGCGGATCTGGACGCCGCCCTTGGCAAACTCGTCGGGGGCGTATTCCTCCTCGCCTTCCTCGCACACCAGCAGAAGGGTGCGCTCGCCGTTGCAGAAGCGCTTGTCCTCCAGGGTCTCCTGGATGAATTTGGTCTTGCCGGCCTCGAGAAAACCGGTGAAGAGATACACGGGCATATCCCGCTGCTCGGTATTAGCCAAGGTTGAACAGCTCCTTCAGGGCGTTTTCGTTGATGTGGGAACCGATCACGCAGAAGCGGCCGGTCACGGCAGCCTGGCCGCGGCGAAGGTCGATCTCGCCGGGCACATAGTCAAAGTAGAGCCACTCGCCGTCGGCGGCGTCCACGATGCCCTTCGCGCGCAGCACGGCGCCGAAGCGGGCCTCATCGTCAAGCTGGCCGAGGGTGTTGCGCAGCTCTTCCTCGGTGAACTTCTTGGGCGTCTCCATGCCCCAGCTCTGGAAGATCTCGTCGGCGTGGTGATGGTGATGATGGTGGTGCTCGTGGTCGTGGTCATCGTCATCATCGTGGTCGTGGTGATGGTGGCACTCGCACTCCGGATCGTCGCACTCCTCGCCGTCCTCATGATGGTGATGGTGGTGATGATGCTCGTGCTCCTCGTCCTCATCGTCGTGATGATGGTGATGGTGGCACTCGCATTCGGGGTCGTCGCACTCGTCCTCGTCGTGGTCGTGATGGTGGTGATGGTGCTCGTGCTCCATCTCCTCCAGCTCGTGCCTGAGGCCGTTTTTGTCCATGGCTTCCCGGATCTGCTCGCCGCTCAGCTGCGCCCAGGGCGTGGTGATGAGACCGGCCTCGGGGTTGAGGGCCTTGAGGATCTCGGTGGCCTCGAGGGTCTTCTCGGGCTTTGCGGTATCGGTGCGGCTCATGACGATGAGGTCGGCGTTGGCGACCTGGTCATTGAAGAATTCGCCGAAGTTGCGGGCGTACATCTTGGCCTTGCCGGCGTCCACGACCGTGACCTTTGCGCCGATGTGGGCGCCTTCCACGCGCTCGACGGCTCTGGCCACGTCGGACAGCTTGCCCACACCCGAGGGCTCGATGAGGATGCGGTCGGGGGCATAGTCGTCCATGACCTTCTTGAGGGCCTTGGTAAAGTCGCCCACCAGGGTGCAGCAGATGCAGCCGGAGTTCATCTCCGTGATCTGCACGCCCGCGTCCTGCAGAAAGCCGCCGTCAATGGCGATCTCACCGAACTCGTTTTCGATGAGGACCAGTTTTTCATTCTGATATCCCTCCGCGATCAGCTTGCGGATGAGGGTCGTTTTCCCCGCGCCGAGAAAGCCGGAGAAGATGTCTATTCTTGTCATGGTGTTTGCTTCCTTCCATGTTATATTTTCCAAAAATGTATTATATCACCCTTGTCAATGCCCTATCCGTACAAAAAGCGGGGCAAAATGCCCCGCTTGGAAAACATTTACGGTTTATTCATAAAGTTGGAACAAGCTTCACGGCTTGACAAAAGAACAATAAATGCCTATAATAACAGTGAAGAGCAAACCACGCACACGGTTAGCTCCTCAAGGGATCAATCTATTTATGCGGCACATGCCGCAAAACAGCTGTCACTTGTCGGGAGTGGCGGCTGCTTTTTTTGCGTTTTTTGTCTTTGCCTTCTTGGAAGTTTCGCTGACTATAATCGTCACGGTCCACTTCTTTATATGGAAGGTCAGACGCATACGCATCACCTCCCCTCTTCGGAGAGATGGAGCTAACCGCCTGCGTGTTTGTTGTTTACTCTTTCACCGCCCCTTTTCAGGGACTATTCTTTTACAGAATCCGACATATATTGTCAACAGGGAAAAGTGACCCCGGAGCATGCTCCGGGGTCACTGGCTATATATAGCGTTTACCGCAAAAAGCCGTTGATGATCTGCTCCTCGGCTTCCTCTTCGGTGAGGCCCAAGGTCATGAGCTTGATGATCTGGTCGCCGGCGATCTTGCCGATGGCGGCCTCGTGGACCAGGGCGGAGTCGAGATTGTTGGCCTCCAGCTCCGGGATGGCGACGACGCGCGCGGAGTCCATGATGATGGCGTCGCACTCGGTGTGGCCGTTGGAGAGGGCGTTGCCCACGATGCGGGAGCGGTAGATCTGGTAGCTCTGCTCCTTGGCGACGGAGCGGGACACCACGTCGGCGCTGGAATTCTCGCCGTTTAACTCCACCGTGTAGCCGCTCTCGGCCTTCTGGTCGCCGTGGGTCAGAAGCCTTTCGTGGACCACCAGGCGCGCGTCCTTTTCGAGCTTGGCGACGGTGTCGCGCTTCGTGTCGTCCACGCCCTTGATCTGCACCATCTCCATCTCCATGCTGCTGCCCTCGCCGAGGTTGACCTCGGTGCGGGGGTTCATGATGCGCTTGCCGCGGCCCGTGCCTTCGCCGTAGTGCTTCTCGACGTACTTGACCTTCGCGTTCTTGCCGATATAGAAGCAGTGCACGCCGTCATGGGCGGAGTCCTGGTCGCCGCAGTTGGAGATGCCGCAGCCCGCGACGATGACCACGTCGCAGTTATCGCCCACAAAGAAGTCGTTGTACACGATCTCCTTCAGGCCGCTCTCGGACAGCACCACGGGGATGTGGACACTCTCGTTTTTCGTGCCGGGCTTAATGCGGATGTCGATGCCGGGCTTGTCGGTCTTGGAGCTGATCTCGATGTTGGCGGTGGAGTTGCGGCCCGCCGCCTCGCCGTTTGCACGGATGTTGTAGGCGCCCTCGGGGACCTTGTGCAGGTCCGCGATCTCTTTAAGCAGCTGCTTTTGGATCTCAGTCAGCATTCTTGACGCCTCCCTCCAGAATACGGTTGCATGTGACGGGGACGGTGCTCTTCATGAGTTCGGGCAGCATCTCTTCCTTGCTGCCCTGGCCGCGCACCTGACCCTCGGCAATGAGGATGATGGAGTCGGCGATCTCGAGGATGCGCTCCTGGTGGGAGATGATGAGGATGGAGGCGTGGGAGCGCTTCTGCATGTTCTCAAAGACCTGGATGAGGCTCTGGAAGCTCCAGAGGTCGATGCCCGCCTCCGGCTCGTCAAAGACGGAGAGGGTGGTGCCGCGGGCAAGCACCGTGGCGATCTCGATGCGCTTCATCTCGCCGCCGGAGAGGCTCGCGTTGACCTCGCGGTTGATGTAGTCCCGGGCACACAGACCCACGGCGGAGAGATACTCGCAGGCGTCGCTGACGGAGAGCTTTTGATTGCCGGAGGCAAGGCGCAGAAGGTCAACGACGTGGATGCCCTTGAATCTCACGGGCTGCTGGAGAGCAAAGCTGATGCCGAGCTTTGCACGTTCCGTGATGCCGAGTTCGGTGATGTCTTCGCCGTTTAAATAGATGCGCCCGGCGCTGGGCTTTTCGATGCCCATGATGAGGCGGGCAAGCGTCGACTTGCCGCCGCCGTTGGGCCCGGTGATGACGACGAATTTCTCATCGGGGACCACAAAGCTCACGTCCCGGATGATTTCCTTGGTGCTGTCCTCACTCTCGACGCCGAAGCTGATGTTTTTCAGTTCAAGCATAATTTAAAACCTTTCTGGTGTAATTTCTCTAAGCAGGAAGTATTATAACAGATTTCAGGGAAAGTACAAGAGTGTAAAGAATTTACCCTTTCGCCGTCGTGAGGTACAGCTCGTAGTCCTCCGTCCCGTCGCCGGGGTAGGCGTAGGGCTTGGTATAGCCCTCGTTCATGTAGATGGTGTACTCGTCCCAGCGCGCCTCCCAGGGGAGGTATTCCCAGTCGGCCGGGACCGTGATCGTCTCGGTCCGGGTACGGGGCCCGCCGTCACGCCAGTCTTCCCAGTGGAGCGTGATGTGCCGCATGGGGCCCTTCCAGCTTTCGAGGTAGGCTGCCTCCGGCGGGGTTTCCCCGTAGAAGAAGCCGGTCACAATGGGGGCCGTCTCCCCGTCGACGCGGCTCACGATCTCGCGCAGCAAAAGCAGCCCCCGGTCTACCGCTACGTCCTCGAGCCAGTCTCCAATAAAGGTCACGTGCATGCGCGTGAGGTCCCCGTCCGCGCGGTCAAGATTCACGATCGCCGCGCCGTAGAGGTAGTTGGAGACGTAATTATCGCAAAATTCGCTGTCGCCGCACTGTGTGTCAAAGCCCGCGATGCGCGGGCGCATCACACCGTCCTCGCCCGGCTCGACGAAAAACCAGCAGCCGTTATACTCGCCCTCCGCGTAGTTTTCCTCCGTGCGCAGGATGCAGAGCTTGCCGTCCCGGTAAAAGAGCCAGATGGGCATGACGCTCGCCACGCTGTTTTTGATGCGCACGCTGTCATACAGGGAGAAGATGTTTTTGAGGCTGTTTGCCGCGATCAGCTCGTCCCAGCTAAAGTCCAGGGCCGGATCCCACGTGGGGCCGGGGTCCTCAGCCTCGGCGTTGAGGAGGCTGTAGCGGAAGGCGCTGCCCGCGCTGCGGTTGAGGGCAAAGCGCAGGGTATAGCGCCGCTCGCCGGAGGCCCCGGCGGAGAAGTACTCCCGGATGCTGACGGCGGCCTCAAAGGGCGCGGGGGCCTCCAGAGAGAAGGAGAGGGTCTGGCCGAGCCTTGCGTCCAGGCGGAGCTTGTACCCCTGGAAGTCGTAGAGCCGCGCCCCGTCGGAGCTTTGCAGGATGCGGATATCCGGCGTGTCCGGGGCGTCCGGCGGGCTCTGCACCCCGAGCGAACGCTGGAAGTCGCGCAGCAGGTCCTCCGTCAGAAGGTCGATGCCTTCCGTGCGGTACAGCCACGCGGCATACCAGCCGCTGGCCTCCCAGAGAAAGGCGGGGTCCAGCGGGGTGACGCCGTCAAGGAAGCCGCCCTCGTGATAGGCCATGGAGACCGCGAAGGCCTGAGCCTCGACGGCGGGGGCAAAGCCGGGGTCATCCTCCGCGAAGGCGGACAGACAGGGACTCAACAGCAGGCACAGGGCAAGGAGAAGAGAGAGAATTTTTTTCATGGGCAGAATCCTCCTTTGCGGGTGAAGCGTCGAGTTTGGAGTGTGGAGTGAAGGAATGCCTTCGGCACAATTGTATTTGGCTCCGCCCTCAGAAACGGACATTGGGCAAAACCGGTGTACGTTTCTGAAATTTTAATCTGTCCGCGAAACGGATACCATCTTCACTTTTCACTTTCCACTCTTCACTTTATTTACATTGAATTTATACGCCATCTGCGCTATACTAAGCACAATCCTGTAGAAAAAGCGAGGGATGAGCATGAACAATTCCTTTTCCGTGAACAATACCGTGTCAAAAATCGTAATCTGCGCGGCGCTCATCATTCTGGCGCTGGTGTCCTTTTTCCCTCTGGCGAAGCGCTTCCCGGATTCAAAGCTCTATGACGACACCGTGAAGGAGTGCACCGTCTCCATCGACGAGAAGACCGCCACCGTCCTGCGCCTGACCGCCACCGCGACCGTGACCTCGGCGGGGCTGTCCGCCATCCCGGGGGACACCGCCACGCCCATCGCCGAAAAGCTGGCGGACTTTTCCGAGTATTTTCTGCTGATCCTCTGCGTGCTGTACGCGGAGAAGTACCTGCTGGCCATCATCCCGGCGGGGGTGTTCCGGCTGCTGGTGCCGCTGGCGTGCCTTGCCTTTCTCGTGGGCACGCTGCGCTCGTCCCGGCGCTGGACGGTGCAGGGCGGCAAGCTTCTGCTGGTGGGGCTTCTGCTGCTGTGCGTCATCCCCGTGAGCCTGAAGATCTCCGACGCCATCTATGACCGCTACCAGGAGTCCATCAATGTCACCATCTCCAACGCCGAGGAGCTGAGCGAGACGGCGGACGAGCTGGTGCAGGCCCAGGAGGATCAGGGGCTTTTCAACAAGATCCTCGGCACCATCAAGGAGACCACCGGGGGGCTGACCCAGCGGGCGGCGGAGACGCTCAACCGCTTTGTGGAGGCCATGGCGGTCATGATCGTGACCTCCTGCGTGATCCCGATCCTGGTGCTGGTTTTCTTCGTGTGGGTCGTCAAGCAGCTGACCGGCGTGGATCTGCGGGACTTTGCGCCCCGCCGCCCGAGGCGTGAGCAGCGCGAGGAGGAGGAAGAGACTCAGCAGCGTGTGAGCATCTGAGAGAGGATTTCCCCGACGGTCTCGAGCCCGGTCTGATCCTCTTCGGTGAAGCGGCCGGGCCAGGGGCTGTCCAGATCGAGTACGCCCACGACCTTCCCATTCACGCGCAGCGGCACCACGATCTCGGAGTTGGAGGCGCTGTCGCAGGCGATGTGGCCGGGGAAGAGGTGCACGTCCGGCACGAGCTGGGTTTTGTCCTCCTGCGCCGCCGTGCCGCACACGCCCCGCCCGAGCGGGATCTCGATGCAGGCGGGCCTGCCCTGGAAGGGGCCGAGCACGAGTTTGTCGCCCTCTAAGAGATAAAAGCCCGCCCAGTTGAGATCCTCGAGCGTTTCAAAAATGAGCGCGGAGGCGTTCGCGAGGTTTGCGGTCCGGTGCGGCACGCCGTCCATGAGCGCCGCGAGTTTTATGCAGAGAGATTCATAATCGGTCATTGTAAGCGACTCCTTTTTTCAAAATTGTTTTTGACGGGGCTTTGCCTCGGCAAAAACACCATAGGTGAGCAAAGCGAACCCTCGCGCCGACCAACCGAGGCGTCTCCCGCAAGCCGAGGGCGATAAGCGCGAGTATTTTGATTGAAAGCACTGCTTTCAATCAAACATGTACAGTATAGCCCATACTGTGCATTTTTTCTACCTTCTATTGTAAAAACACCCGAAAAAAGGTATAGTAGGACCAAACAATCAACGACGGGAGAGACAACGTGGAAACGATCAGCGGTCTTACAAACTGGCGCCTTGTGGTGCGGCGGGAGGAAAGCGGCGTCACCATTCTGCGCGCCGTGACCTGCGACGAAAACGCCGTGCTGCCCGATGCGCTTTTCGGCCTGCCGGTGACAAGGCTTTCCGACCGCGCCCTGGCCCACGGGGCAAAGCCCGCGCAGGGCGAGGAGGTGCGCGTGCTCGGCGGGGCGGAGAGTGAGGACTGGGACAACCGGAGCATCCGCAGTCTGAGCCTGCCGCGCGGTCTTGAAAGCGTGGGGGACTACGCCTTCATGAACCTCAAAAGCATGGAGACGCTGCGCCTGTATGACGCCGTGCAGAGCATCGGCAGCGCAAGCTTCATGAACTGCCGCCTCTTTTCCCGCCTGGAGCTGACGCGCATAAGCCACGACCAGGGCCCGGTCCTCGCCGCCATCGTGGGGAGCCTTCCCCAGGAGCTGGACGCGGCGGTGTACGGCGCCGACGGCTCCATGGTTCGCCTCATTTTCCCCGAATATTTTGAAAACTATACCGAGAACAGCCCCGCCCACCACTTCGAGCTCAAGATCGTCGGCGGGGGCTACGCCTACCACGGGGTGTTCCGGGCAAAGAAGCTTTATCTGCCGGAGTACGACGCGCTGTGGCGGGACTACATCGCGGCGGAGCACGACGAGGAAAGCGCGCTGCGCCTGGCGTATTACCGCCTGCGATACCCGGCGGAGCTGTCCGACCGGGCGCGGGAACAGTACGCGGTCTTCCTGCGTCAGAATATGCGGGAGGCGCTGTCGCTTGTCATGGGAAAAAAGGATGCGCACGGCCTGCGCCTGCTGCTCTCTCTCGGCGAGCTTGACGCCCCGACGCTGGCAGCCGCCATGGACGAGTCCCGCACCCTGCGCTTCACCGAGGCCACCGCGCTGTTATTGGAGCAGCGGAGAGGCCGGGCAGGAGCCGGGAGAAGAAAGAAGTTTGAGCTGTGACCCTCTCCGCCCCAGTGTGCGCACTGGGGCACCTCCCCCAGGGGGGGAGGCAAGTCTCGGCTCCCCCTTGAGGGCATTGCGCCCTTTACGGGTGGAAGCTGTCGCAAAGCGACTGATGCGGTGGAAAACCTTACCGCTTGTATTTGGCATGACCGAAGACGGAACACTCCACCTCATCCGTCATTCGGCTTGCGTGAGACGCCGAATGACGCCTTCCCCTCCAGGGGAAGGCAAACAGGAACCATAACATGACCGACAACAATGAAAACCTGACCGCCGTGGGGCGGGACATTTTGCTCGCGGGCCGGGCGCAGCTGGGGCTTGCGCTGCCGTATCTGAGCGGGCCGCTCTGCGCCCTGATCCCCGCGCCGGGCGATACCGTCACCACGAGCGCCGCCACCGACGGGGAGACGCTTTATTATAACGCTGCCTTCCTCGCCGCGGGCTTTATGAAAAGCGAGCGCTTTGCGCCGCGCCTCAATCTGCACATGACGCTCCACTGTCTGTTCCGCCACCTCGCCAAGCGCCGGGGCCGGGACGCAGTGCTGTGGGACCTCGCCTGCGACGCCGCCGTGGAAAGCGTGATCGACTCCCTGCCCTATGCCTGTGTCAGTCAGCGTGCCTCCCCGCCCAAGCAGCACTTTCTGACCGAGTGCCGCCGGGAGCTGAAGGTCCTCTCCGCCGAGGGCATCTATCGGCTGCTCCTGCGCTGGCGACTGCCGGAATATAAGATTGCAAGCCTGCAAAGGCTCTTTGCCATGGACGACCACAGTCTCTGGGATCTGGAGGAAAAGAAGGAGAGAGAGCGCAGCGAGCGCCAGGATCAGCACTGGCAGAACGCCGCCTCGAACGCGCAGACGGCGCTGGACTCCCTGGTCTCCGAGCACGGCGCGGGGGGCGAGGGCGTGACCGAACAGCTCTCCATCGCGGCGCGCGACAATGTGGACTACCGCAAGTTTCTGCGCCGCTTTGCCGCCCCGCGCGAGATCCTGCACGCGGACGCGGACGCCTTCGACTACATCTACTACACCTACGGCCTCATGCACTACGGCAACATGCCCCTCATCGAGCCGCCCGAGACCAAGGAGGAAAAGCGCATCGAGGACTTCGTCATCGCGATCGACACCTCCATGTCCACCTCCGGGATGCTGGTGCGGGAGTTTCTGGCCTCGACCTACGCCATATTGCGCTCGGCCGACACCTTCACCCGCCGTCTCAACATCCACATCCTGCAGTGCGACGACGAGCTCCGCTCGGACAAAAAGATCACGAGTCTCGAGGAGCTGCGCCGCTATATGGAGGACCTGCCCCTCACCGGCGGCAGCGCAACCGACTTCCGCCCGGTGTTCAAGCATGTGGACGCGCTTTTAAAAACCGGGGAGTTTGCCAATCTTCGGGGGCTTCTCTACTTTACCGACGGCATGGGCATCTACCCCGAAAAGCGCCCGGACTACGAGGTCGCCTTTGTTCTGCTGGACGAGCCGCCGCTGTCCGTGAAGATCCCGCCCTGGGCAGTGCGCATCACGCCGGAGCTGCCCTGGAAAAAGCAGCATGAAGGCTTTGACGAGTTCTGGCAGGAGGAAGTCTTACAGGAATTGCCGGAACTGTAAGAATACACTTGGCTCCCCCTTTGGGGAGCATAGCGACGCGCGAGAAACGCGCGACGATCCAAGCTTGCTGGCACCAGTGCGCACACTGGTGACTGAGAGGGCTGTCGGTCGATGCATGACCCTCTCCGTCACGGCGCTTGCGTGAGACGCGCCGTGCCACCTCTCCCAAAGGGAGAGGCAAGAACAGCGACTGAAATTGAATGAGGAACACACCATGAACATCAAACAAGCCAAGGAACAGATCCGCAACACCCTGCGCGCTTACCTCAGCCGGGACGCGCTGGGCAATTACCGCATCCCCGCCGTGCGGCAGCGCCCCGTGCTGCTGATGGGCCCGCCGGGCATCGGCAAGACCCAGATCATGGAGCAGATCGCCGCCGAGGAAAACGTGGGACTGGTGTCCTACACCATCACCCACCACACCCGCCAGAGCGCCGTGGGCCTGCCCTTCATTGAAAAGCGCGTCTATGACGGGGTGGAGCACACCGTCACCGAGTACACCATGAGCGAGATTCTGGGCTCGGTGTACGCCCTGACCGAGAAAACCGGCATCCGCGAGGGCATTTTGTTCCTCGACGAGATCAACTGCGTGTCCGAGACCCTGGCCCCGATGATGCTCCAGTTTTTGCAGTGCAAGACCTTCGGCAACCAGCGCCTGCCCGAGGGCTGGCTCATCGTCGCCGCCGGCAACCCGCCGGAGTATAACCGCTCGGTGCGGGACTTCGACGTAGTGACGCTCGACCGCGTCAAGCGCATCAATGTGGAAGAGGACTTTTCCGTCTGGAAGGACTACGCGCTGAGAAAGGGCCTGCACGGCGCGGTGATCTCGTACCTCGACCTCAAGAAGGAAAACTTCTACCGCATCGAAAACTCCGCCGACGGCATGCAGTTTGCCACCGCCCGCGGCTGGGAGGATCTGAGCGAAATCCTGTATGCCTACGAAGCCGAGGGCATCGCCCCGGACATGGAGCTTGCGGTGCAGTATATCCAGATGCCGTCCATCGCCCGGGATTTTACCAATTATTACGCCCTTTACAACAAGTACCGTCAGGTCTATCATATCGACGACATCCTGCGCGGCAGTGTCCCGAAGGTGACGCTGTCGGAGTTTGCCGCCGCGCCCTTTGACGAAAAGCTTGCGGTGATGGGCCTTATGCTGTCGCGGCTTTCGGAGGCCGCCCGCGATACGCGCCGGCAGGACGCCCTGTGCACGGCGCTCTACGACGGCCTCTCCGCCGTCAAGGCGCGGCTTCCCGCGTCTCCCGCCGACACGCTGCGCGAGATCATCACCACCCGCCGCGCGACCCTCAGGCGCGCCGCCGACGCGGGCCAGGACGACAGGGAGCAGAAGTACCTGCGCCAGGCGGAGATCAACCGACTTGAGGAATACCTGAAAGCCCTCGACGAGACGCAGGATGCGCACGCCCAGTTCGAAGCGCTGCGCGCACTTTTTGCCGCCGACACCGCAAAGCGCGAGAGTCTCGCCGACGGGACCGGCGCCATGTTCGACAGCGCCTTCCGCTTTTTGGAGACCGCTGTCGGACCGAGCCAGGAGCTGGTGCTGTTTGTGGGCGAGATCACGGCGGGCTATGACAGTTCCTGGTTCGTGGCGGAGTTCGGCTGTGAGGCGTATTTCCGCAACAACCGGGACCTGCTGTTCGACGAAACACGGCAAAATCTCCTCGACCGCCTTGGTCGTGCTTGATTATTTCGTCGGATTATGATAAGCTGGATAGACAAAAATGAACCCGACTGTCACCATGGTACGGATACAAGGAGACATTATGAAATATTTAGTCGTTGTTGCCCATCCCGACGATGAGGTCCTGAGCGCGGGCGCGAGCATTTATAAATTTGTCCGCGAGGGACACGCCGTCGCGGTCGCCACGCTCGTCAACCACGCCGCCGCGCGCCATAATCTCTCCAGCCACCTCGGCGAGGAGCAGGAGAAGGCCCGGATGCTTTTGGGCATCGAGAAGTCCTACGCCGCCGACTTTCCCAACATCAAGACCAACACCGTGCCACATCTGGAGCTGGTGCAGTTTGTGGAGAGCTGCCTGCAGGACTACGAGCCGGACATCGTCATCACGCATTGTCCTGCCGAGACCAACATCGACCACGCCATGGTCAGCGGCGCCGTGCAGGCCGCGCTGCGTTATCCCCAGCGCAACGAGGACGCAAAGCCCATCCGGGAGCTCTGGTACATGGAGTCCGCCTCCTCCACCGAGTGGTGCGTGGATTCCTCCGTGCGCCGCTTTACCCCGAACCTCTTTGTGGAGGTGGGCGAGGAGGGCCTT
>Ga0247609_10005879_pt1 | contig 11946 bp, 15 predicted proteins | sample 172DNAGHGlowgp2_FD_193487 | JGI IMG/M metagenome (GOLD analysis project Ga0247609, IMG submission 193487) | Sheep rumen microbial communities from Palmerston North, Manawatu-Wanganui, New Zealand - 1728 DNA GHGlow gp2 | ecosystem: Host-associated > Mammals > Digestive system > Stomach > Rumen ... | reverse complement strand
CACTAAAAATCCCCAAAGGAGATCCCCAAAATGGACAAAGACTACCTCAAGGCCAGATTCCCGCTTCTGATGCTCGTGTTTACTTTTGGCGGCATCTTCGGCTTCATCTATGAGGAGATCTTCTACCGCTTCGATCTGGGCGAGTGGGTCAAGCGCGGCACGACCTTCGGCCCGTGGATCCCGATCTACGGCTTCGGCGGCCTCATCATCCTGGGCCTCACGTTCAAGTTCAGGAGAAAGCCCCTCTGGGTCTTCCTTTTCGCGACGATCGCGTCGGGCATACTGGAACTCGCAACCGGCTGGGTGTGCCTTACCTTCTTCAACGTAAGACTCTGGGACTACAACGAGGAGATCTTAAACTGGGGCAACATCAACGGCTTCGTGTGCGCAAGATCGGTCCTGTTCTTCGGCATTGCGGGCGTGTTCCTGCAGTTTGTGGTGGTACCGATTTTCGAGAAGCTCGAAAAGAAGATGCCCAGAAAACCGTGGCTCATCCTCTGCTACGTGCCGGCGGCCATCTTTGCGCTTGATATTATCGCGAGCCTGATCTACAGGGCCGTTGTAAAATAAGATTACATTCCCAAACTCTCAAAAGGGGGCTTCACTCTATGGAAAAGATCAGCATCTGGCAAAAGGGCGAATATACATACCCGCTCGCATTTGATTTTGAGCCTAATTTAAGGCCTTATCTCATCGACGACGGCGCCACACATCCATGCATGCTGGTCCTCCCCGGCGGCGGCTATGCTGTCGTCGTTCCGCCCGAAGGAGAGCTTGTTGCCAAGAGATTCAACGAACTCGGCTACAGCTGCTTCGTCATGACTTACACGACCAACCAGCTATGCCGCGTACCCGTCGGTACCCAAGCGATGCGGGACCTCGCAAGAGCGATCCGTTTTGTAAGGAAGAACGCTTCTGAATACTGCGTGAACCCGTCTCAGGTATACATCTGCGGCTTCTCGGCAGCAGGCCACGTCTGTGCATCGGTGTGCGATTACTGGGATGAGATTTCCGATGAGAACCCTTTGTACGAGGGCATCTCCTGCCGCCCTGACGCAGCAATCCTCTCCTACCCTGTTATCACTTCAGGAGAGTATGCACATCAGGATTCTTTCCGTTTCCTACTTGGCGGCGATATCTATGACCGTGACGACGAAGAAGCAAAGTATCTGCTTGATAAATACTCACTCGAAAAGCACGTGAAATCCACCAATCCGCCCTGCTTCATCTGGCAGACGGAGACCGACGATCTCGTGCCTGTCGAGAACAGCTATCTCTACGCCGAAGCGTGCAAAAATGCCGGCGTCAGATACGAGCACATCACTTTTCCGAGCGGTCCTCACGGCTTATCGATCCCGACTGAAGAATGGGCAAAAGGAATGCACGGCGAACCTTATACCGCTGAGCAGAGCTTCGCGCTCGTAAAGGCAATGAAAGAGGGGCTCATCGAATTCGACGGCGACCCTGAAAGCCTGCTTGATTTCTTAAAGCCCTGGCCCTACGACCCCAATGCGCCTAAGTTCCCTGAAGTATGCGTGTGGCCGGAAAAGGCGGATGAGTTTATTAAAAGTATCTAAAGCAATTACTGATTCTTTCTTTATGCCTCTTCTCTAGAAGGTTGAACTAGTAATAACAACGAAAATAATAATTACAGCCGATAATAAGCTAAAAGAAATAATTGATAATGTTGATTTGTTTTTTTTCAACAATATAAAACTTATTAAACTCCCGATTAATAGCCATGCACCTCCAGCTATCCCACCCCTAATAGCTCCTCGTTTCATGATAGCATTTTGATTTCTAACTTGTTTCTGTCTTGCCTCTTCTTTTAGAGCTATTAAATGATCTTGTTCAACAAAATTATCCCATGTTGCGCTTAACATTTCATCGCTTCCTTCAATCATAAAATGAATCGAATCATCGTAGTTGCTCCCTGGAATTATTTTCGTACCTTTGGGAATAAAAATAACACCTGAATCCTTATCAAAACTCATATCATTATCTAACGTTAATTGCATGTCTTTGGGAAATTGAATTGCATCACTGCAACGACTTGCTTTATCTTTTGCTAAACACAACGCTATCGCAAGTATTCCTGCGAATTCAATTATCAGCAGTAAAATTACTATAAATTTCTTCATTACTAATTCTCCCAAGTTAATAAAAACATTACCTCTCCCATGGGATACTTTTGCACTACACCCGACGCATCCTTTTCTAATAAGTAAATATAAAACCCATCTTCCGCCTTGTTAACATTAGCAATAGGAATATAGCTCATACTACCGTCACTCGCATAAACACGATGGATTTTATCAGACATCGCAATTCCCGTAGCAACGGTATACTCATCATTATCTAAATTTCTCAACGCAAAACAACTCTGTACATCTACATTTTCAATTTTAAATTGTGTTTTAAATTTGGCAATCTTCATATGTTCTCCTCCTCATCAATGCCACAAATATGCAGTAAGGGAGTGAATTTCAAAAGCAATAATCGCAATCACTACACCATGGATAATAACTAAAATAAAGCCCTTCTGGTGCTTGATAAGGAGCCGGCTTAATATGCCGCCGATGACTAGCCAGCCGATTCCGACTGCGGCACCGGTAGCAATATGTTTGAACGTGTTTTTTTCAATCCTGTCTTCAAGATCATGCTCTGCCTCAACCTTAAGAGCTTCTAACTGTTGTTTCTCTTTGAAATTGTCCCAGTCGGCATGAATTCTTTGGTTCATTCCTTCATATTGAAAATGTACATCGTGCGGGAATATGTATTCGGGTGTTACAACAGTTCCTTCAGACAACACAAAAGAGCCGTCTGCTGTATCGATTTCAATTTCCTTACTGAGCGTAAGCTGCATGCCTTCAGGAACTTGAATACTGATAGCATTATGCATATTAGCCTTGTTTGCATATATCACACTGGCAGCAATTATTCCTATCGTTTCAAATAGAAGGAATAAATATGCAACAACATTTTTCATGTCTATGCTCCCAAAGTTGTCGAAAACCTATTACCCTGCCCTACATAATTAACTATACACTCTGCGATATAATGTATAAATAGTTTTTTGACAGGTGGAATACAGAAATGGACATTACAGATAAGAGGATCGACGACGGCAAGGCCTTTGACTGGGGCAAGACTTCTGAGTTCTATGCAAAATACAGAGACATCTATCCTGATATCTTCTATCAGAAGGTAGCTGACAGGGGGCTTTGCGTTGATGGTCAGAAGGTTTTGGACCTTGGTACCGGCACGGGCGTTCTGCCGCGCAACATGTATAAGTTCGGCGCGAAATGGACCGGCACCGATATCTCGCCTGAGCAGATCGAGCAGGCGAAAAGATTATCTGAAAAAGCCGGCATGGACATCGATTATAAGGTTGTTTCAGCTGAGAAGATCGACTTCCCGGATGAGTCTTTTGACGTGATCACCGCATGCCAGTGCTTCTGGTATTTCGATCATGAGAAGGTCGCGCCCGAATTCGCAAGGATCCTCAAAAAAGACGGCAAACTCGTGATCCTCTTTATGGCGTGGCTTCCGTATGAAGACGAGCTTGCCGGAAAGAGCGAAAAACTGGTGCGCAAATACAGTCCCACATGGTCCGGCGGCGGCGAGACAAAGCACCCTATCCACATTCCGGATGTGATGTTTGAACATTTCGAGCTCGAAGACCACGAAGAATACGACGTAGACGTGCCTTTCACCAGGGAATCCTGGCACGGACGCATGATCGCATGCAGAGGCGTCGGCGCTTCATTATCACCCGAAGAGCTCGCGAAATGGGACGCCGAACATAGAGCGCTTCTTGCTGACTACCCGGACGAATTTGCAGTTAAGCACTATGCTGCTATCGCAGTACTTAGAAAGAAATAAAATGATCGAATACAAAACTGCAACAAAAGATGATATTGAATTGCTTATGAGCAGCCGCCTTGAGATGCTCAAGGTCGTAAATGATCTGCCCGCAGATTACGTTTACGATGACGTGATCGTAAATGAGAGCCGCGATTATTTTCTTAACGGTGACCACGTAACCGTGCTCGCGATCGATGGCGGCGAAGTAATCGGCTGCGCATCGATGAGCTTCATGTGGATAATGCCGACATTTTCGCATCCTACGGGAAAGCGCGCGCACTTGATGAACGTCTACACAAGGTCTGAATACCGCCGTCAGGGAATCGCCCGCAAGATGGTGGAGATGCTGATTGATGAGACCTGGAAGAGAGGCGCAACAGAGATCAGCCTTGATGCGACAACGATGGGCAGGCCCCTTTATGAGAGCATGGGATTTACTAACTCGAAAGAGAGTATGGTGCTGACGAGAAAATGATCACTTTAAGGAAAGCAAAAGCTGAAGATATTGAAAAGATCTGGAAGATGCAGGTCGAGGCTTTTCGAGCTCTCCTGGAGAAATATCAGGACTACGATTTAAGCCCTGCCGCAGAAGGCGTCGACAAGATCCGGGCAAGATACGAACAGCCGTGGACCACCTATTTCTTCATCGAAGCAGACGGCATAGATGTCGGCGCGATCAGAGTCGTCGACAGGAAAGACGGTTCAAGGAAGCGCATCTCGCCTTTGTGGATCATGGAAGAACATCGCGGCAAAGGCTACGCGCAGGAAGCTATCCTCGCTGTTGAAGAGCTTTACGGCGCGGATTACTGGGAGCTCGACACGATCTTACAGGAGAAAGGCAATCTCCATCTTTACGAGAAAATGGGCTATCATCAGACCGGCCGTGTCGAACACATCAACGACCGAATGGATATCGTTTTTTACGAGAAGGACTGACATATGAATTACAGAATTATCGATAAAGAGACATACTACCGCAAGGGCGTTTACCGCCATTTCACCGAAGACTGCAAGTGCTCCGTCTCAATGACCGCGCGCGTTGACGTAACGGACCTCGTTAAGCATTCGAAGGATACCGGCACGAAGTTCTACATCAATTTCCTATACCTCCTTTGCAAGGTCTTAAATTCCAGAGACGACTACAAGATGGCCTATCTCTGGCAGACGGACGAACTCATCTGTTACGACGTGATCAACCCGACGCAGTATGTTTTCCACGAAGACACCGAGACATGCACGCCCGTGTATTCTCACTACACACCGGACTACGCTGAGTTCTACAAGAATGCCGTCACCGATGTCGAGGCGGCGAAAAACACCCGCGAATACTTGCTCGATTCTGAGAATCACCCCAACTGGTTCGACGCATCCTATGTATCCTGGCTCTCTTATGACTCACTCAATGTCGAGCTTCCCGACGGCTACATTTATCTGGCGCCCATCATCAACTGGGGCAAGTACAGAGAAGAAAACGGCCGCCTCATGATGCCACTTACCGTACGCTTAAATCACGCGGTCGCAGACGGATTTCTGGTTGCGAATGTTTACCGCTTACTGGAAAAAGAGATCGCTGAATTTTGCGGATAATAAAGCCCTTACGATAGGATAAGAGCGGGATTTCCCGCCAGCTTTTTTATCATCGGTTTGTAGTCATCAATATCGCTTATTCTAGTGATAGTTGTTATCCTGTTTCCGGCATCTTTGCTTGATGCTCCGCAGTGATATATTTTCATATCCTTAGAACCTTCATCAAGCACAATATATCTGTCGTGAATACGATGCATTGATTGAAGGAATACTATGCTTCTTCCCGGATTCTCAGTAACAAAATCATTATATTCTGCAAGACTTAATCTCGGTCTTGCAGAATTATCACTTATCGCAGTAACCTTTACTGTTTCCTTTGAATGTGCCAAATGATGCAGCGTCTTGCTTGAGATGTAATCATCAATGATCATGATCTTACTCTTAGCATTTCTGTATATCTTCTGGTATGCTTCATCAGCTTTAAATGGCTCTCCATCAAGGATAAGTATTTCTTCATCAGTAAGATTTTGTTCAAAGAGTTTCATAATATCGGATAATTCCGCTTTAGTAACCATGGTTTCATGTATGGCTTTAATATCTTTTGCGTTCTTTTCAACCTTCGCAACTAAAGAATAATAACTGCTTTGTGCAATTAACTGCTGGTTCTCAATCAAATAATCTTTCATGGCTTTAAATAAGCGAATAATACTTTTACTTTGCTTTACTGCCAATTCTCCTTTAAGAACTGTCATAAGCATATAAACCCCTTGCTCTGTAAATGCTTTAACAGGTTTTGTTCTTCCTCCTTTGGCACCATATGACTGAATCGATATCACATTTTGTGATTTCGATAACAATTCCATTTCGATTTTATTCAAATCAAACATGAAATCTTCATCAAACCTTGAAATATTACGTTTCACTTGCTGATTAAATGCGCTAACAGAAAACCCATATATCTCTGCCAGATCAAAATCGAGCATAACTTTCTGACCGCGAATGGTGTATATCTTATCCTTCAATGTAGTCTCATTTATGATCATAAGTTCCTTATCATTACTCATATTCCTTTCCTCCATATATCATCTATTTGATAATATTATACAAACAAACGTTCTATTGCTAAAGACCTTTCCCCTTTTCTGTCCCAAAAACGGATTATTGCATCTGATTTGATGCATGTAAAAACCTCTTTTTCCCTGTGATAAAATGATGGAAAATCATGAGAACATTAGAGGCATCACATGATCTTGCGCGCATATCAACGAGAAGATTCACCCGTCATCGCAAAGTGGCTCCGCACGGAGACTGAGCTCTACCAGTGGTCAGCTGACCGCTACGGTTTCTTCCCTCTCCTGCCCTACAGCATCGACGATAATTACGCACCGCAGATGAAGACCGGGCGCTTCATTCCGCTGACAGGAATTGACGAAGATGGTAATGTCGTCGCGCACATCATCATCAGATATCCGAATGAGAACGACGACTCATCGGTCCGCCTTGGCTTCGTCATCGTTGATCCTGAGATTCGCGGCAAGGGTTACGGCCGCGAGCTGCTCAAGCTCACTATTGACTACATACGTCAAAACCTCACAGCAACAAGAGTCGACCTTGGCGTTTTCGCGAACAATCCGAAGGCCGCAAAATGCTATGAATCAGCCGGTTTCAAAGAATATGGCGAACACATCATCACCACGCCCTACGGCGACTGGAGATGCGTTGACATGGAATTATACCTTTAAATGGAGCAAACGAAAGACAGGAAGCAGATAAGAGCCGAACTGGATGCTGCAGGCTTTAAGAACACCTGGGTGTGGGTTCTGTGCATGCTTATAATTGCTGCGTTCCTTATTGGAATCAGTCTTTTCCAGCGCTATAAAGATATAAGCAAGAACAGGGAATACTCATATGCTGATGCCATTCTGATCGAGCACAATCAGCAAAAGACCTACCGGTGGCGTAAGCAAGGGTCAAATACCACGACCAGAACTTACATAAAAGTCGCTTATACACCTGAGGGTTCCGATAAGCATTACGAGATAGGCAAAAATGATGTGCAGCCGAGCATAATCAATAAACCCTACAGAGTTTTCTACAAGGCTGACGATCCGAAGAATGCGTATATCACAAGATGCGACTGGCTTACAGGAGAATATATTCCCGTCGAGAAGAATTACGATCTTCCGATCTCTTTTGCAGGCTTCCTGACCATAGCGGCACTTTACTTGTTCTTCGATGAACAAATGGCGAAGAAAAGGATCAGAAAAGGTACATTTAATCCCGGGAAGAAAGCTAAGAACTAGCCCTGATAGATTTCCAATCTTCTTGTTACCGGTCCCGCGTATATGCGTCTGTATTCCTTGGGTGTCAGGCCGCAGTCTTTTTTGAGCACGTTCGTAAAATAGCTCTGGCTCGGGAACGCCAGGGACGCAGAGATCTCTGCTATCGAATAGTCGGACGAAGCGAGCATGGACTTTGCAGTCTCGAGCTTTTTGTTCATGATATATCCGCTCACGGAATAGCCGGTTTCCTTCTTGAAAAGCCTCGAAAAGTATGGCGCTGACAGATTCGTCACTGATGCCAGGCCTTCCAGTGTTATGCGCGTGTGCAGGTGCTCGTAAATGTAATTGATCGCGGTGCTGACGGCCTTCGAAGATATTGCGCTCTGGTGCAGTGACGACATGAGCCTTGCATAGTGAAGGCACATCTCGTTGTGTATCTCCGAGATCTCAGAAGGCGTCGCTGCTTCGTCGGCAAGCCTTATATAGTAGTCACTTAACGAATACGCTTCTGACTGTGACAGGCCGCCCGAAATGCAGTAACGCGCAAGTATCGCCGTTGTGATCGTCATATGGTATTTGAGATTCTGCAACGGATTGTCAGACAGGACGCCGAAGCCTTTCTTGGCATCGAAAGGTTCGTTTAAGAGCGCTCTTACCTTGCGGAGATTGCCTGAACGGATCGTATCGTAGAAGTCCATCTCAGGCGCCAGCGGTGCCCTGAAGAAACCGTACTCCCTGTGCAGGAATTCCTGGTAAGATATCTTCTTTTTCTTAGCCGGCATGACAGTCTCCTATTATTGATATCAAATATGTGTGAGAATAAGCTTTTTCGAGCACCATTATAGCATGAAAACGCAAAAATAAGTTATGAGAAAGCAATAACCTGAGGCACAAAGTTGATATTTTGTGGTCAGACGGACAACAACTCTCAGGAGGCAATTATGAAGAGCACCAGAATCATCAGTTCTATCCTTGCACTTTCCATGCTGCTCCCTCTTGCTGCTTGCGGCAAAAAGGCAACCCAGACGCCCTCTCTTGAAGGCTACAACCTTCTCTGGAGCGACGAGTTCGACGGAGATAAGCTGGACGAGACAAAGTGGAACCGTGAGAAACGTGAACCGGGCTGGACCAACAACGAGCTTCAGGAATATACCGAATCCGACGAGAATATTTTCGTAAAGGACGGAAGACTCGTATTAAAAGCCATCAAGACCGAGAAGAACGGCAAGGCTTATTACACTTCCGGCAAGGTCAACGGCTGGAACAAATCCCAGTTCCAGTACGGCAAAGTAGTTGTTTCCGCCAAGGTGCCTGAGGGACAGGGTTTATGGCCTGCCATCTGGATGATGCCTAACCAGGAATCCTATTACGGTCAGTGGCCGAAGTGCGGCGAGATTGACATAATGGAGTCTCTCGGCAACGACACCACTGTCTCTTATTCAACGATTCACTATGGTGAGCCTCATGCTGAGCAGCAGGGAACGATCATAAAGGAAGGCGATGAGAGATTCTCTGCAAAGTTCCATGAATATTCTGTAGAGTGGGAACCCGGCGAGATGCGCTTCTACACAGACGGCGAACTCGTTCTCACATGCAACGACTGGTTCACAGCTGAAGAAGGCATGGACGATAAGCCTTATCCTGCACCTTTCAACCAGCCTTTCCAGATCCAGATGAATCTGGCAGTAGGCGGCAACTGGCCCGGAAATCCTGATTCCACAACGGATTTCTCAAAGGCAGAATTCGAGATCGACTACGTACGCGTTTATCAGAAGGCAGAATACGATACCAATGTCACCAAGCCCCCGATGCAGTTCCGCGAGGCACTTCCCGACGGCAACTTCATCCGCAACGGAGACTTCTCAGTAGCAGAGAACCTTGATGACGATATCGACTGGAAGTTCCTTCTTTTCAACGGCGGCGAAGGCTCAGCTGAGATCAAGGATGGCGAGATGATCATCTACACACAGAACTATGGTACCGAGGAATACTCTGTGCAGCTCGTTCATCCTGATCTTCCTATGCTCAAGGGTCACAAATATAAAGTAACCTTCGATATCCGGGCCGACGAAGCCAGGAAATGCATCGTCTGCGTATCCGCGCCGAACGCCGGCTGGATCCGCTATCTCAAAGACACGTCGATCGATCTTGAGACTGAGTGGAAGACATTCACTTTCGAGTTCGAGATGAAGGACAAAGACGACAACAACGGCAGGCTTGAATTCAATATGGGCAAGCACAAAGACACTGCTACGATCCATATTAAGAACGTCAGAGTCGAAGAGATTTAATCACGTCAGTTAAGCGACAGCTTTTTGTCATTCAAAGCCACTTATGATTCGGCTGCCGCTTTTCTCGAATATTTAGCCAAATGGCAAGGGACCCCCATTCCCTTGCCATTTTCTTTTTCGGGTATTAAATTGCAAGCCTCAGTCGCTGTTCGCCGTGGATGCGCACATCATGATAACCATGATCGCAACCTCTTCAGCGATAGCCATTGCGATTGCGTTGTTGGTAATGATCGCATTGTTTGTGGCGATTGAGTCAGAACTGTTCCTGCCGTTTGAATATGCGTTGCCCGCAAGAAGCGCTGCAAACATCAGCCTTGTCTTCTTGTCCATGCTTAGGCCTCCAAAGCCCTTGCTCTGCTTGAGGAAGTCAGCTCCGTCGATTATCTCCTGAACGAGCACTTCAGAAGGAACCTCCACGTCGAGCAAAGTTCCAAGTGCAGGGAATTCCAGATATGTGCCGAACTTGGAGCCGTGCTCCTTGAATGCTGCAAAAAGCTCGGCGACCTTGTCGCACTTGGCCTTCATGTCGCCTTCAGTGAGGGCTAATATCTGTGACAGAGCCTGGATGGAATTTGAGTCCGCCCTGATCTTAAGCTCCTTCTTGGTGTATACGAAGCTCTCTTCCATATCGTTGATGACCGCATCGATATCGCGGCCGGACATGGCAAGGAGGGCTGCCAGAGCGAGATCCTCAGATGACGTGAGGATCGGGTGGAGCTTACTCATGCGGCGCATGATCTCATCTGTCGTGGCCTTGATGGTCTCGGCGTCTTCTTTTCTGCCGCGGTCAACGATTATCATGGCTGTAAGCACCATGTAAGAGTCTTCAAAGACCTTGCCCTTCATAAGGACGTTGAACACACCAATGAGGTCATCGATGTATTTTTCCATGTCGGGAGCCATTGCCATTCTTGCAAGAATTACAAGTTCCGCAGCATCTCTGAACGCGGAAAAGACGCCCGCCTTCTTTTTGAGGATGTTTCTGGCTTCTTTCATCCTCTCGATGTCAGCTTCCTTGCCGTCGCTCGCGAAAAGCAATCCTGCAACGACCTGGCTCATTCCCATCTCGAAATAAAAGCCCTTGTCGATAGCCTGCTTGTTCGATGCCAATAACTCAAGTTTTCTCATTAATTCTGAATTCATTTATTGTTCTCCAATCCCCAATCTTATTGATTGTATTGATATTTTACCATTTAATTTTCGCGGACGGGAAAACTGAGAATTGCCACAGAATTTTCTTCTAAGCTGCAAGTTCCGCAGGCGAAGCCAAGGCCTTTCCAAAGAGATGGAAAATTATTCTCTTCTAAGCTGCAAGTTCAGAAGGTGAATCCAAGTTCTTTCCAAAGAGATATAAAATTATATTCTTCTAAGCCGCGAGTTCCGCAGGCGAAGCCGAGGACCTGTTTGAAGCGGCAGAAGAATATAATTTTATACTTGTACATAAAGATTACACACCGGCGGCATATACTCCAATTATCGAAAGCGGTGCAAGTGGGGATTTGGTCGCAAATAGAAGGAGAATAGGAATGAAGAGGACTTACATCAAAATCACAGTTCTGATCTGTGCACTGGTAATTGCAGTGATGATGCTCGGCGGCACACTGTTTACCTATGTGATGATAAGCAAGATCAATTCTGATTACATGAGTGAGATCCAGAGCGCAGTAAGCTATGAGCCTTATGATGAAGAAAGAAAGCTCGATTCCTCGGAAGCATACTTCTTAATGCTCTCTGAGAATTTCTCGAGGATCTATGGCTGCACAAATAATCCTAATATCGGTTATTACGGAACAATTGACTGGCATCTGATCGATGGCACTGCTTCATCCATGTATATTTCTACGGATTTCCACCGTGCTTCCGCAGTCGTCGAGTCGGAAGATGAGGAAACCGTGAATATGAAGCTCATCTCGGGCAGGTCCGGAGACGGTGCTTCTTTCGTGATATATTCCAAAAACAATGGTGATATTGATGTTTTT
>Ga0247609_10005878_pt1 | contig 11947 bp, 12 predicted proteins | sample 172DNAGHGlowgp2_FD_193487 | JGI IMG/M metagenome (GOLD analysis project Ga0247609, IMG submission 193487) | Sheep rumen microbial communities from Palmerston North, Manawatu-Wanganui, New Zealand - 1728 DNA GHGlow gp2 | ecosystem: Host-associated > Mammals > Digestive system > Stomach > Rumen ... | reverse complement strand
ACAATTAAGAGAAAATCAGAATAATTGGCTTTTAAACGCATTTTAATCGAGGGGTAGTATAATTACCCCTCTTTTAAATAAAAACGCAAAAAAAGGGGGTTTTTGTGCGTATGAGCAAGTTATACGTATTTGATTATAACAATTATTATAACAGAATAATAAAAAAAGAGTCTTCTTTGGCCAATTACGGAACTCCTAAATATACTCTAAACAATACTAATTTTAATTATAACGACGGTGTAACTACTTCTCACATTACTAATTATGACGGTATTGGTGATTACTGTGTTGTTTGTGATGATCAAGACAATATCTCTTCTAGATGGTTTATTAAAGAAAACCCTAGAACTCGTGGTAATCAACACAGAATGGACTTACGTCGTGATATTATAGCAGATTATTATGACAATATTATCGTTGCCCCTATGATTGTCTCTAGAGCAATGATTACTGATATATTTAATCCTCTTCTTTACAATTCTGAAGGTCTTAGTCTTAATCAAATTAAGAAGAGAGAAATTAAGTTAAAGCCTGCAGCTTTCAATGACTGTTATTGGTATGTTCTTTACCTTGCTAATAATGCTGGAGACAAGTCTGGAACTATTACTCTTTCTACTCAACCTTATGATATCCCTATAAATACTACAATAGAGAATTCTATTTACAAGCAAGAAACTTATCATAAAGTTGAGAATGTTAGTTTTGAACTTTGTTGGTTTCCAGATATGCACTGGTATGTTAACCCTGGTATGAGAGTTCACAGAACAGTTTATGATACTATTGATTCTAGTGGTGTTGTTCAAAATGATGGTGTATTATACAAAGGCTCTAACGGTTATGAAGCATTATGGATTGTTGAAGACGAAGAACATTCTTTAACTCAAATGGAAAATGCTTTAACTGGAACTTATGATACTATGAGAGCAGATTTACTTATAGATAAAGATATTACCGAGGTTTGGCCTGGAACTACTAGTGATTTAAATAGTATCCTAGCAGCTAATGGTAAAATCGTTAAGTCTAATGATAATCATTATTACAGAATTAAAGTCACTGATAACTCTACTTCTTACAAAGATTATTTTAAGCAAACTGATTCTACTGTCGCTTATGTGGCAAACAGAATTACTAATGTTGGTGGACTTGAAATTTGGGGAGATTTTGGAGATCAAGCATTACAATATCAATACTCTGAAAGAGTTGTGTCTGTAACATACGAACAATTATCTGATGATGTCACTATGGACTGGAAAATTGATTTAACTCATTACAACAATCCTAATGCAGAATACAGAGTTGTTTATATTCCAGCAAATAATCAAGTAAATCGAGTAATGTGGCCTAATGTTCGACCAGATCAGTCTATTATTTGGTCTACTATTGAAACTAATTGTTATGAGAACTTGAATAAAATGATATTAGATGCTATAATTGCATCTTATGGAACTAGTGTTGTCTATGATGTTCAATTATTGCCTTATTGTCCTTTTAGCGATACATTACTTGCTGATGACAAGATAGGTATTAATGATAATTGGAGTAATTCAGATATAACTGGTGCACGTTCAAGCACTTATTTCTATTATAATAGATCAGGCTCTATTTCTTGGTATGCTTACTATCCAGATAGTATTAAATTTGACTTAACTATTAAAAATGCTTTGCAACAAGCACCTTTAAATATTACAATTAATGATTCTACAAATCCTACTTATCTTGATTATAAAATCGAGAATGAGTGTAGAATGTGGAGAATTTGTTCTCCTAACTTCAATGGTGCATTTGAATTTAATCTTGCTAAAAATGGTGGTTTAACTGGTATTGACGTAGACGTTACTTTAAGACCTTATAATCCTTACATTCATTTAAATCCTAAATTTAATTACTTATATGGTAGTGAATTTAATGACGCAAGAGGCTTAATCTGTCAAGGTGATTTCTCTTTACCATTAATAACAGATCAATTTAAGAATTATGAAGTTCAAAACAAGAATTATCAGCAAATGTTTAACAGACAAATTGAACATATGGACTTCCAACAAGGTCAAGAAAGAGTTATGGCTGGTTTCCAATTAGCAACTGGAACTCTCCAAGGTGCAAGTATGGGAGCATTAGCTGGTAGTAAATTTGGAAATGTTGGTGGTGGTATAGGTGCTGCAGTTGGTGCAGCTGGCTCTTTAGCAGCTGGTATAGCAGATTATTCTATGATGGGAGACAGACAACGTGAAGATAAAGATTATACTGTTGCAAATTATAGAATGCAATTAGGTAATATTAAAGCATTGCCTTATACTATTAATAAAGTCACACCTTTAACTAACAATAACAAAATATTCCCAGTTCTTGAATTATATGAATGCACAGATAAGGAAAAAGAATTGTTTAAGGAATATTTAAAGTATAAATCAATGAATATTGATTCTATCGGATCTATTAATATGTATTTACAAGATACTCCTACATTCATTTCTGGAACATTAATCAGACTTGAAGGAACTGGTCTTGCAAATAATGAAATTTATGAAATTTACGACGAATTAAAGAAAGGAGTGTATATCTAATGGGTGCAATACAAAATAGTTTTAATCAAGCATTAGGTATCGCTTCTTTGGTCGCTGGAACTGCTGGTAAAGAGTTAGGCGAACAAAGAGCAGAAGCAATTGCTTTAAAAAATGAAACAGAGGCTTGGAATAACGAAGTCGATAAAACAATGAATAGAGCATTAGAAATTCAGTCTAAAATGGACGAATACAAAAATTCTAGTAAGAAAATGGTTGGTATGCGTGCTAAAGCCTATAATGCTTTAATGGACGAATATAATGCTTTAGATACTCAAACTAGAGAATATGCAGAACGTCTAAAAGGTTTAAATGCTAGAGAGGCTACTGCTAAAAACAAATTCAAATATGGTGTTTTTGGTATGAAAAGAGCACAAAAGGAAATAGACACATTTAACAAAGATGTAGACGAAATTGTAGGAGGTAAGAAATAATGGGAAAAGGACCTTGTTTACCAGATATTGAAAGATTAATAAAAATGGGTATTAATCCTAAAACTGGTTTACCTATTAAATTAGGAAATCCTAGATGTAAAACTAAAGAAGGGTTTAAAAAGGCAATACGTATTATTGATGAGCAAGACGCAGTTAATCGTTATAAATGGTATAACTTACCTATGAATCTTACTTCTCAAGAGGTTGAACGTATGCTTTATTACAGAGGTCAATTAGCATTCTTCTATTTTAAAGATTTGGAAGAGTTCTACTTTATGCCTTATGCACTTGAAGGTGGAGTAGGTGGAGGATTGGACTTCTATGGTAGATATCGTCAGATACATCCAATTCCTTGGAATAGTGGTGGTAGCGACGGAAAGCAATCAAAACAACAAGAAGCTTTATTATCTACTATTAAATTAAATGTAAAGTATGGTATAATATTACCAGAGGACTTAGAGGAAGACGACTTATACAATAGTGCAGTATTATTAAGAGACTACACTAAACAATTATCTGAAGAAATCTTACCTAGAGTTAATGTTAATGAGGAAATCATAGACGTAGAGGCAGAATGTATGCCTTATATGAGAACTGCTCTATTAACTGGAACTGGTGTAAGAGGTGTTAGAGTTGCAGATTCAGATCAAGAAGCATCTGTTTATGAAGGCTCTAGAAATATGACTATCTCTGCATTAGAAGGTAATCCTTACATACCTATTACTGGAAAAATTGAGTTCCAAGAACTTACTGATGGAAATCCTACTAAAGCAGAAGATTACTTAATTGCTATGCAAGCATTAGACAACTTACGTTTATCTACTTATGGTATTGATAACGGTGGTTTATTCGAAAAGAAGGCACATATGCTTGAAGCAGAAGCAGAAATTAATGGTGGACCTGTTGGTTTAGTTTTACAAGACGGATTATCTATTCGTCAATCATTCTGTAATATCGTAAACAGTATTTGGGGTCTAGGAATTTGGTGTGAGCCAAGTGAGACAATAAGCCAAGCAGATATGAATGGTGATGGTGTTGTTTATGATAGAGATGAAACAGAACAAACTGGAACTGACACAAGTGAAAGTGAGGTAAGTGAAAATGAGTAGTGAATTATTACCTGGTTATTCAACTAAAACTTTTACACAAATATTTGAAAGTGTTAATGATTTTGTTTACGGATACAATAATAATGGTTTTCCTAAAATTATAGACGTAGCAAATGTTATGACTTTATATTACTTATTATATGCAAAGTTCGGAAATAGTCCTATTGCTAACTATGACGAAAATCAATTCAAATATAAGTTATATGGAATTATTTGGCAGTATGGTCCAACTTGGGAAAAGAGACTTGATATTCAAACTAAATTAAGAGCATTAACTGAAGACGAAATCTTAAAAGGTGCTAAAACTGTTTACAATCACGCATTCAATCCAGAAACAACTCCTTCTACTGGAGATTTAACTGAACTTGAATATATTAATGAGCAGAATACACAAAATTTTGTTAAGAATAAGTTAAGTGCTTATTCAGAACTAATGTCTTTATTAGAGACAGACGTCACTGCAGAATTCTTAAATAGATTTAATATCTTATTTAAGAAGTTTGCAAGACCAGGCACATATTTATATGTATCTGACGAGGAGGAATAATATGTTTGATAAAACAGAAGTGGTTGGCTATTCAGGAACAACAATTGAGGCAGTATTGGCTGTCACACAGACAAATGAAATTCTGCAAGCAGTTCAATTAATTCTGTCTATAATCGTATTACTTGTCACTGTTGGTTATACTCTTTGGAAGTGGTATAGAAAAGCCACTGACGAAGATTCTGACGGTGGTAAAAAGATAACAAAAAATGAAGTTGATGACTTAATGGAAGATATCAACAATATCAAGGAGGAGAAAAAGAATGGCAATAGTGATTAATGGAAAAGTAAAGAGAAATCTTCAAGAGCAAGTTCATAAAAATCAAGACGATATTGAAGATTTAAAAGAATCAGTAGCACAACTTGCAAATACTACTTATAGTAAAGAACAAGTCGACAATAAAGATGCTGAAGTATTAACAGAAGCCAAAGCATATACTTATTCTAAATCAGAATCAGACGAAAAGTTTGCAACTATTACTGGCGTAAACACTGCATTAGAATCTAAATTCGATAAGTTCGTTCCTACTGCTGGAGATATAGCAGGAATTGAATTGTATGACGAAGAAGAATATGCTAGTTTAATGATTGGCGTTAAAAATGAAGGTGATTTATTCTATTCTAATTATGTAAATGTTAGTGGAGATGGTTCTGTTAACATTAAAGCAACTGATACATTCTCAATGGGTGTTCAGAACAATAGTGGAGGCGTGCTATTTGGTAAAGATTACGATATGGAATTTAGACCTCAATTAGGTTATGACGTAAACTTTAAAGTAGGAAATCTTGGAAAAGTATGTGTCACTCAAATTGGTGCAGGAACTTCAGTAAAGAAAGAAATTGCTTTAAAAGAAGATATAGTTCCTATTATTCCAAATCCAGTAGAGACTGCAACTGCTACTTTAAATAAAGTAACAATAGGTAGCACAGTTTATAGTGTGGCTGGTTCAGATCCGGTAGCAGAATATGTAATTACAGCCTCAGATGTATTAGGTGGAAATTTAGTGTTTACATTACCTACATTAAATCCTACTCATACTGGCTCAATTACTTATAGTGATTTAGAGACAATAATAAGAGAAGCAGTAATTAATTTTGGTATAACATATCCTGGTGAAACATACTTAAGAATGGATATTCCAGTTCAAGGAATTTGGATTGGAAGTTCATTATCAGATTACTATATTGTTAATAAATTAAAAGTAATATATCGTCCTGATACACAAGCAGTGACTGCCACATTCTTCTTTATAGAAATTGATAGTGGAGCAGTTGCTGGTTCTGGAGACCACGGACTTGTTACATTATTAAATGCTACAATTACATCTGTGGCTAATCATAGACATAAATAGGAGGAAAATTTATGAGCGAGATAGATTTAAATTGTTATGGTAAGCGTCAAATAAGACGTAAAGACATTATAAGTTTAAAAAGGTTAATTGAGATTTTTCCAGAGTTTCCAGAGGATACAGAAGGAAAAACTTATGTATTAAAATTAGTCAATGGAGAATTACAATTTATAGAGGAGGAAGAAAACAATGGCTAGTAAGAATTATTCACACGGAAAAAGAATGGTAAGAGAAGACCTAATTAAAGAAATAGGTCAAGGTGGCGGTGGCAGTGAATACACTGCAGGAACAGGTATTAGTATTGAAAATGATACTATTAGTGTAGACACAGAGACTGTGGCTATGAAATCAGATACAACTAATTTCGTTGAGTGGTATGAAGTAGATGATGGAGATACATTAACGCCTACTCAAATAGATGAAATAAAGAAAGGCTTAAAGAGATTAAGATATAAAGGTTGGTTATTTGAATTAACACACGATGAATCTGAAACAAATCAAGTTTTATATTTACAAGGTGTAACATTAAATGCTTTAACAGATTATTTAACTCCTGGTGCGGTTTGTTCATACTTTATAAGTGTTGGTACTGATACTGGTTATGTTTCAGTAAATCCTAATACAGTAGTAGCGGCAAACCCAACTGGTACACCTGCAGCAATGACTGGTATTCAAATTGGTGGCTATGCATATGAAATTAAGCCACAATTACAAAATAATTCATTAGAACTTACTCACGGTGGAGACGAGCATAAGAAAGCAAAAATTGAGACAATGACAGGCTCTACTGGTGGTGTTCAACAGACTGGTATTAAGATTTATGGAACTTCAGATAACTCATCAGCTGGCACACCATTAGATAAAGATATGATTAATTTAAGACCTGCTAAATTAGCAGTAAAAGTTCCAGCAATTGAGTTCGGAACTTCAAGTTCACCATTATCTACAATTGATATTAGTTCTGGTGCAACTGTTAAAATCGGAACAGATAAGGTTTTAACTGAAGCAGATGTAGTAGCAAATAGTGGTGCTACACCTACTGCAACATTAACAGATATTCAAGTTGGTAACACAGTTTATGGTGTTAGTGGAGGAGCAAGTTATACTGCTGGAACTGGTATAGGTATCAATAATAATACTATTTCAATAGATACTGCGGTTGTTCCTAGATTAGATAGATCAAATAAATTCACAAATGCTCAAGCAATAGTTTTAGATACTACAAATCATGGTGCTAGTTCACCAGGATTTGACCCTTCAATTGAAATTGCGGCAAATAAAGGATATAGTTCAACAGCTGTAGCAAAACTAATGTTAAATTATTATAAAGCAAATACAAAATATGTTGCAGGTGAAATTTCTATATCAACAGACAATCAATTAAGGATTGTAAATAAAAATACATCAAATGGTGATGCATCAATATATATTGGACTGTCTTCAGGACAGGCTGGAAGAGCACTATCTATATCTGATAATTTTATTAGATTTGATAATGGATCTGGAAATATCGTAACAGTCCCAGAAAAAACTGGAACTATAGCAATTACTTCAGATATTACAAACACAATACCAGAATGTCCAACTACTACAGATGGAACTTATGTATTAGAAGCAACAGTTTCAAGCGGTGTTGTAACATATGCTTGGGTATTAAAACAATAAAAAATTAAAAGGCCTCAAACGAGGTCTTTTTTTTTGCATGAAAAAAAGCAAGGACGGTCTAACTAGTACCACCTGCAGGTACGAATTGCTTACCCGATGCCGCTCTTCGCGTCGTTTTCATCTTGACAGTAAAGGGTAATAATATTAGTTAGTGCCACATGCTATGTTTTCTATAATAACACAGAGCCTACGGTTAGGTAGGATGTGGTATTACCTACTTATTTTTTAATACTTTCATTTTAGCCCCAAATCTTGCTTGGCTAATTATATCACAATACTTGAATGCACGTGCGTCATACATTTCAAATATAGTCTTCGCTAGTTCTTGATTATAAACAACATCTAAATGCCTTATCATAGCCACGTATAATGACTTATTTACGCATTCTTTTCGATATTCCCTAATATACTTACCATCATATACACAAAACCAATCTTGAGGGTATTTTGAGAACATTATAACCATAGATACTTTATGTATTCTAGTAGACTTTGGCTTAATCAACTCTAAATCTCTCTTAACAATGTTTGTATAGTTAGGATCATTTTCATAATCAAATACGTCTGAAGTATAACTCTTCTTACGCTTCTCAATATATGCTTCACTGTTAGGAACATTCCAAACAACACAGTGTTTTCTAGTCAATTTCTTGATACCGAAATCACCAGGTGTAGGAATATAATTGAACAAACTACCCATAAATGTAGCACACTCTGATACTGCATTGGCTAGATAAAATACTCTAACTGCATCATAATCTAGACGTTCTTGGTCTCTTAATATATTCTCTAAATATATCTTAAACTGTTCTACTGGCTCACCAACAGTTCTTTTTTCAACACCTTCTGCCATTAAGAACTCGTCTATAATAATAAATATAAATCTTTTAATAGGTTTACCAGTCTTTGGGTTAATAGGACGATTATTTAAGAAATCTGCGTCATACATATTAACACCTTTACCAACTTTAGCAGCAGATACTAAAGGGTAAAACTCAATAAGAGGCTCTCCTCTATTATATAATATTTGATTTTTTGTTGTCAATTCCAAATCATACTTGTGAATAAGTATAGGGTCAACTGCTTGTTTACCTTTGTTAGCAAGCATAGCCTTAATAGATAAATCAGAAACACGGAAATAATATATTTTGACGTTCTCATTACCATATTTCTTTTTAGCAGCAAAAGGAGCGTCTAAAGATATAACAGATTTACCTCTACCACGTGAGCCCATAATAACAAAATGAATAATATTATGATAGCCCATAATAGCGTGAGGAGTAAGATATAAACCTAATTTTTGATGTTTTAAGAATTTCTCTTCTGATTTTTTTTCAGAGGCTATTTGTCTAACTACTCTTTTAATATTAGTCATAAATGCCCCTCGCCTCGTCCCAAGTTCCACCACTCATAATGAATACTTCCATAAATGCAGACCATGCCTCATTGTCCCAAGTCTTAAAATCTTCAAAAGTAATAGAATTTAGAAGTTCATTTCTCCAACGGTCTATTTCAGGATCGTCAGTTTCAAGTTCTCTTAACCCTTTTCTCATTCTATAAAATTGACGTTTATTAGTATATCTTTCTGCGTTAGTTAAATCTCTAAAGAAATTTTTTTGTCCTGCTTTTTTGGCATTAGCATATACTTTATCAAATTTTTCTTTGCTTAATGCAGGACGTAAATTAAAGCCTTGTTCTTCAAGTTTTTGTCTCTTTCTCATATAAATATCATATGGAGACATACCTTTTCTACTTGTTCTATTTTTTTTATAACGTCTAGCCATTATTCAACACCTCTTTTTGCTATCCAATTTTCGAAATCATTAAAATCTTTAACAGTATCTTCATTTATTTCACTACCGTCTTTTCGACATTCATAACCTGAATGCTTAACTTTAATGCATTTACCACTATCATCTATCACTATATAACAATTGGTTGCTTTCACACAAGTATTGCAATTAATCCACTCTTGGTGAAGAGCACCAAATTCTTTTTCTTCTTTACCTAATTTAATTTTAGGAGTATACATAAAACCATCAACAACTGCGTGAACTATATGCATTTGGCCTATTTCGTTCATTGCTTCGATAGTTTTATCTTGTGCTCTACCTAAAACAATAGCAACAATATGAGCCATTTTATAGGTTGTATATTTTTTTGTATGCATATAACCTAAAGAAGCATTAGCATATAATTTAGCATTTTTATCTTCCTTACGCATATCATAAAATTGTTTGTAGTATTTACCTAGTTCATATTGACTAGGCTTCATTAAGACTGTAATATCCTCTTCTGGTTTTAAGAAAGGCTTCTGTGGGAATTTTTCTTCTTTTTTATTATATCTAAACATATAATCCATTAGAGGAGACTTAACCCAATTATGTGAATCAAATCTACCATATTCTGCTACGTGTCCACTTTTTAAATAGAAAGCAAATGGATATTCTTCAGTAGGTTTAACAGTTCCTTGATATTCAATAGCAGTATGACTATCTGGTAATTTGCCTTGAGCATTATAAGGCCAATGACTTGAGAAGTCCACAGAAGAAGTTCTAACAACTCTTCCATAATAATTAGCATTAGAATAACTAAATATCTTCGGTATACATCTTTTAAATTTATCATCAACATAACCAAAAGCAACTTTAAAGCCTTTGCCAGTATCTTTTACAAATTCAACTTGAACTTTTTTAATACCATCAAAACCAAATGCTTCTTCCCTTTTATTTTTAGCATCATCAATTTTGTTTGTATAATACATATAATATTTTCCATTCTCATAAACATAAATCAATTTATTATTGAATTGCTTACTATTAACAATTGAATAGCAAAGATTGTCATAGTCTTCTCTTTTAGTTGAATATTTAATTTTAGTTCCTTGTTCTTTTAATCTATCAACAACTGCATTAAATTCGTCAAAAGTGCATTTCTTTTTAATTGCTTCCTTTTTCCAATAAATGTAGTTGATAGATCTCATTAAACTTCTATAATTCATAAAAAAATCACCTTCCAACACTATGACGGTACTAGCGGGCGCCCATACCAGTCATAGTACCGAAAGGATTTGGTATCTATTGTCTCTGTTAAAGACAATCATATTATACCTTAAATCACGTATTAAATCAAGCCAATTCCTCGTCCTTGGCAAGACTGACGCATTTATTCGTTTTGCTATACATAGAAATAATTGTTTTATTATCATTATATTTAGCACGACTTTTAATAAGTCTAACACGCCAGTTAATATTTAAGTTATCATCAACCTCTTTAGATATAGCCCATACAGTGCTTGCATATCTAGCAACACCAATAGAGAAGGACATATCATCAACCTCTATTTCTTTAATATCACTAGGAGCACCTCTTGATAATTGCCAGCTAAGAAAGAAAGTTATACCAAATTTTAGAGATAATTTGTGTAGTTCTTTCATTAAGACATTACCAGCAGCGTGCATAGAAGCACCATCTTCAAGATCATCACATAGAAGTTGGTAAGCGTCTAAAAAGACATACTTATATTTTTTAAATAATTCTACGATGTTTCTTTTTTCAACACCATAATCTAATGCTTCAAGTTCAAGATAGTTATAATAGTCGAAATTACCTTTTTCAACATAAGTTTTATCAATTTCTCTCATTCTTTCAGCGTCATTATAAATATCATTTTCAAAAGATATATAACATACACTTTCATTAACAATAGAAAATCTATATGCTAAATGAAGAAGAGCAAGAGACTTACCACTACCAGTTCTTCCAGCAAAAATATTTACAGAACGAGGATTAAAACCTTCAACTAAAACACTATCTAATTTAGTATTAGTGAACACCTTAATATATTCAGATAAATCCAAATCTAATAAATCTCTAACGTTCATAGCAATATCTTCAGAGATAGGATTTTCCATTTTAAATTTAAGTTGTTTTACTAATTCTTCTGCTTTACTCATTATAAAGCCTCAATTCTGTTAAGAATATCATCAAGTTCGTCAATGAAATCATTCCAAAATTTAATTTTAGTAAAATCAGAATCATTCATAGGCATACCATTTAATTGTTGTTTAAGGAACTCAATATTTTCAACATAATCAGATTGCTTATCGATGATCATATCAGAAAATTTTTCTTTAAGTTCCATTTTAGCCTCAACAATAGGCTTAACCTTTTGAAGTTTGTCCTTAAGGGTAATTTCTTGATTTTTGCACATAATAATAAGCACATTTTCGTCTGCAGAACTTTGTCTCATATCTAAAACCTCAAATTCCCCATAAAATTGGCCAAA
>Ga0247609_10005876_pt1 | contig 11949 bp, 9 predicted proteins | sample 172DNAGHGlowgp2_FD_193487 | JGI IMG/M metagenome (GOLD analysis project Ga0247609, IMG submission 193487) | Sheep rumen microbial communities from Palmerston North, Manawatu-Wanganui, New Zealand - 1728 DNA GHGlow gp2 | ecosystem: Host-associated > Mammals > Digestive system > Stomach > Rumen ... | reverse complement strand
GGCGGTGAGGATGAAGATGGTGCTGTCGTACCAGGGTTGCTGCTTTGCGGTGTCGAAGTATTTGCGGAGAGCGTTGTCGGAGTAGCGGATGCATTTGAGGAGGGGAATGTCCTCTTCGGGGAAGGTTGTGCGGTAGCGTTGCGGGATGGCGAAGGGGTGATGCGATGTGGCGGTGAAGACGGTGGCGAGGAAGGGCTGGTGAAGGTTGCCGGCCTGCAGGGCAAAAAATTGCAGGAATTCCTCATCCCAGATGGCCCAAGTGCCGTCGAAATCGTTTTCACCGCCGAAGCGGCTGTCCTGGTCGTATTCAGTGCGTCCGTAGTAGTGCTGGAAACCGGTGGTGCGTGCGAAGGCGTTGAAGCCCATAGAGGTGTTGTCGGCACCGTGGAAGAAGGCTGTGGTGTAGCCTTTGTCGGCGAGGCATTCGGCAAGGCCGCCGACGCGGTTGAGTGAGGTGGTGGAGGTGAAGAAGGGTTCGATGAACATGGGAATCGACGAGAGAACGGAGGGCATGGCGTCGATGCTTTTTCGGCCGTTGGCGAAGGTGTGCTCGAAGGTGAGCGAATTGGCGAGCAGTGAGTCAAGGAAGGGCGTGTGGGTGACGTAGTCGGGATTGTAGAAGCCAAAGTATTCGCGGCCAAAGCTTTCGAGGATGAGGATGACCACGTTGCGGTTGCCGATGGAGTGACTGGCGGCGGGGTTGTGGTGGATGGGGGAGAAGAGGTTGTCGAGATCGTCGTCGTCGAAGTAGTGCGGGTTGGCGAAGGTTTGTCCGCCGATGGAGCGGATCATGGAGAAGGGAGTGTTGAGCACGATGGCGGCTTCGCCGGGTGTGTTGACGTATTCGTTGGCCTTACTGCTGACGATGGGGTGGAGCCTTGGGGAGAACCCGCCGCGGATGGCGCCGATGGACAGCGGGACGGCGATGGCGATGGCGGCGATGTGGGCGACGACGGTGCTTTTCTGGCGGTGGCCGGAAGGTTTGGCATAAAGGAAGATGAGTGCTGCGGCCAGGACGATGCCGGTGAGGATGAGGTACCAGTGGTTGGCGATTTCCTGGAAAAAGATGCTGCCGAGGTTGCTTTCGTTGGAGAATTCGCTGAAGAAGGACCATGTGGTGCGGCGACCGGTGTATTGCGAATAGACGGCATCGGCCAGGTTGGCGGAGAGGGCGAGGGTGTTGACGGCTACGAAGAACCATTTCAGCATTGTTTGCCACCATTGGCGGAAGCACAGGGGTGGCAAGAGTATGAGGATGAAGTAGATGGCGTTGGTGTAGGCGATGGCGGCAGCGTCGAAAAGCAGGCTTCCGGAAAGCAGGCGGCCGGTGTCGAGAGAGGCCCATCCGGAAGAGTATAGGCTCCAGTTTTCAAGCACAAAGGCGACGCGTGTGACCATGTAGGCCACGAAGACGAGGGCTATGTTGAAGCATGCTGCCATCAGGTTCCAGTAGGGTGAGTCTTTTATCTTCATGGTTGCCGGTGCTTAGAATTGGAAGTAGATGAATGGTTGGAGGTCGGCCGTGATGAACTGGTAGATGATGACAATGACGACGATGACGACGGCGAGGAGCATCCAGAGGGGCATTTGGGTGAACCATAGGCGGTAGCGGCGCTTGAAGCGTGTGGGGAGCCAGTGGATGATCATGCCGACGGCGAACAATGCGAAGATGTTCCAGTAGTGGGAGACGATGTCGGGTATGGCTGCGAGGTTCCAGTGCGAGCCTATCTGGTTCACCATCTGGCTGGCAGTGCGCCAGGCTGTTTCGTTGGCTTCTGCCGGGTCGAGGTTGGATCCGCTGCGGAAGAACAGACGAGTGAAGCTGATGAAGAAGAAGGTGAGGATGACGCTCCAACCGTGGGCGATGTTGTCGGTGCGAACCTTCAGATGGGCCAAAAGACGGATGACGCAATAGGCGATAAGGCATACCAACGAGCAGAACCACAAGATGTTGAATAGTGGTGAGGGGACGTATTCCCTGACGATGGACAAAAGGATGGAGAGGCCAGCGAGGGTGGCCAGACGGACGGTCCAGGTGCGTTTTTTCCACCATTTGTAGACGAGAATGCCGATGCCGTTGAGACCGCCCCATGTGATGAAGTTGAAAGAAGCGCCATGCCACAGGCCCCCGAGGAGCATGGTGTCCATGTTGTTGACGTCGGTGCCGAGCGTGCGTCGGTGCTGCGGAAAGCAAAAATAGAGGATGCCGATGCCAACCATGACCACAGCCGCAAAGACGGCGAACCAAATGCTTTTCAGGCGGAATGCGGCGATGGCCAGTACGGAGAGCAGGATGATGTAGGAGGCCCATCCGGAGGTGCGGTTGCCGCCCAGGGGGATGTAGAGATAGTCGCGGAGCCAGCGAGAGAGCGACATGTGCCAGCGGCGCCAGAAGTCGGTGGGGTTGGTGGCTTTGTAGGGCGAGTTGAAGTTGACGGGAAGGTAGAATCCCATCAGCATGGCGACGCCGATGGCGATGTCGGTGTATCCTGAGAAGTCGGCGTAGACCTGTAGCGAGTAGAGCAGCAGCGCCGAGAGGTTTTCAAACGGGGTGTAGAGCAGCGGCGATTCGAATATGCGGTCGACGAAGTTGACGGCCAGGTAGTCGCTGAGAATGATCTTTTTCAGCAATCCGTTGAGGATCCAGAATACGGCGATGCCGAATTGTCTGCGGCCGAGGAAGAAGGGGCGATAGAGCTGGGGGACAAACTGGTCGGCACGCAGAATGGGTCCGGCAACCAGCTGCGGGAAGAACGAGGTGTAGAAGCCGAAGTCGAGAATGTTGCCCACATGGGCTATTTTGCGTTTGTAGACGTCGACTATATAGCTGATATTCTGGAAGGTGAAGAAGGATATGCCAACGGGCAGCAGGATGACCGACGCGTCGAAATGGGATGTCCCGAAGATGTTGTTCGTCCAGAGGGCGAAGTAGTTCACGACGTGAAGGTTCGTCCCGAAAGAGGAGTTGTAGATGTCGGTGAAGAAGTAGGCATATTTGAAGTAGCACAGAACCAGCAGGTTGATTGCAACGCCGATGGACATTTGCAGTTTCCTTCGGGATTGCGACTGGGTATGGTCCATCCGGATGCCGAGGATGTATCCTATGATGGTGGAAAAGACAAGCAGGAGGACGAAAAGGCCAGAGGTCTTATAGTAGAACAGGAGGCTGGCCGCGAAGAGGTATCCGTTGCGGCAGATGCGTTTCCACGGACTGAATTTTTTCCCCGAGGCGATAAGCGCAAAGATGGCATATACCACCAGGAAGAACACCCAAAAATGGATTTGGGTGAAGAGCAGCGGGTGAGAGCTGTCAAATGTAAGGAGACTAATAAGATATGTACTGATATCGCTCACTCGGGGGAGGGTAGAGTTGGTTGTTTATTGCTTGAAAAAGTGCGTTGGAGAAAAGGTCGCCGATGAGGCGGTAGCCTGCGACGGTGAAGTGCACGCGGTCGGTTTTGGCAAGATTGGCTTTGCGCCATTTTTCCATCGATTCGAGACCTCCCATGACTTGGAACTGGTCCCATACGGCGCCGCCGGTTTCTTTGGCGAGGCGATAGAACACCTCCCGGGCCAGAGGACCATTGGAGTTCACCACGTATTTTTTCTTTGTCTTCTTAAAGAAACTGTCGTTGTTCGTGATGAAAATGAAGGCACAATCGGGGTTGACAACCCTGATGGAATCGATGAGCCTTTCATAATCTAGCCGGAATTTCACGGTGTCGAAGTCGGATGAAGCGGCATCGTTGATGCCGATCCCAAACACAACGAGATCGGGCCTGACCAGACGCATGTCACGGACAAAGTTTTCGCATCGCAGGTAGTCGTTCAGCGCAGCTCCGTTGACCCCGATGGAGTGATAGGTGATGCCAGGCTTGGCGTTGGAGAGGAGGATGCCGTTGAGGGTGAACTGTTTTTCCGGCGAACAGCGCAGCACAACGACAAAGGAATCGACGGCCTGTGTCAGGTTGAATATGTAACGGTCGGTTTTGGCGTCGATATAGGAAGGGTAGATGTTTCGCTGTGAGGTTCTTATGAGCGGAATCACGCCTTGGTCGGAGTGGCCGAGGATGATGATGCGCGAGGTGGCATAGTTCACTCCCGAATCGGCCAGCACCACTTGCATTTCGGTCAAGGTGTCGGTCGCCGTGACGGCAATGCCGCACACGCCCAGCGGGTACTGGTGATCTTTGTAGATGTTGCGTGTCAGAATCGTGCGTTGGGGACAGTGGATGCGGTAGTCGGCAGGGTTGTTGCAGTTGGCGGCGGCCGAATAAGGGAATATCATTCCCCGGTTTGCCACCAGGGTAGGGAAGGCGTTAGCGATGTTTCTTCGGATTGTGTTCGGCAATGTGCCGGCCTGCACATGCGAGCTGCCGATATGGATGATGTTGATGTTCCCCTTTTCCAGCCTGGTCACACGGCGAAGTTTGCCGAAGAATGATTTCAATGCCGGTGATGCGGTGTCGTAATGCAGATAGTTGGAGTCGTAGTTGATGAAAGGATACCTGGGCAAGTCGACAGGCCGTAGTTGCGCGTTGGCAATCAGGCTGAGGGATGCTATGGCTAGGAAGAGTAGGATTCTTTTCATACGTTCTCGGTCTCCTTTTTGCGTTTCAGAAGGTACAGGCGGTAGCTGTTGTCGAGGGCCCGGGCAAGCCTGTCGCCCATCACGTTGGCTCCATGCTGGGTGAAGTGTATGTAGTCTTTTCCGGCAAGGCCTTGATTGACCCATTCCGGCATGGTGTTTTCGCCTCCCATGGCGTGGTAGATGCTCCAATAGGCTGCCCCGTGTCGGATGGCCACAGCTGTCAGGCTGTCGATCAGTTCGGGTATCACGGGATAGGTCTGATATTTTCCTTTGCTCCGGGTGCTCATGTCCGACGGCCCTATGAATAGGATCCGTGCCTGGGGGCAACATTGGTGTATGTAGTCGATTTGTTCCCCTATCGATTTGCAGTAGCTGTCCAGTTTCTTTCCCGATTCCATATAGGGGACGGTATTTCCGCCAAACTGCATGATAATCATTCCGATATCCATCTTTCGGTAGGTTGTTCGGAGCAGCTCTTCATCCACAAGAGTGAATTGCTTGCCCGAGCAGCCCCGCATCGGTATGTTGTCGACGGCCACTCCGGATCCGTCATCGGCCAGGATGCCATAGATATCCGCGCGGCCGCTGACGTGCATCTGGAAGTGGGTGATGGACGAGTCATAGCGCCAAGTCATGATGCCCGTTCCGTCGAGGCTCCAGGTTTGCATGTTGATGCTGTTGCTGTCGGTAGGGGCGGGAGTGACATGGGCCTTGATGCCGTTTCCGATGTTGTTGAAAAGAAGACGGATACGGGAGAATTTCTTCACCCTTTCGTCAACGAAACTGACGGTCGAGGCTTTGACATCGGCAGTGGCTGAACCATACAGGCGGAAACTCTGCATCATGGGGCCGTAGTTTCCTTTGCTGTGCACCACGGTGCTGTCGCCGAACGACGACAGGTGGGTCAGTTTCCCGCGCGTGCTTTGTCTGACGGCATAGGTCGGTATCAGGGTGCGGAAGGGAATCAGGCCCGGACCGCCTCCGCCAAAGGTTTTCTGCATATATGACCTGAGTTGTGACGACATATGGTCCATCTCTATCTGTGAGTCGCCGTAGTGCAGTATTCTCACCACGCGGTCTTGCCCTTTGGCTCGGTCGGCGGCTTCCCAAAAGACATTCAGGTAGTTCTCTTCCGGAAGAACGATTCTGAGTTCGCTGCTGTCCACAAGGTGCTGGTAGTAAGCTATCGAATCGTTGAGTTGCAACAGCTCCTCCGAGGGGAGCTCTTCCTCAATTTCTATTGAAGCAGCCTGCTTTTGCGGGGCGATGATCGACTCTATCGTCGGCAGGTGCCAGACATGCCCTCCTATCCCAATGCCTGAGGAGGGGAACACCATACACAATATGGCCAGAGAAACTATAGCAAACGTCAGGAACAGCAGGATGCTGCGTGGTTTCATTTCTTTTCGAGTTTGTCTATGCGTTTGGCCAACTGTTCGATGTTTCGTACAAGAACTTCCACTTTCCTGCGTTTTGAGGCCTCCATGGCCGGACTGCCGAAGATCGACACGTCCGATGGCACCGAATGGGTCACTCCACTCTGGGCTCCTATGGTGACATGGTCGCCAACAACGATGTGTCCGACAATTCCGGCCTGCCCTGCGATGATGCAGTTAGACCCCACTTTACAGCTGCCGGCAATGCCCACTTGCGAGGCCATCGCGGTGTTGTTCCCTATCACGACGTTATGCGCCACCTGGCATAGGTTGTCCACCTTAACCCCTTGATGCAGAATGGTCGACCCCATCGTGGCGCGGTCAATGCAGGTGTTGGCGCCAACCTCCACATTGTCCTCCAGCACCACGTTTCCGATCTGGTCAATCTTGTTCCATCCGCCATCACCTGTCGGGGCAAACCCGAAGCCGTCGGCTCCGATAACAGCCCCGGAATGCAGGATGCAGTTTTTGCCAATCTCAACGCCTTCGTATATCTTCACGCCTGAATACAGCGTCGTGCCGTCGCCGATTGTGCAGTTGTCGCCAACATATACATGCGGATATATCTTCACATTGTCGCCGATCTTGCAATGGCGTCCCACCACGGCATATGGCCCAAGGTAGCATTTCTTTCCTATGTGCGACCCGCGTCCCACGCTGCTGCGCAATGAACGTCCTTTGGGCGGCTTGTTCCGGTTGTTGAAGAAGTGAAGCAGTATCGCCACTGCCATATAGGGATTCTCCACTCGAATCAGTGTCGACGGTATCTCATGTTCGGGCTGAAAGGTCTTGTTGACAATCACTATCGAGGCATGTCGCTCGTATATATAGTGGGTGTATTTCGGATTTCCGAGAAAGGTGATCCCTCCCTCTTCCCCTTCCTCTATCTTGCAGGGTTTCCAAACTTTCACATTGCCGTCACCTTCGACCGTCCCTTTTACGATTTTGGCTAATTCGTTGGCTGTGTATTGCATATGTGGGTGTTCTTTTTCAATCACTTAGGCCCCGATCTGCCGGGGCATTTTTTCTCTCTATTCTTCAACCTCCACCGTTCCGCGTTGGCGTAATATGCGCAGGTTCTGCATCTGTTGGTCGCTCACGAAGCCATCTCCGTAGGTCACTCGCTGGCCATTTACAGCCCTTACGGAATGGTTGCTGTAAATGCGGTCCTCGTTCGAGTTCCAGATGATGTCCTCAAGATATATCGTGTCGCCATTCTGGTAGTCGATCACCACGACGCTGTCTTGCGCCTTCATGATGTTCCTCTCGTCGAGCGATATGGCATAGTTCGCCCGTAGCGTGGTCCGTAGCTGTTGCTGGTTGTCGAAGAATTGCAGTTCTACTCCTTTCGGGTATACCGTCTTCGCCTCTGGGGTCTGGTATTGCTGAATCAATGGCGCCTCAAGTGTCATCTGGAGTACGCCTCTCTCGCTCCGGCGCACTTCTGCGCCCTTGAGCTCCTGGCTGGGCAGGTTGCGGTTGTTGAACATGCTGATGGTCTCCATGTCGTTCGTGCAGCCCGAGCACAGCAGCATAAAGCAACACCAAAGAGGCACCGCCAGGGTGCCTCTTGTTTGTTTGAATCGTTTGTTCCTGAGGCTGTCCAAGATCTTTGGCTATCTCGTTCTCACCGTGGTGGTCACTCCGATCCATCCGGGAATCGTGAAGCTGTGGCCATTCTCCAACCCTGCCATGAAGGCATCGGCGCGTTTCGGGAAACGGGCGGCATACGAACTGATCATTCGGTTGCAGGCCTCGACATTCTCCTCCGAAGGATCCACACTCTTCGAACGGTTCAGCATATCCACGGCTGCCCAATACACGCTGTGGCCTCCCACGTTGTCCTCACTTGCCGAAGAAGCGCTTGAGGCGTAGAGCGAGGCAATCATGCGGTAGGGCTCGCCTTTGGTCACATCTGCATCTGCTGCGTTGTTGTAGGCTGCGCGGGCTGCGCTGTAACTCTTGGCTCCCGTGTATGCGTGACCCAGGAACAGGTAGGCTTTGTATTTGTCTTTGGCCGACACGCCTTTCACTGCATCGTTCAGATATTCAATGGCCTTGGCATATTGTTTCTTCGACAGGCACATTTGGCCCATGTTCAATGCCGTGGCGGGACTCGGCTCTAGCCGGTAAAGGTTCTCGGTAGCCGAGAAGAAGAGTTCTTGATCGGTGCAGCGCTTGCGGGTCATGATGCCCGTGATCTTCTTCAGCAGATCCACATTCTCAGGATCAGCCTCGAATTTCTTGCCGTAAATCTCCACAAGCTGTTCGCAGCTGGCATACGGCGAGAAGGCCGCTTCAACGCCTGCTATGTAGCCGCGGATCGTGGCGGCCTTCACGCTGTCGCTGGCGTTTTTCTGCAACTCGTCGTCAAGCATGTCGCTCGCTATGTCGTAGTTGTCAACCACCAGCGTGGGCTCCGCAAAGCCGGCGCGGACATAGTTGATCGTCGCCTCCATATATTTCACCAGATATCCTGCCTCAAGGTCATCGCCCATCTTCACGGCGTCGGAGTATAGTTTGTAGTACTCCTCAAGGCCGTCCTGGCCCTTCAGGCTTTCAAGCTCCATAGCCTTGGTGGCGGTATATTTCGCGGCATCGCCATAGTTGGCAATGCGCGTGTCGTACATGCGCATCAGCTCGGCAATCAGCGAATCTTTCTCTTCCGGCGTCTTGGCCTTGGCTATCATCGCCTTCAGGATGTTGGCTCCGTTGATATAAAGGTTCTTGCTCTGCCGCGGGCAGTTCTTCACAATGGTCTGCCAGTACGGGTAGGCCTCTTCAAGGTAGCGCACATCTTTCGAGGCTTTGTACTGTTTCACATCCTCCTGGTACAGCGATACCGATTCCAATGTCGCCTGCATCACTTCGTCGTCGCAGCCCCAATCGCGCGTCTGGGCCATCGTGGTGAACGTCACTGCTGACAGGCAGATTCCCATTGCTAAAATTCTGATTGTTTTCATTTCTATCTGTGTTTGTCTTGTTGCGGTTATTTTTTAGTTTAGTACTTCTCCGTTATTCTTTATTGCGCGCTCCTCCGATCAGTCAAACTTGCGTTTGAAGAACCACCGTTCGCAGCTGCTCACCGAGATGCCCACCGTCAGGCTGTTCCGCTGCAATATGTCGCGCGTGCCCAACTGGCTGTACCCCAGGCTGATCGTCAGCAGCGAGCGTCCTTTTCTCATCGGAAGCGTGACGCCCAATCCGGCACCCCATTCGTTGATCTGCCGTTGCGTGTCATCTATCGTCAGATACATCGTTCCCAACTCGCGGTGAACGCCGAGGCTCCAGCTGATGCGCCCCAGATAGCGGGGGGCATCCATGTCCCCGCGGCGCTCAAAACCAAGGGCATAACGGCTGTATGGGCCATACTGCAGCGCCGTCTCGCCGAAAATTGGGTGGTCGCTATTCTCAATATATTTCAGCCCCGACCATCCGGCAAAGGTGGCATCGGCGGCAACCATCCAGCACCCGTTGTGCTCCAGGCTCACCCCCACGCCGATCGTATGGTCCAGAAGCAGGTCACTCTGGTATTCCGCATCCTCTCCCCGTGCAGGGAAAATGGTGTCCACAAGCGTCTCGTCGCTGGGATGATACGTGTATTTCAGCGCCAAGTCTTTCACATGCATCTGACGCGCCGGTTTATAGTTCACGCCGATCCCGAGCGTATAGTGCTCCCCGAGGGGCTCAAAGTATTGCGCTCCCAGGTCAAACAGCACGTTGCTCAACGACGTCTTTTTGTATCGGCGCACATTGATATAATAGGTCGAATCGTTACCCTGAAACGAATACGAAATGGCCCTTTGCACATTGCCAACCAGATAGTTGACATTGAATCCCACCTGCAGGCGACGGCCCTCGCGGCCGTTCCCGATCAGGTTGAAGGCACTGCCCAGAAACACCTGGTTCACTCCGCCGGTTCCGTCATACACCGTCTTCACCACATTGCTGTCCATATAGCTCCCCTGCGCCACCGACTCATAGTCGGCCGACGAGTACGGAAGCAGTCCTCCGGCCAGTTTCCACCACCGCGTAATGGGCATCGCCACAGTCAGATAGGCGATGTTTCCGTCCGCATCCCACAGGTGGTCGTTGTCGTGGCGCAACGTGCCCATCTGGATCCCCAGGCCCATGTCAAACACAAAACTCTCGCTTTCTATCCCGGCATACGAGGCAGGGTTGAACGGGTTGACGAAATTGTTCCCCGTCAGCGTGTACGCCGTGCCTCCCATCCGCGTCACTATCGGATTGTTGTACGGCTGGTCGCTCAATCCTATGCCAAACTGCGATAGCGGCACATTGAACCCATTCTGCGCTTCTGCGCACACCACGGCACACACCATGGCCATTATCGTGAGTGTCTGTCTAATCTTCATGATATCTCATTATTTCGTTCAGCCCGATCATGGTCAGCCATTCCACATGCTCCCACGACGTGGCTCCTGCATTCGCCAGCGTCGCCGCATCCCCTCCGGTGAGCAGCACATGCAGCTCCCCCGCCTTCTCTTTGTACAGGGTCACATATCCTGCAAGTGCCAGCATCGTCGCTCCTAGCGTCCCCGACACTATGCTCTCCTCGGTGCTTCGGCCTAGAATCGTCACTTTCGTGCTTTCCGTAATATCTATTAACGGCAATTTCTCCGTAAAATTATGCAGCGCCTGCAAATTCATCCGCAGCCCGGGCATGATCGCCCCGCCATGATACGTCCCGCCGCCGTCGACAAAGTCCACCGTGATGCACGTCCCGGCGTCAATCACCAGGCTAGCACTTCCGGGATGCAGCGCCCACGCGCCGCACACGTTCGCTATGCGGTCCGCCCCCAAGGTCTTGGGGGTCTTGTAGTTCAGCGCTATGGGCAGCGGCGTGTCGCTGTCCAGTATGTCTATCGCCAAACCTCCAGCGTAGTGTCCACTCACACATGCCAGCGCCCGGCTCGCCGCCGACAGCTGCTCTGTCGGTGTGCCATAGCCGTGACCCGTCATCTCCGATCCCTCGAATGTGGCCCACTTCGTGGCGGTATTCCCTATGTCAAGCGCCAGGTTCATCTCATTTTCCGTTATACATATTCATCGCACGGTCAGCACCTTGCGTGCAAAAACACCTCACCATCTCCGCCGCATCCTTGATCCGCGGATCCAACGTCGCCATCTCCTCCTCCGTAAACTTCCCAAGCACATAGTCTATCTGATGGCCACGGCCAAAATGGTTCCCCACACCGATACGCAGGCGGCAATAGTTCTGCGTCCCTAGCGCCGCCTCAATGTCCGCCAGACCGTTGTGCCCGCCATTCGACCCCTGCTTCTTCATCCTCAGCGACCCCACCTCAAGGGCTATGTCGTCCACCACCACCAGCACATTCTCCAGCGGTATCTTCTCCGTCTGCATCCAGTAGCGCACCGCCTTGCCGCTCAGGTTCATATATGTCGTAGGCTTGATCAGCGTCACCTGTCGCCCCTTCACCTTGATCTCCGCACGGTATGCATGCCGCTCCAGGCTCCATTTCGCCTCAGCCGCGCTGGCCAGCTCGTCCACAACCATAAAGCCCGCATTGTGGCGCGTCCCTTCATATTCGCTGCCCACATTTCCCAGTCCCACTATCAGATATTTCGCCACGTTGTCAGTGTTGTTATTATTGTCATTCCTGTGTTTCTTCCTTGATACACAGAACGATATGAACCATTCTTTAAGTGTCATCATTCAATCTTGGAACTGCAAAGGTACAAAAAAAACTTCACCCGCCATATTTATATTTACAGAAACAATATAATCCTACTCCATAATCCTACTCCTTCCCCCCCCTCGCCCCCCCCCCCCCTCCCCTTTCCCCCCTCCCCCCCTTCCCTTCCCCCCCCCCCCCCACCCCCCCCCCCCTCTCCCCCCCCCACCCCACCTCTCTCCCCATACTCTGTTACACCAACATC
>Ga0247609_10005875_pt1 | contig 11950 bp, 8 predicted proteins | sample 172DNAGHGlowgp2_FD_193487 | JGI IMG/M metagenome (GOLD analysis project Ga0247609, IMG submission 193487) | Sheep rumen microbial communities from Palmerston North, Manawatu-Wanganui, New Zealand - 1728 DNA GHGlow gp2 | ecosystem: Host-associated > Mammals > Digestive system > Stomach > Rumen ... | reverse complement strand
AGTCCATAAAACATAAGTTCTATAATACATTTGAAGACGTCTTTTACTTTCTACAACAACAAAAACTTCAAATTTTGCAGAAAATCGGAAGTACCACTTCAGATTTTCTGCATTTTTCTTGCACGATTGGTATATAATTACCTTCAGCAAATTTACCAATCACCATAATCATTATAGTCGTCACCACTATTATACTTGTTGGCAAGGTGCTCACCCACTATACCAACCGGATCGCTTGCGTTCACAGGGTACCACCCAGCACTCGTGCTTTCTCCTGTATTGTATATCAGTTTGCCTGCCTTGTTATAACATAGCACCTGACGTACCAAGGCGAAACTACAGATTTCATCATATTCCGCCTTGGTCTTAGTCACTTTAACGAGCTGACGACTTCCTATCATATTCGAAAAATACTGTTGCCAGTCAAGAGTCTTATGCACAGCCTTCACCCATACGATATGATGTCCATTCTTCAAGTCAGTTATCTTCGGATTATTACTAATGGTTGTCTATTCGTCATCAACCAATGTCACCCACTTTTCTGCTTGTCCTGCTTTCTTTTGTGCAGATACATTACCTACAACCATCAGCAAGCAAAACAAGGTAATAAGAAATTGTCTTTTCTTTATAACAAACACCATTCAACTCTATTCTATAACTTCTCTAATATTTGTTTTACGATGATATCAGGATGCAGGAACCAATCTACCATCCAGACATGTGCTATATTCCATCCAAGCATTTTCAAAACAGCCGGTCTCACAATTTCCCTATCACGAGCCGTCTTTAATTTAGAATCACTAATTTCGTCGCAAATGATACCGAGCAAATATCTATCAGCATTTACTGGATCAACAATAGCAATATCCAGTCGGAAAGACGATGTGCCGACATTTGTTTTCATCTTGCATCCCTTTGCTTCTAATGCTGCGCTCAGTTGACTAACCATCAAATTGTGAGAAGACGGATTCGGATCCATCCTCGTCAAAGCAGTGTTTCCTTGTTGAGCAAATTTCAAGAAATGTTTCAGTCCTACTACGCCTTCGGCCTGAGTCCGACGTTCGTCTATTTGCTCAGGCAACAAAGTCGAGAAGACTTTCATTTCGTAACGTGCCCTACTTACCGCAACATTTAACCGGCGCTCACCTCCCACCTTGTTCAAAGGTCCAAAGTTAAGCGAAACATGCCCGTTTTCGTCCGGTCCATAACCAACTGAAAATAGAATTACATCACGTTCATCGCCTTGTACGTTCTCCAAGTTTTTAACAAACAGAGGTTCCTCACTTTCCCTACTCATTGTTTCTAAATTCGGATACACCGCTAATGCTTCATTTAATATATCCTCAATCAAGTCACTTTGTTGTTTGGAAAAAGCAACCACACCAATGCTTCTCTCTGGATTTGTCTGAAGACGAGAAATAACATCTCCAACTATCGCCTCAGCTTCGGCTCGGTTGGTACACGTCTTTCCGTAATCATAAACGCCTTCAACATGTTGCCATGTAACATGCTTTACCATATCATCAACAGATGGGAAGGTAATAAGTCGTCCATCATAGTAATTAACATTGCTAAAAGCAATTAGACTTTCGTGTTTAGAACGATAATGCCAATTCAGATAACGTGACGGTAAGGAAAGAGCAATACTGTCATCAAGAATACTCTCAAGGTCATCAATATCCGCCTCCTCGTCATCCGCTGTTGTAACAGAAAAGAAATTTGTTGGTGGCATCTGCTTGGGATCTCCAACTATAATTGAAGATTTCGCACGGGCAATAGCGCCAACAGCCTCACTTGTAGGCATTTGACTTGCCTCATCAAATATTACTAAATCAAACTTCGGAGCTGCTATATCAACATACTGAACAACACTAAGTGGACTCATCAGCATAATTGGGCATAAAGGAGGTAGCAAGTTTGGCATTTGGTCGATCATACCTCGTATAGTTGCTCCACGACCTTTGTTTGCTATTCGCTTACGTAAAAGAGTCAATTCGCCACCAAAATTCGGATCACGCAATGCTGTTTGTAAGCGAGCTGACAATCGTGCCTGCAACTCCTGTTGTGTCAATTGTTGGAACTCCTGCGTAAGTTGTCTATATTTTTCTATGATTTGTTCATATCTCAAGCCATTAAATTGGCATAAGGATTCATCTTGGTTGATAATCGCTGTTGCCATCTCATTATATACAGCCGCCATAAAATCATCCTTTACCTGAGTGGCAGGTATTCCCGAAAGATATCTCTCCACAGCAGCTTCAAGTCCCTTTTCTTGTAACGTTACAAACAGTTCTGTGTACTGTTTCCATTGAGGAAGCATATCGAGATGTTCTTTCCAGCGGTTTATTGCCTCGTCCAACTCCTCTAGGTTTTCAAGCAAAGAGTCGTTCACCTCAGCAAGCGCAGCAAATTTCTTCCATCTATAGTCAGTTTCCAGATATTGGCGTGGCGACTTTTTAAGATATGACATTGTCTGTGACCTTTCCACCTGTTTCCTGACATTTTCCAATATTTGCGAAAGTTGAGGTATATAATTCTCCAAAGTATTACCTTGAAAGGCTGTAGAATAATAAGCCTTTTTTGCCTCCCTTTGCGGACGTGGAACGAATCCTCTCAAAGGATGCTCTTGAGGCGACATTCCCAAAATAGCTTCGCCTGCATCCATTGACAAAATACAATCACATAACTCATCTATTTGTTCCGCCTTCAAATCCCTGACAAAATCCTTTGGAAGAGATAGTGGATTAGCCTTTAAAGTCAAAAAGCCATTAATACAATCAAGGAGTGAGTAGCCTTTATTTCGCTTTAATCGTAGTGCATCTATATATGCATTTACCTGTTGCCTTTGTACAAACAGGGCATCAGCTATTTTCTTATAATCACCAGGTTCCTTTGTTTTGGTGGCATCAATAGCATTCTGCATCTGTTTTAGGAAATGCTTCTTATCAATTTTGTTAGAATGAAGTTCCAAACAGAATGGATCTAAACCAATTCTAGTCAATCTCGACTGAACGACGTCGAGGGCAGCTTTCTTCTCCGCTACAAACAAAACTCGTTTTTTGTGAAAAACAGCATTAGCTATGATATTTGTTATCGTTTGACTTTTACCCGTTCCAGGAGGACCATAAAGCACAAACGACTGCCCGCTATCAGAAGCTGCGATTGCTTCTAATTGTGAAGAATCTGCATCTACGGGAATTGCGAATTCATCAGGACGAGCGTTGTATTCCATCTTCTTTGCATCAACAGTTTCTTCTTGTTGTTCGATCACAAGATGTCCGTCCACCAAGCTACGAATAAAATCATTAGCCAGCAGCTCATCCCGATGTGTACGTATATCATGCCACATGATGAACTTAGTAAACGAGAAGATACCCAGTAAAGAGTCTTCCACAACTTCCCATCCTTGTTGCGACTTTATCGCTTCACGCACCTTATGGAGAACAAGACTTACATCTATTCCATGTGTATCTTTCGGAAGAGGCTGAATATCATCAATTGTAATTTCATAGTTTTGCTTTAGAAACTCCATCAGAGTTATATTCAGTATAACCTCCTCATCACGTTTATGGATAGCATATCTATCCTTCTTCATCGACACCATTTCTACCGGCAGCAACAAGATTGGCGCTTTATATTGCTTACCACTATTGCTTTCCCGCCATTGTAGCGTGCCTAAAGTCAGGAACAAAGTATTTGCTCCCGTTTCTTCAATATTACTACGCATGGCCCGATATATCGGTTTCAGCTCTTTTCTTTCAAGAATAAATTCCTTGCCTTGATCAAGTTCATCCTCCAAGAGACCTATATCAGAGCTTTCGAATGTAATGGCACTCTTACCCAACCGCATATTCAACAAATTGTTGCGTAGCGAGAGGTCTAGCAACTTTCGTTCCCAAATGGAGAGTTTTACATTCTCCTCACTTGTATTTTCGACCTTGGAGTCCAGTATATTGAAAGCTTCTGATAGAGCTTCCTCTGCTTTGCACAACAAGGATTCCAATTGCTTTTCAACATTAGCGCCCAAGCCCTGGATGCTTACACTATCCTTCATCCGGCTTATTTGAGCTTTGCTCGATGACAAATCCCGTTTGAGTTTCATAGATGGTTTTATTTCTAAAAAATCAGAAGCAACAGAGATATTATAATAAATAGCCATATTATTGCACCTATACAGGAACCACATCCCTGAGACAGGAATGAGAATACTCCTTTCAGCAACTCAAAGCACCAGCCAAGCAGACCGCCACAAGTGAATATAATGGCTATTAATGCAATTATTCCTATGACTGCTAATAATTCCATATCTCTTTTTGATTAACCCTAACTGCTAGTATATTTCTAGTGTTTATTAATAATCAAAAAACTCTTCCAGATTCTGAACATCCAGTTGAACTAATGTGTCACGTCCTATCGAGACTCCATCCATCAAGACAGGAACCCTCTTACTGACACATTGCCGCTTATACACTTCAGAGTCCTCGTCTTCAATTATAAACACCTTACCCTGCTCCAGACATTGATTATATTCATCCGAATAGTCACCAATTACAGAAGGAGCACTATTACCATTCCTAACTATTTCCGCATAAGGTCTTATACAGAAATCCGTGAACTCACCATCCGAGTTAAAATAAATTTTGTTACCAATTTGTTTCATATGCCTATTCTTGTTACTATGATTTATTTAGTCTGTATAGCATCAATCAGTCTGCCCCTATCATCTACTTTAGCGCGTATGCGAGATCTTACACAACCTATCTCGTGATGGTAATTATACAAGTAACCCTGTTCTTTCTGTCCGTTAGCATCGATAGTCTCATATCTTTGAACACTATATAGTTCTCTAGGTTCAACACCAAGTTGCTGATATAGGTTCTTTACAATTACATCATGAATCTGTCTCAGGTTATTATCCACAAGACCGCGCACTTCACTTAGAATCGACGTAGAGTCGTTTTTATTATTGCCAGCATTCTCTATTATCGTGCGTCGCTTAGTTGGCCGGAATGGCATACGGATCGGCTTTGATCCGTCATCTTCCTGTATTGCTTGTATAGCATTTATATCAGGTCTTGTCTTCAGTTTTGGATTGCCGTAGAGATTAAACATAAGTACTGTGGCAAGTGATATCTCGTCTTCCTCCACCATTCTACTCGTATTATAGTAGTCGCACTTAGCCTTAAGAAAAGACTCTCCAGCTCTCATGGTACCCAAACATTGGTATTCTGCAAACCTTCCCATAAAGGTCTCACTATAGGCTGCTGGTTGTATGCGCCAAGTCTGATCGTATTGAAAGTTCCCACATTTACCCATAGCTGGTACACACGAACCACAATAGAGCAGAACCCCTCCGCCATACATTGCAGAAAGTAGCATACTCTGTTCCCGTTTGTATTTGATATATCTTCCACCCCAGCATGCTACCGTATTAAAAATACGAGCATTCGACTCCTTTAGCATATCAATACTAAAGGCCAGTCCGTTGCTATAGAACCCAGAATCCTCTGGTGCGCATGCACCATGCAAATTAAACATCAGCATGTCGGATTCCGACAATTTTTCATAGTAAAGACTTCCTATCTCTTCATCCATATCCTCCATAATTGAAGGCGACAGAAACATATTGTCCAATACCACATAATCTTCGTTGTCCATATGTTCTGTTGGCAGATTGCGCGACATCTCACGACTTGCGGGAATCCAGTCATAGTTAGAAGTCATCACGGCACGACCAATCTTTATGCCGCCGTTTTCGCTGACCATATTGCTTATATTGAAGTAAGCCTGCAAGTCTTCTTCTATACTTGTATGCATCTTGCCCATCTCCAGAGGGAGTCGGGCTACATTGCATCGAGCAAGGCGGTAGTCAAGAAAATCAAGGGGCAGTTGCCCGTAGAAACAATAATAGAAGTCGGCAAACACTCGGTCGTCATAGTCAGTACCGCTGGAACAAGGGTTATCCTCCGCTGGTTGTGGTATCACGTCATTACCGCCTATGATAAACAACGAAAGACGCGGACCCGCATCTATACCTTCATCCTTAATATACTTTTGCAACACGTCGCTATAGTCCATCCATGTTGCTTCGCCCAGCTCATTCTGGCGTTCAGCCATATCCAGTAAATACCAGCATAGCCCCATCTCCTTATTAGTTTCAATAAAACCTTCAATCACATCTACGACAGCGTCTTGCGCAATGCCATATTTCTTAGCCAGAATTTTGGTATCTGTCCAGACTATGCCTTCCTTTTGGCTGCTGTTGTCGACAAAAGACTCGCTTCTTCCGTCTTCTTCAGCATTTATTCCATAGCCACAATTAGGACAGAAATTGGCATCTGCATCGACCTTTGTACCACACTTAGGACAAACCCCATCGGTTTGTTCTCCTGTATCACTTTCCTGTTGCTGATTGTTCACGGCAAACTGCGACAAATGATTTTCCAGGTTAGATTGCAAATTGTTTAGATAGTCGTCTATGTTCATTGCCTTCAATTTAAGTTTTTCGTTTTAGGTTTCATACGACACTTGAATAGCCTGAACAACACGTTTGCCCTTACAGACAACAAAATTACTCAAGCTCAAGTTTTTTCCTATGATTTCATTCCGATTCAATTTCTTCCCACCAACTTTTCTCTTTACAGTTATAAAGAAACCCTGTCCAACCGTATGAGCCGTTGTCGCTCAGAAATTCAAGGTCAACTTGTTCGCCGTCGTAGCGTAGGCAACTGACCTCCATCACGTCATCGCCAATAAGTGGGAAATCATCGTCCAATTCTTTTGAGCGGTCAAAGGAGAGCTTTTTCGGGTCAAACTCCTCTGCCTCAAATGTCCCTTCCCAACAAGAGCCTTTCATCGTGTCGAAGCCAATGAAATAGTCGCCGTCGGGCATACCTTCGAAGTCGGTAAAGTCACCATCCTCGTCGCGCTCGCCCCATAGCTCAAAGTCACGCATGTCTTCAGTGTGGAAGATTTCGTTATCGTCTTCATCATACACGCTGAAGTCCATCCGGCTGTCCCAGGTAAGCACTTCACGCTCGTAGTCAAAACAGTAATCACCCTCATCATAGGCATAGTCGCCCCAGAATTCACTCAACTCTTCGTTGGCAGCAGCCTCCAGACAACGCTGCTTTAATTCCTCGTCGGCCTTGAACATCTGAATACAATAGGGACGGCACGCAAACGAGACCTTGAACTTACGTTTGCTTGCAAGAACCTGAGGTTGCTCATCGCTGTCTTCAACAGCGTTATCATCTTGGAAATGGAATCCGCAGTTCGAGCAGAAGTTGGCATCTATGGCCACTTGCTTACCACATTCAGGACAGAATTTCTTTTCTTCCGTCGCTTCTGTATTATCAGCGTTGCCCGCAGGCTGCTCACCCATTCCGAATCTCGCCAGCTGATTGTCGAGATTAGACTGTAACTCGTTTAGATATTCGTCGATGTTCATATACTTACTACTCAAATTGTGTTCTCGTATTGATATTCAAAGTTCACGCCCAGTTCAAACCCCTGTTTTCTAACTACATCACAAATTATATCCCACTGGACTTTTATTGGGATTTTATCTTCAAATTTTGGAGCAGCATTCAGATTATCGGAAATGAAGTCCAAATCTGCTTTTGTCAGTTTTACTCGCGGAAAGCCTGTGTTTGCAGAATCAAATGGCTTACAGGGAACGAAGCTGAACATCCCGTCATAAGGATTAGAAGCAGTGGCACCTTTATAGCAAACAAAGTCATTGACAGGTTTCCAGTTTGTGAACCCCATAATATCAAAGTATTCTGATGGGACAAATCCTTTTAAATCAGTAAGACTATTCATTGAATTATAGTTTTTGTAATCCCCAACAACAAACACCGTATCCAATACAAAATAAGGACCTCCCTGCTTTTTAGATATGGTAGAGCCAAACAGAATGATGCTTCCTTTTTCCAATTCTCCCAATTTTGTAAACTCGGTTCGTGCACTGTTTCTTATTCTCTTTCTCTGCTTGCAGCAACTATACAAAAAGTTATCTCCAAACACAAATGGATCCGTGTTTTGTCGTCCTTTTCCCTTGCTGTTATAGTAAGGAGGTAGGATAAGGGAACCTTTTGACCTTTGTAGAAAAGGTTCATGTACATATTTAGGCATCAAAGCCGTTCCCACTGTACCACTCACGGGATTCACCTTGGAAGTTGGTTCCCACTCACCCCAAAACAGTAGTTCTTTCTTGGGTGTTAGGATTCCATCTTCCTTAACGCACTGCCCTACAGCTTTCAAAAACTTGCGTTTATGCCCACCATAGTTCCATTCCTTTATACAGGCATTTTTCTCTTGCCGGTTTAAGGTGTGCTCACCTCCAGGATGTGTAAATTGAACGATATAAACTTTTCTTGCCATAATTATACTTAAATTTCTTGAATAACAAAATCTGGATAATGCTGTATAATGCCTTTTAGTAAGCCATCGAAATTTCGTCCCGTACTACCCAAGCCCCATTCCTTGGTTACATAAAAGGAGATACCATTATAATCGGACTCGAAACTTTTTTCTGCTCTCCTCACCTCACTTCTATTAGAAGATACATGGCATACATTTTCTTTAGTATAATCCTTTATGATATTATCCACTTCTTCAAAGTCCTTGCCTTTTTGAAGCAAATACTTAACGAATTCTGCAACAACCTCAAACATTTTGAGTTCCTTTTCAGAGCCATTAATCTGGAAATATCTACGTGGCCTCTTCTTTGTTATTGAACTGAGCATGGAGGCATAGTTCTTCTCTTCCTCTTCGGTTTCAGCATTGTTCATCATTACTTCCAATGCTCTTCTGAACAAATCTTCATTCCTTGTATAGAAATCAATCAAAAGTTCTTTTTCTTCTGTTGTCGTTGCCATGATAGTTATATTATTTAAAGGGTTTCCCAGTATTCTAAGATATTCTTTAACAACCATGGATGTATGCGCATCCAAATCGTCGCGATTCAGGTATGGTTCTAATATAAAATCAACCAAATCTTGATAAGTAACTGTTACGAAATGTTTGTCTTCAGGTTCTTGTTTTCGAGCAGTTAGGAACACAAATAATTGCAAAGTCTTCTCCCCGTTAAAGGGAGTCTTGCGAAGATTGTGTTCTTTGCTACAAGCATAGTAATATCTTTCCGTTTGCTTCATTTTCTTATAGGCTTCTTCTTGAGACGTAAGATGTTCAAGTTTACCAGAAATCTTACAATTTCCCTCAGTGGAGTCAATCTTATTCTCAATAAAAATCTCAAGAAGCGAATAATCTCCAATACCCGATATTTCACAGTCCGCGTAAATATCAAGACGGTCATTGAATCTGATGACTGACAAAGCACTGATGGTCTTTTCAGTTGTAATACGAATAGATTTCAGCTTTATTTTCCTTAGCAGGATCGCCTTTTTTAGCTCTTGATAATCGGTGTCGCCATCATCTTCTTTCTGTCTGACAATAAGGTTAAGGAACTTATGAAACGGGCTGTAGTCGTTCATTGCATCCTTGTTGAGTAGCCAAGCAATGAAAGAACTATGACGATTTTCATCGCGCTCTATTTTTAATGTGCGCCACAAGTTATCAGCCTCGTAATAGTCGCGCAGACGACTATTGCGAGAATCCACGTTGTATAGAGTTAGTATATCTTCTAAATCAGTCATACGCATTTCACTCATCCTTAGCCAAAACTTTTATATCCTTCTATCCCTCAAAGTACTTTCGAAGATTCTCGATTGCGTCTTCATCGCCTTGGTCCGCAGCCTTGGTCCAACATTCTTGAGCTTTCTCGATATCCTTATTTACTCCTCGGCCAAAATAATAGCATTCTCCCAAATTGCTAATTGCGCACTGATCTTCCTGCTTAGCAGCCATGCGAAACCATTTTACAGCTTCATTATAGCTTTGGGGAACACCATATCCTTCATAATAGCACCATCCTAAATTATTTTGTGAACTGGCAAATCCTTGTTCAGCAGCCATGCGAAACCATTTTACAGCTTCATTATAGCTTTGGGGAACACCTTCTCCATTATAATAGCAATTCCCCAAATTGAATTGCGCGTCAGCATTTCCCTGTTCAGCGGCCATACGATACCATTTCACTGCTTCCGTATAGTTTTGGGGAACACCTTCTCCATTATAATAGCCATTCCCCAAATTGAATTGCGCGTCAGCATTTCCCTGTTCAGCGGCCATACGATACCATTTCACTGCTTCCGTATAGTCTTTGGTAATTCCATACCCTTTATCATAGCAAAGTCCCAAATTAAATTGTCCATAATGGTATCCTTGCTCAGCTGCCATGCGGAACCATTTTACAGCCTCCTCATAATTCTTTGGTTTCCCATTTTTTCCATCGAAATAAGCTCGCCCAATTTCATTTATCTCATAAAGCTTCTTATACTTATCTTGTTCTTCAATTGCTTGTTGCGCATGATCTTCAAGAGTGTTCTTTTTGTGGACAGTAACACTCATGTCTTTGGTGGCTTGAATAATATTAATGAGATAGAAAGCACAACTTTGCTCTGTAGCGCCCATCTCTTTAGCTATATCGGGTTCCAGTAACAGATAGATCGTCTCAGCAAAACGCTGTAAAGCGGGTGAATAGTCACCACAAATTGCAGTCAGATAATCTTGTGCGGCTTCCTTGCTGTTCATAATGAACGAACCGGCAGCAGCCAATAGAGCGATATTGTCTTCAGGATAATTCGGAAATTTGTCACCGAGCGAATAAAGAATATCCGAAGCCTTTTCGTTTTCTTGGGCTTTGAGGTAGGCAAAATAACTCCAGAATGATTTCCAGTAATTGTCAACCTTAGAACTTTCAAATTTCTTAATGCACTTCTCATGACGCAGGGCGGCCAGAACCAAGTAGTACTTATATTGCAACTCATCGTTGGTGAACTTCCCTGCCAAAGACTCAAGACTATCTATCTGACGCATGATGGCTTGCACTTCGTTTTTCTTTAGTGCTTCGCTCAACTGCTTCAGTTTAATCTTTGCCAAGCCTGTAAGTTCTTTTTTCTGGGAATAACGTATGACAATCTGACGTACTTGGTCTAAAATCTCATTGGCAGTGGTCTCATCGAGCCCCAGTTCCAAGCGGAGCCTATCTAATTCAATTTTCTCTGATTGCTCCAGAACGTTGTCTTCGTATGCACGCTTGCATGCGTTCAGATACAGCAACTTACGTTCCTGAAGCAATTCCATCTCTGTCTTTTGTCGTTCATGTATGATGTTACTGATATGTACACCTCCGCTGATGGCATTGGCATCGCCAAGGTTGAGGCTTACACCACTCGTAGCAGGCTTCTCAATCAGCTTCGTTCCACATTCAGGGCAGAACTTACCATCGTATTCTTGTTTACAATTTGGACAATACATTTTTATAGCTTTGTTTTTTTATTCTAACCGATCCTTCTAATTATTTCGGCATAAGGCCTCATACAGAAATCCCTGAACTCCTAGTCTTATCAAAATAGATTCATATTATCTATTACTTTCATAATTTTTCTATAATATAAATCATATTTTTTTCACTATTTCGTCAAGATCATTTTGAGGAGGAAAATTATTTCTAGATCTTGGTCCCCAAACACTAATAAATCTAACATCTGGGATACTAGCAAGAGAAAATTCAGCATAAGCACCCTTACCACTACTTGAGTAACCAGTGCTTAGTATGCATGAGCTTTGCCCTATTGTTTTCAATTTATTCAACAAATATTTTGTTGTATCGAGATTAAACCTTAGTATAACAACTGAATTCAACTTCTTATTAACAATACGCTTTGATTCATTAGCTGCAAAACATATGGAATTATTATATATTTCTTTAATGTTGCACTTCAAATAATTTTTGTAATTTGTATTAACTGTTGGAGTTCGCCAAGGAATCAATTCAACACTTAGATGCTCATTTAGACAATGTGGAGTTTTTTTATATCCTAGT
>Ga0247609_10005873_pt1 | contig 11951 bp, 29 predicted proteins | sample 172DNAGHGlowgp2_FD_193487 | JGI IMG/M metagenome (GOLD analysis project Ga0247609, IMG submission 193487) | Sheep rumen microbial communities from Palmerston North, Manawatu-Wanganui, New Zealand - 1728 DNA GHGlow gp2 | ecosystem: Host-associated > Mammals > Digestive system > Stomach > Rumen ... | reverse complement strand
CGTGAGGTGGAATTAAAAAATGGTTTAGGGATTTTTTGGGCCAGACCATTTGCACTTCATCGAATTAAAGCGGTAAATTCCTAAAACCTACCGCCCAGGTAGGTTTTTTATCTGGTTACCCTATGCTAACTATACCCGCCCCAATTTCAGTCCTTCCGTCACTATGCACAAAAGCAACCCGGTTAAACGCCCGCATTTACAGCACAATCAACAAAAAAACGGCCCAAAAAACGACAAATCAACACTTTGACACATTTGTGTTGTTTATCCACACAAAACGGCAAAAATTGACTATCGACAAATGCGTTCAAATCGTTTATAGTGATACACGTAAAGCGGATCACGAAACACCAAAAACACCAAAAAAATGGAGGTTAAAGCAATGTACGAATTCGACGTTATCGACAGAGAGAAAAATTGTCCGGTGGATATCATCTTCGGATATAGTGAGGCGGATGCCTTGCGACGTTGTCCGAGATACGACAATGACAGGTATTATCTGACCAAAGGTATTTATATCGACTAATAAAGGGAGGAATAAACCAATGAAATGGTATGAAAAGCAACTGTTCTTCGGATATGGTAAGTGCCACTGTGAAAACATTGTCCGCAGAAATAAGGACAATATCATTGAGTGGATTGACCATTATAACACTATGAAGGTATATGACCCTTGCCACGATATCACTAAAATCTTCCATTTTACCTTGCATGCTGAGTGCTATGAAATTGATACCATTGAAGGGAGAGTGTAAAAAATGACTATGCATCCGGACTTCTGGGAAATCGCAGGCGACGCATACGACGAACTGGTGTTCGATATGAACGTCTATGAAATGGAACTCGATATTGAAGAGTTCGGTGACCCTTGGGCGGACTAAAAATCCGCCCAAGCCATAAAAAAAAGAAAAGGAGATATAAAGCAATGAAAGAGAACAATCCTCGCCGTAACTGGCGCGTGTATCGGCTGGTTGATAAAGACGGCAAAGAGCTCGCAAAGGGCCAACTAAAAGACGTGATGGCCGTTGAATATCCGCGGTTTGTCTATGGCCATATCTTCACCGACACGTTGTTCAAGACTTCTGAGCTGCTCTATAAGTGAGCAGTTCAGAAGATAATAAAAGAAAAGGAGACATAAACAAATGCTGTATTGCCAGACTGAAGCCTACAAAAAGGCGTATCCTTACGCTGTCGAGTATATCGACGAGCATGGTTTTAAGTGTTCCGATACTTGGAGCGCTTCCACCCTTGCGAATGAACTGCGAGAGGGCGTTGTGCTGATTCTCAAAGTTGAGCACCGCATCCTTTGGGATTCCGAGGATTAGTCCTCGGAATCCCAAGACAAAAACAAATACATAAAAAAGGAGATATATACCAATGACAATCATCAACGACAAGACCAACGAAAAACGCACATTCACCAATAGCGCAGACGCTTTGGAGTATGCCGACGAACAGGCGAGACAATATGGCACTGATTACATACTTGTTGATAATGGATATACTGCAATGGAACTCGCTGATTATTACAGCATTATATATTGAGAGAGGAGATATACAACAATGTTGAAAAACACTCGTGAAGTTCTGGAAAAGGTGAAGGCTGAAAAGCTCAACACTCAAGCCTCCATGTCCTGTTGGTATGATATGTTTGACGCTTACCAGCGCAACCATGAACCCTACGCGATTTCATGGAGCACCTTCCGCAAATATGCGACGCTTGAGCCGGTTGATTACTATGAGCCTTACACCTTTGAGGATTTGGTTGACATCATCAATTCCGGATATTGTGAGGGCTATGAGCTTGTTATCCGGGACGGTGTGGCGTATGACCATTATGTCCAGTATAAGCTCGTGGCTATCAACCTCGATGATTAAGGGGCCAGAATATGGCCCCTTTTCATATGACAATAGCGAAACCTCTGCAATATCGCGCGTAGTTTGCTGCACCGGCCACGCGCCCCCACAAGCGTCCGCAGGAATGAAAAGTTGCAATATGGAAATTCGATTCCAGTTTTTCCATTCTTCCAGTCAGGCAGTCGCTCCCGAAACTTGACAATAAATAAAAAATTTGATATAATTATTATATAGAAAATGAAGGAGAAAAATTGAAATGAAAAAACTTCTATATGTAGCCCTTGTTTTGCTTTCACTTGCTTTTCTGTTCCGTTACGCCTATCAATTGGGCGCCGACCAAAAGCAAGAAGATAATTCCGCATACTACGCCACAACGGCGCACTGCGTAGATTATAATGAAGCAAAAAACCGAACGACATTTCGCACCCCAAAAGGCATTGAATACTATTATTACAACGATTTTGAATATACCCTCGACAATCTGGATTTCTATCTGGTAATGAATAATAACCACAGTGATTACTTGCTGGATGATTATATAGTGAGTATTACCCCGATTCCAAAAGATAGAGTTGAAAATTCTAATATTTCAGAATGATATCATAATATGAATCGCGGTTTTCGCGCTTGGCCGGATGGATGAACTAGTTTGCCCGGATGGACGAGCACGAAAACCGCAGTTCAAAATTTGAAAACGTTTCCAATTTAATTCAAAAATCAAAATTTCTACTTGACAGTACCCGGATAATGTGATATATTATAATTACAAAATGACCCCGACAAAGGAGGATATACCACAATGGTGAAAATTCGGTATCAACTTCAACGCTATGACTGCGATGCTGCGAAAGGTTCACTTAGTTTCTATTGGAGCCCTGTCAAGACAAAAACATTCAAAGACTATAAAGAAGCACTTGAATTTTTCAATTCCTACGCTGGTGCTTGTAGTTTTCAAATTATAGAGGGATAATGCCCTCTATAATTTTTTTTAATTTTTTTGGTTTAACCTCTTGACAAGCCCTCTTATATCTGTTATATTATAGTTACAGAGAACGAAGGAGGCACCCGGAAATGTTTGACCTGACAAACCTAACAGCCCACGCAATCATAGACCGCAAAAATCGATTTGATTTTATTGAAAACACAATTGGTTTTGGTGAGCCAGTAGTCAGATGCAAGAAAGACCGCGATGAAAATGGGGACGCCCTCACAACACTGACAGATACCGGCGTAATTGTAATTCAACAGGAAAGCACAGAAACAATCATTACCGCTTACATTGCAAGTATTAAACAAGCCTCATACATCTACCAAAAGTCAAAAGGAAATAGCAAAATGCCCTCTCAACTCTGGAATGTAATCAACTACAACAACAATACAGAATGGTATAAGAAAAATGCGCGGGTGCGGTAAGCCTCGCGCATTCATTTTGGTTAATTACCCGGAGTAATCAAGAGGTGCGCGATTACAACGTGTAATCGTGGCGGGATTGTAATTATTTGTAATTTGAATGTTTTTATTTTGTATTTTGATTTAGGTTTTTGTAATATTTTGTTTTTTAATTAAAATGATTTTTCTATTTCATTCGGCGGCGCGCCCACGACTGATGCGCGCCGATTTTTGCGGTTACAAATAGTTACAAATTTTTGACAAAATATGACAGATATCGCCAACATACGGTGTTTAGCCCGAAACTTTCACACATTAAAGCATTAAAGCGGCTCGCCTTTTGTGCAAAATGACGAAACGAAATTGTAACCATTTTGTAATTGCTTTTTCCGCCCGGAAGTGCTATATTAGTATCAGATAGAACAAGGGAGGACAAATCAATGACTTACTACTTCGACATGGACGGCGTGCTGGCCAACTTCCACAAGGCTTACGCCATCAATAAGGCAGTCGCTATGAACCGCAAGGCTATGGCCGAGCTGGAGCCCTTCACTGAGAATGTGTCCAAAGTGCATGAGCTGAAGGCCAAGGGCGATAAGGTCTATATTCTGACCAAGGCCGCTAACGAGGCCGGCAAGGCTGGCAAGATTGACTGGCTGGCTAAGCATCTCCCGGAGATTACTTCCGACGAGTTCATCTGCATTGTTGGTCACGGCAAGAAGATTGACTACATCCGCGAGGATGGAATGCTGGTCGATGATGACCCCAAGAATACCAGACCTTGGGCCAAGGCCGGACAGGCTACCTACCTTCTGGCTACCAAGGGCGAGGCGGTTACCCTCTAAACCGCCTCAATTTTTTTTATTTATTTTTTTCAAAAAGGTATTGACAAAGCGCCCAGTCTGTGTTATACTCTAATCACAGGTTGAGGGAAACCGCACTCGGGCAGGAGAGGGGAAGGACTGACCAAAAGGTAACAAAAAATTACAGCAAAAAATTTTTGAAAAAAATTTGAAAAAAACTCTTGACAAATTACCCGGATGGTGCTATATTATAATCACAAAGGGGAAGGAAACCCCACAAACCAGAAAGGAAAAGATGATGAAAAAGACCTACACCCTGTTTATGAGAAATGTTGCCATTCAGGTTACTGCCAAAGAATTGTCTGCGGTCATTCGTGCAGAAGCCAAGCAGGGCCGGCACATTGAAAAGTCCAACCTTGGCAAGAACTGTTTTATGGTTTGCTACTGGGAATAATCCCCCAGTAGCAAACAGATTAAAAATACCAGAAGATAAAAGAAAAGGAGATAAAAAAATGTTTGACCTTGTTAATGTGAATGGCTCTTTCAAGCTGGTGTTCAACTTCAACGAAACCTATGACTATCTGCGGGATGTCGTGGGTGTGAGTGAGGAAGCGCTTGACCTTGCGTTTAGCCTTAACGGTATGAATGACAAGACCGCTTCCGACATTCTGTTCTATTATACGGGATGGAGCGATTTTGATGCTCACGCCAAGGACTTGCAGGAGATGTAAAAATCTCCTGCTCCTCTTTTTGCCACTATTTGACAGATAAAAAATTTTATGTTATAATAATTATAGAAAAAGAGATAAAGGAGGCTTTGGAATACCTTGACAATTGAACTGGTGAAAGCATTACTGCTTATCGCTAAGGTTTGCGCGATTTAGAATGATTGCAAGAATTGCCCTTTGAGTTCATTTTGCGGTAAGCAACCCTTAGAATGGTAAAGCGCTAAATCCACGTTTTGAATTCGTGGTCGGACGAGACCAGTCCGAACTTTCACACAGTAAAGCGTTGAAGAATTTCAAAGCAAAAACACAACACGCGCAACCCGGGCACATTTTCCCGATTGTGCGATTTTTTTATAATTTGAGTATTGACAAATAGCCCCAACAATGCTATAATCAAACTATACCAGATAGGAAAGGGGAACCCGCAAAATGTTTTCTTATACTGCTATTAAGGAAGGACAGAAAAGCATCTCTTTTGTCAATCGCAAGATGGCAATGGCATTTTTACAGCGTGGTTATACTATCGAGGTTTTCAAAGATGGCAAGAAAATTTATTTGATGAAACCTATTGACAAATCCGAAAAAGTATGATACTATAATGCCAGAAAAAGAAAGGAGATAAAAAATGAAAAAGACTCTTGTATTTGTGGTGATTATTGTGGTGTGTTTGGTGCTTATCTTTGGTTTGGATTCCTATCAGTGGAACAATGGACTCTGCCGAGAGTGCCACAATGGAAGTTATACTTTCGTAAATGGTAGCAACAACCACAGAGGGCTTGACCACTACTATTATGAATGTGATAATTGCGGGCATGTCATTATGATTCACATGATTATGGATTAAAGCTGGGAAAACCCCAGCTTTAATTTTTTAAAATTCTCTTGACAAATAAACCAGATTATGTTATTATAATACCAGAAAAAGAAAGGAGATAAAAAAAATGACTATTTGCCGCGAAAAGCTGATTGACCGCATGATTCGCCTCTATGGCCTTGAAAGCCCTATTGTGATTGAGTTTTGCCGTCTGTGCGAGGACTGGGAGAGCACTGAATGGAATGATAAGGTGCTGACTCTTATGGTGGGAGCCCACGAAGCGGAACCGTATTTTGAAGAGGATTGAAAAATCCTCTTCAATTTTTGTCCGGGCATCCGCCTTGACCGAGGGCGGGGCGAAAAATTATACCACACTACCCCAGCAATTGTCAAGAGAAATTTTCGCTAAAAACTATACAAAATAAATTATCCCGATTTGTGCAATCTGCGAATAGACAGATCCGGGAAAATCTGTTATATTATAATCACAAAAGGAAAGGAGATAAAAGAAATGGCTAAGAAATACTGGGACAATGAAAAAGGCTGGGGCGAGATCGTCCTTGAAACAGAGCACTATTTTGTAGTGCGCTGGGACGCCAATCCTTGGTGTCTGGAACAAATTCCCAAATAAAAAATTTGGGAATTTTTCAAAAAACCCTTGACAAATAGACCGGGATGTGTTAGTATAATACCAGAAAGAGGAAGGAAAACCTCACAAAACCAGAAAGGAAAAGAAAATGGAGCGTATGACCGTGCGAGAGCTGATTGACCTGCTGGCTCAGTTTGAGGATGACATGGTAGTCCAGATTAACGGTGGTGGTCAGGAAGAGTATGGATGGGCTTCTCTGGTTGTAGGTGAAATCGTGCATCACGCCGCCACTCCTTGCTGTGACGCTTGGGATGATGTGGAAGGAGAAGCCGTTATGGCTTGGGAAGGCACTGAATAAAAGGAGAATTAAAAAATTCTCCTTTTTTCAAAAAAACTCTTGACAGCTCCGGGCAAAAGTGCTATATTAGTATCAGAAAGAGGAAGGACACCTCCCAAACCAGAAAGGGTAAGGCTATGATGTATGTTGGTTATGACTGGGAAATCCTCGGCGACGCTTGGGATGAGGTCGCCGAAGACCTCGAATCTGGGGATTGAAAAAAATCCCCAGAATTTGAAAAAAAGTGCTTGACAAATCGCTAAACCTATGATACAATACAATCACAAAGGGCGAGGGAAGGGCAAAGCCGAGGGGGCGGCCCCGCTTGAGGTGTGACCCATGAGAGTCAGTAAGACCCTTCCCGAAGACCCCCGCCGCACGGAGTCCTGTTGTGCGGGATATAAATGTGAACCAAGCGCTAAGAACGCAACCCCATAGCTCTGGAAAGGGGACGGCAGGACGAGCCAAAAAATTTTTTCCAAAAGGTATTGACAATCTACGTAGATTGTGATACAATACAATCACAGGGAGAAAGAGAACGGCTACTCACTCCAAAGCGGCAAGCAGTTAAACATCACAAGCACCGCCAAAGCCGAACAATCCAATAGGTGAAAAGAAAGACACTCAGTAGCTAAGCCCGTGCGGTAATGCCCGCGGGATGGGGATGAAAAGTCACTCGGAGTAATTCACCTATTAGATTTTTTATTTTTTTTAAAAATTTTTTCAAAAAAGGCTTGACAAAACCGCCCGGATGTGGTATCTTATTATCAGAAAGAGAAAGGGGGACGCAAAAATGAAGCGTCAGCAGTATTACAAGAACAAGCGCACCGGCGAGACCACTGAGGCCCACGCCCAGGCTATGGAGTGGTATCGGGCGAAGGACGAAGTCCAGGTCTGGTATTTCTCCGAGGTCTGCGGGGAATGGCTCTGCGGTGTGGAATGGGTTTGGTGAAAGCCAGGCCCATTTTTTTTATTCTTTGGGCGCTTCCTGCTCCGGCGCGCAGGAAGCGATTTTAGATTTTTATGGTTTTTTGCAATTTTTGATGCAAAAATTTTTTGTGCAAAATGACGAATAAAAAATCCCGATTTGTAACTGTTTTGTAATTGACTGAACCGGGTTTATTTGGTATATTAGTATCAGAAAGAACAAGGGAGGACAAAAAAATGATTAACATCCGCACTATTCAGAAGCTCCGCAATAACGACGGCCTGACTCTTAAGGCTGGCAAGCCTATCACCTACAAGACCGGCTGGCAGGTTGCTACGGAAGGCGTAGAGTGTAAGACCGCCCGCGAAGCCATCAACGCTGTAAAGGCTTACAATGGCGACTGCGGCGTATGGCTGGCCGATGGTATTTATTACATTGACAAGAGCCGCCGCGTCAATACCAAACGGGAAGCTCTGGAGATTGGCCGAGCCTGTAATCAGATCTCCATTCTGAACTGGCGGACTATGGGGCTTGCTTATTGCTAAGCCCCAAACAAAAAAGTTGAAAAATTTTTTCAAAAAGGCTTGACAAGACCGGGAAAATCTGTTATATTAGTATCACAAAGGGAAAGGAAAATCCCAAACACCAGAAAGGAAAAGAAAATGACCGTTCGTGAAGTGATGGAAGTTATGGCTCAGTGGGACCCCGACATGGAGGTTGTCCCCTGCGATTGGGACGAGGTGTGTGCCATCCGGGCCTGCCGGGGCTTTGACATCTACCACGAACTCCGGTGGGAGCCCGCCTGGGTTCATGATGATGAAGAGGATTAAAAAAAATCCTCTTCATCCTCAAAAAAAGCTTGACAAGCCCGGGATAATGTGATATATTAGTATCAGAAAGAACAAGGAGGAATAAAAAATGCGTATCAACAACCTGCCCGATTACTACACCGGTTATCCCTACACTGTGGCTCGCCTGTGCGGCGGCGAGTACTGGTTCTATGGGTGCTACCGCACCGCCGAGCGTGCCTACGAGGTCGCCGAGTGGGAGGGCGGCCAGGTCTTCCCGGTGGATATCATCGTGGATGTGGGGGCGTAAGCCCTCACTTTTTTATATGCGCTTGGCGTCGCGTGCCCGGGCGCCACGCGACGATTTTAGGATTTATTCATTTTTCCGAATTTTTATGCGCGATTTTATTTGTGCATTTTGACGAATAAATTTTCCCGAAATTGTAACCATTCTGTAACTACTTCTAACCTAAGATGTGCTATATTATAGTCACAGGGGACAAGGGTTAGCGCAAATCCTATCCCGTTCGTGGCAAGCAGCTAAACACCGCAAGCACCACCAAAAAGCGCAAAAAAATTTCCAAAAGGTATTGACAAAATACCCGGGCTGTGATACAATACAATCACAAAGAAAAAGAAAGGGAGATAAAAAAATGACTGATTTTGAAAGAATGGTAGAAATGTTCAATCGTGCTAAAGTATGGTATGCCGTAGATAATGATAAACATACTATTGTCTGCGGAAGCGGCGAAGGTGCTGAGTTTTATTTTGATAAAGATGGCAATTTGATTGGAGGAGCCTAATTAAGTTGAAAAAAATTAAAAGAAACTCTTGACAGACAAACCAGAATGTGATATATTATTACCAGAAAGAAAAAGAAAAGGAGATACTAAAAATGAAAAAGACCTACAACATCACGATTTCCTTCTGCGGCGAACTGAATACCATCACGCTGACCAATCCTTCCCGCAAGTTCCTCAAAGTTGGATATGAGGAATACTCTGGGGCGAAGATCGTCAAGGTGGAAAGAGTCAAGTAAAAAATACTTGACTTTTTCACCAACATATGATAATATAACACTACAAGAGAAAGAAAGAGGTAATAAAAAATGATGTATGTTGATTTCAATGGCAATTACAATGAGAACGCTGCGACCCGTGGAACTGGGTTGTATGTTGGTAAGGCTTATGCCGGAACGACTACCACGCTCTACAATGTGAATGGTGTAGAGATGCGGGAAACGGTTGATAGCCGCACGACCTACAAGCTGTATCTGGATGGTGAATTTATGAATAGTTTCACCGACCGCAAGACCGCTGAAACGATGTTCATTGATTTTGCGGGTATCACCAAGGCGACCTTGAAGCGGCTTGCCAAGTAAGGCAAGTCGCCCGCCCGGACAAAAAAATTGAAAAATTTTTTAAAAAAAGGCTTGACAAAATTCAAACTATCTGATATATTAGTATCAGAAAGAGAAAGGAGAACAAAAAAAATGTTCCAGATTCAGATTAACGACAACTACTACAACGTGAGCGGTGTTGAGGCCGCTTGGGATGCCTTCCGCCGGGCCTGTGAGTTCGTGGAGAGCGTCGGCGGTGACCCCGGCGATGTGTTCCTCATCGACTGCGAGCTGGCCGACCAAGGCAAGCCCTCTGTAATTGCCTGCGGTATTGATTACCTCGACTAAGTCGAGGTAATCTTTTTTTTGAGCGCTTCCTGCTCCGGCGCGCAGGAAGCGATTTTAAGTTTTTGTATAATTATGCAATTTTTGCGAATAAATATTCATTGTGCAAAATGACGAAAAAATATCCCAAAACTCACTTTAGCGAATTAAAGTACTAATGTATAAAAAAACCTCCCCCTTGGGGGGGTAGGTTTTAGGAAGCGTGGCGAATCTTGCCATCCACCACATAGGTGATGGATTCCAGACCGTCATACTCGGACAGCTCCCAATCGGTGCAGGTGTCGGGAATCTCCACCACCTCAAGCACCGTGCCGCAGTTCTCGCAGAAGCACCCATCCTCATCAGCGTGGGCCTCCACGAACTCCACCAGCCGCAGGTCGGTGCGGTCAATGTCGTCGTAACGGGACAGCCCGTAGGTCTCGCAGACCTCATCGGGAATGTGGAAACCGCCGTAGCAAGTGTTAATAACGATACGCATTTGAATTATCTCCTTTCTTTTGGGGGTCTTTCTATCTCCCCCTGACACTATGAATTATAAAGGATAATTCTCAAAAAGTCAAGAAAAACTTTCAAAAAAAATGCACAAATGAATAACCAAAAGCAACTATGTTTTTGTGCATTTTTTTCACTGTTTTCTTGAAACTTTTTCTTGACAGTCCGGGAATTATTTGCTATAATTCATAGTGTCAAGGGGGTTGAGGAACCCACCAAAAGAGAGGAGTTAATAAAATGAAGAACTTTTTCAAAACCTACTGGTTGGAAATCCTGCTTGCGGTGTTTGTCCTTGTTGTAATTGCCGCCGCTGTGATTGCGATTGCCAGCGGCCAACCCTACCATATGGATTCCAGCCTTGCCAATCCGGCCAGCCCGATTCATCAAGTCCTTTTCAAATAAGGGCTTGGGAGTCCGGTTTTTGGGACAGCCAATTAATTATAATCTAATCAAGATAAAGGAAAGGGGAACAAAAAAATGACTCGTGAAAAGTTCTGCGCTATCCAGGCCCGCCGGGGTTACCGGGTGGAAAACCTCGGCCTGATGACCTTCCTCACGGCGCCGATGGAAAACGGCAAGACATACACCGCCATCTGGTTCTGGAATCCCGATGGCACGCCGAACGAGGCGGAGCGCCCTTACTGGACCATCTCTTGATGGCCCAGTATTTTTATGCATTGGGTATGTATAATTATTCTTTGTGCAAATTGCACAAAAAACGTTGAGCGGCGCGTGGTCGGAGGTCACGCGCCGATTTTCGCTTTAACACATTAAAGCGTTAATTCGTTAGCGATTTACCGCGTTAAAGTGCTAATGCGCTAAATCCCGAAACTTTCATACACTAAAGTGCTAACGCATTACCATACTACCGCTTTACCGCATTAAAGTGCTAACATACTGCCACTTCACCATAGTAAAGCATAAAAGATAACTAACTGTATTCTTTCATACGCTAAAGTATTACTATATTAACGAATTAAAGTATTAACGAATTAAAGTATTAAATTATTAAAGAGTTAGCCATACCTAACCAAAAGTAACAAAAAGTTACAAATAATGAAATTTTTGTTACCCTATTGACTATCCGGGAGTTCGGTGGTATAATCATCTTGTAAGATAAAGAAAGGGGATTGAACCATGGAAAACATTACCATTAAAGCCTACCTCACCAGCGAATACAACCGCCGCGCCTATACCCACAGTTATATTCTCGGATATGCCATCAAGGGGATGGTATATGCGGCCCGCGTGATGGATGGCCGGCCTATCCTGCCCTATATCGTCAGCCTTGACCGCGCAAGCTCTAAGAACGGCGGCACATATTCCATCAAGTACAAGCCCAATATGGAAAAGATTGCCATCATCCAGACCGCCGCCTGTGAAATCCGCCCCATCTGCACGGTTGACTATATGGAAACCCTGTTTGCCGAAAGCAAGCAGAACCGGGGCCAGATCTTCGAAGATATGGTTATCAAGGCATGGGAAGCCAAGCCGGTGGGCGGCAAGAACGCCAAGTTCACCGAGTGCGGTGATATGGTAACG
>Ga0247609_10005872_pt1 | contig 11951 bp, 10 predicted proteins | sample 172DNAGHGlowgp2_FD_193487 | JGI IMG/M metagenome (GOLD analysis project Ga0247609, IMG submission 193487) | Sheep rumen microbial communities from Palmerston North, Manawatu-Wanganui, New Zealand - 1728 DNA GHGlow gp2 | ecosystem: Host-associated > Mammals > Digestive system > Stomach > Rumen ... | reverse complement strand
TACGTTCACTGCACTCCTGTGTGTGACCATTATCCTTGGTGCCTGCTCGGGAGCCCGACAGCCCCGATCCTACGTTGCCGAACTCTCCAGCGATGACAGCATGACCATCCGATTGGGGCAGTGGGAACTTACCCGATACCATAGTGACAAACTGGGTCTCGACATCAACTACCCCTCGTTTCTCTATCGTCAGGATTTGCCCGAGGAGCCTGGGCAGGAACTGTTCATGTATGAGGATATTTCCATTTCGGTCGTGGTCGACTCACTGAAGGGCATGACCTATAGTGCTGGTCAGCAGATGATGGGTATGGGTGCCGATCTCGTCGAGTCGGGCGATGACTACAGCATCCAGGAAGGTTCCGAACAAGACTGGGACTACTACGGCAAGGTGATCGATGATGACACGGTTCGTCTCGTAACCGTCATGCTCCGTTATGCTCCCGACCACTCAGAAGCCGTCGAGCCGCTCCGTGAATGGGTAAAAAACTATAGTTTAAAGCCATGAAACGTCTTTGCAAACTGATTTCCGATTATATGGGTGTGCTGGTGCTGCTGGCCGCTGTGGTAGCTATGTTGTGGCCCGAGGCTTTCAGCCACATAAAACCTACGATTATCAATCCCCTTCTGGGTATCATTATGTTCGGTATGGGTCTGACGCTGCGGTGGGATGATTTCCGTGTGGTGTTCAGTCGCCCGCGTGATGTCGCCTTGGGCTGTGCCGCCCAGTTCACTGTCATGCCCCTGCTGGCTTATGCGCTGGCCCATCTGTTCGCCCTCGACGAAGCCCTTACGGTGGGTGTGGTACTCGTGGGCTGCTGTCCTGGAGGCACGGCCTCTAATGTCATCACCTATTTGGCCAAGGGCGACCTTGCCCTAAGTGTCGGCATGACGGGTGTGTCCACACTGCTGGCCCCTGTACTGACACCGCTGTTCGTATGGCTCTTGGCGGGCAAGACCGTTGATGTTGATGTGGCCGCCATGTTCTTGAGCATCCTCTGGGTAGTGATCCTACCCATAGTCGCTGGTCTTCTGGTCAAGCGGCTGTGGCCCCGGCAGACTGAGCGCGCCACCGCCTATCTGCCTGCCCTGTCGTCGATTTCTATAGCCTCGATTGTGCTCATTGTCATCTCAGCCAGTGCCCACAAACTGCTTACGGGTGGAATTCTCATCATCTTGGTAGTCATGCTTCATAATATCTTTGGTCTGATGGCTGGATATCTTGTTGCCCGACTGCTGCACCTCTCTGAACCCAAGTGCCGTGCCCTGAGCATCGAGGTGGGCATGCAGAACTCAGGTCTTGCCTCCAGCCTGGCTACGCTCCACTTCGCAGCCTATCCCATGGCCACCATCCCCGGAGCTGTCTTCAGCGTCTGGCATAACATCAGCGGCGCCATCGTCGCCCGCCTCTTTGCCCGCTCCAAACCTTAACTTACCTCTGGGGTCAGGCCCCGAAGTAAAGTCGAACCTCTGGGCCTGACTCTGGGCCTGCGGGCTTCAATGCCAGACCTGAGGGCCCCACGTAGCTCGAAACCCTTGAGCTACGTATCTCGCGGCGGGTGCTCGCGGGGATGATGGTGCTCTCTCAATAAGCGTGATCTGTTTTGAGTTCTTCTTTGTCGAGTTTCTTGGCATCGATGGCACGCCAGGCATAGACGATGTAGGCAAGGACGAATGGCACGAGAAGCGATACCCAGAACATCGTGGTGAGGGTGAACTCACTCGAACACGAGTTCTCGAGTGTCAGCGACGACTGGAGATCAGCTGTCGATGGGTAATAGGCTGTATTGTTCCATGCACAACTGAGCAGCAGGGCAAGCACCGTGAGCACCGTGCCGATGCCAGCAGGCCAGATACCACTGAAAGTGAAGAGTGAAGAGTGATGAGTGAAGAATTTGCTACCGCGCAGTATTTCCGTGGCAATACCCCAGAGAACGAGTATAATACCTATTATTAGTATTATCAGGAGATACCACATATCAATGAAGTTGTTGAGATATTTATATGGCTCCATAAAGATGACTCCCTCCTCGTTGTAGGCGAAGCCGTCCTTCAGCAAGACATGCACGAGATAGGCTACGAATAATACCAGGAAAGGAACGGCGGCACCCATCAGACGGCTGGGAACACGACTGCGGATGTCCTCATCGTTTACGTTGTTCGTCACGTAGAGGATGCCCAGTACACGAGCCAGGAAGACCACTGCAAAGCCCAATACGAGCACCCAGGGATTGAGCAGTGCATCGAGTCCGTGTGAGGCATTAGCCCAACGCGAGATGATTGGGGTGAGTGCCTCAGGATTGATAAGGTTGTTCTTCTCGACGATGAAATTTGAACCTTCGAAGAAAGTGGCCACAGCACCGCCAAGGAGCAGCGGACCTACGATGCCATTGAGCGTGAGGAAGAACTGGAAGGTCTTTGGTCCGAGGATGTTGCCGATCTTATTCTGGAACTCGTAGCTGACGGCCTGCAGCACGAAAGTGAAGAGGATGATCATCCAAAGCCAGTAGGCTCCACCGAAAGAGGTGGAGTAGAAGAGCGGGAACGAGGCGAAGAAGGCTCCTCCGAAGGTGACGAGCGTTGTGAACGTGAACTCCCATTTACGGCCTGTAGAGTTGTAGACGAGGCGTCGCCCTTCTTCTGTCTGACCCAGTGAGCGGGCTACGGAGTTGGCTCCCTGCACGAATAGCAGGAATACTAATAGTGCACCAAGCAGTGATACGATGAAACACCAGTAGTGCTGTAAGAATTCGTATGACATAGACAAATGAATGTTTTTAGACAGAGTAACGTATTAACTATTATTCCGAGTACTCGGGGCCTTTCTTGATCTGCTTCAACAGAATGTTGATCTCGACGGCGAGCATCGTGGAGAAGAGAATCAGGAAGAGGAAGAAGGTGATGGCAACGCTTGATGACTGGAGATCGCTGACGGCTGCCCACGTGGGGAGCATGTCCTGTATGGTCCAGGGCTGACGACCGAACTCTGCGACGAGCCAGCCACTTTCTGAGGCGATATAAGCCAGAGGAATGAGGGCGATAGCTACCCAGTAATGCCAGGCAGGGAGATTCTCGATAGAACGCTTCTGCCAGAGTCCTTTAGGGAAGCCATAGGCACCAGCCAGCACCACAGCGAAGAAAAGGATAATCAGACAGCCAAAACCCACCATGATGCGGAAAGCCCAGAAGTTGACGGGAATGAAAGGCACCACCTCGCTCTTATCACGAATATAGCCGTAGCCAAAGTAGGGCATGTTCTCCTTAAGTACTGCCAAATGAGCGGCAGCAGTAGAGCCGTCGTCGCTCGAGTTGAACTTTGCCTGACGATAGGCGGCAAGGGCGGCGATGGCTTTCTTGCCTCGCTCCATCTTCTCGTCGATGGATGGCTCCACTTTCCCGTCAGGAGTGGTATAGCCATTGAGAATATCATTGATGCCAGGCACGAAACCATGGAAATCGTTGGTGGCCATAAAGGAGAGGGCGTAAGGCATCTCGATCTTCAGCGGTGCTGACTCTTCATTTGTATAGTCGGGCTGCGTGAACGGATTTACCCAGGCCACAGCCGTCAGTCCTACATCGGTACCGCCATTGTAGAGTGCCTCCATGGCAGCCAGTTTCATGGGCTGCACAGCGGCTACATCCTGTGCTGACTTATGACCCGTAGCTCCTGCCAGCAGTGCGCCTATGAGTCCCACCCATGCGCCAATCTTCATGCTCTCAAGAGCAAGTTTCGTGTCGCGCTTCTTCATGAGATACCAACAACTGACACCTACACAGAAGACTGCACCGATGATCCAGGCAGAGGTGACGGTATGGCAGAACTTGCTGATGGCGAAAGGTGAGAGGGCAACCTCGAAGAACGATACCATCTCATTGCGCATCGTGTCGGGGTTGAACTCACAACCTACGGGATACTGCATCCAGGCATTGGCTACAAGAATCCACCAGGCAGAGATCGTGGCACCCAATCCTGTGAGCCAGGTAGAGGCGAGGTGGAAGCCCGGGGATACCTTCTTCCAACCGAAGTACATCACGGCCACGAAAGTCGACTCCATGAAGAATGCCACGATACCCTCGATAGCCAGTGGCGCACCGAAGATATCGCCTACGAACCAAGAGTAGTTGCTCCAGTTGGTGCCAAACTCAAACTCAAGGATGATGCCCGTGGCTACTCCCATGGCGAAGTTCACACCGAAAAGCTTCTGCCAGAAGATGGCGGTGTCTTTCCAGAACAGATCCTTCGTACGATAATAATAGGTCTCCATGATGCCCATGATGACCGCCAGTCCGAGGGTCAGGGGCACAAAGAGCCAGTGATAGATTGCCGTGAGGGCGAACTGCGCTCTCGACCAGTCGATGGTTCCGGCATCAATGTCTAAGAAGAGATTGTTGAACATAATATCTGTAATTTAATGTTTAATCTTTCACAGCGCGGTCGGTGAGTTCTGTGGCAACAAAGCCCGCTTCGTCGCCCTGGGCATGCTGCTTGAGGAAATTAGGGAAGAAAAACAACTTCAGTACAGCAAAGATAATAAACAGCTTGATGAGGATGATAGTCCACAACGTACGACCCAGGCGCATGTGGCGGAAGCCGTCAGAATAAAGGTCGTAGGCTCTGTAGAGAAAACTGTCCTTTCGCATATTACGTAGGTTTTTATTTTGCAAATATACGTTATTTATTTTTAAGTTCCAAATAAATTAGGCATAAAACTGCAAATTTCTTTTGTTTTCTCCTAAATATTATATAATTTTGCAGCCGGAAATAAAGACTGGTGACATCAAGAATATAGATTTTTCATATATGAATAAGAAAATATTGATTCCATTGCTGGTTGTCATCCTTGCTTTGGCAGCAGGATCGGTCTGGCTGTTCCTGAGCCTTCAGGAGCAGCGGCAGGTCAATCAGGATATGCAGGAACTGGCAGAACTCGACAAGCAGGAGATGGAAAACGAATATGAGCGATTCGCACTGCAGTACAGTGAGATGAAGACGCAGATTAATAATGACTCAATCATTCAGCAGTTGACAGAGGAACAGATGAAGACGCAGCAGCTCCTCGAGGAACTGAAGCGTGTGAAGGCCTCCGATGCTCGTGAGATAGCCCGTCTGAAGAAGGAGCTGGCCACGGTGCGTGCCGTGCTGCGCGACTACGTGTTGCAGATCGACTCGCTGAACCGCCTGAATGAGAGCCTGAAACAGGAGAATACCACCGTGAAGGCAGAGCTCGAGCAACGCACCCAGCAAGTGGCTGGTCTGAGTAGTGAAAAGGCTTCGCTCTCACAGAAAGTGGCTATCGCCGCACAGCTCGATGCGACGAATATCAGTCTGCAGCTATTGAACAAACGTGGTAAGAATGCCAAGAAACTGAAGGACTGCACACAGATGAAGACAAGTTTCGTGATCACGAAGAACGTGACGGCTTCGAATGGTAACCGTACTATCTACGTGCGCATACAGAATCCTGGAGGTAATGTGCTTGGCGGTGGCGGTACTTTCGCTTACGAGAATCGTCAGTTGGAATGCTCTGCCAAGAAGACTATTGAATATACGGGTGAGGAAACGCCTGTGACGGTCTATTGGAACGTGTCGCAGATGCTTGAGGCGGGCGACTACCGTGTGAGTGTCTTTGCAGATGGTAATATGATAGGTACGAGATCATTTAGTTTTAAATAAAGGATGGTAAATAGAATAACAGGAACGTTGTTGGCGGTTTTTCTTGCGCTTCCGTCGGGGGCGCAGAGAATACTGTCGCTCGACAGTTGTCGGCAGATGGCCCTGAGCAATAATAAGCAGCTGGGCATCTCGAAACTGAAGCAAGGTGTGGCGGCCAACCTGCGAAAATCGGCTCGCACAAAGTATCTGCCCCATGTAAGTGCCGTCGGTACTTATGAATTTACCAGCAAGCCTATTTCCTTGCTGAGTTCGGAGCAGCAGGCTGAGTTCAGTCATCTTGGAACAGCTTTCGCAGGAAGCATCTCGCAGAGTCTGGCCCCGATGATGCAGCAGGATCCGAAGATGGCAGCCGTGATGGGACAGTTAGGCCCAACGCTGGAAACAGCCATGAACGGTTTGGGCCAAAAGATCGTCGATGCCTTCGATACCGACACGCGTCATGTCTTGGCAGGGTCTGTCATGCTGACGCAGCCGCTTTTCATGGGCGGGAGTATTGTCGCCCTCAACAAGATGGCCGATATCAGTGAGAAACTGGCAGAAAACTCTACTGAAGCCCGTCGCCAGGCTACGATCTATCGTATTGATCAGGCTTACTGGCAGGTGGTGTCGCTTCATCATAAGAAAAAGCTGGCAGAGAGCTACCGCGACCTGGTGAAGAAACTCAGCGGTGATGTGCATAAGATGATCGACGAAGGGGTTGCCACCAAGAGCGACGGCTTGAGCGTGGACGTCAAGGTGAATGAGGCCGAGATGACCCTGACCAAGGTGAACGACGGGCTGGTGCTTTCGCGCATGCTGCTGAACCAGCTTTGCGGACTCCCGCTGAATGAATCCGTGACACTCGAAGACGAGCAGGTAGAGAATATTGCCGTCGTGGAGCTCACACCCGAGCTGGATGTGGAACGGGCTGTGGATAACCGTCCTGAGCTGAAGATGCTCCAGAACACCGTTGACCTGACTAAGCAGACGACGAACGTGCTCCGTGCCGGGCACATGCCTCAGTTGCTCCTGACGGGAGGCTATGCCGTGAGCAATCCGAATGTGCTGGACGGCTTCCAGCGTAAGTTCGGTGGGTTCTGGCATGTGGGCGTCATGATGCGCGTGCCCATCTGGAACTGGGGTGATGTGATGTACAAGGTGCGTGCATCCAAAGGTGCTACCTCTATTGCCAAGCTCGAACTAGAGGAGGCTCGCGAACTGATAGAGCTTCAGGTGAATCAGAATACTTTCAAGGTAGACGAGGCCAACAAGAAGCTTGTGATGGCTCAGTCGAATATACAGCGTGCGGAAGAAAACCTGCGCATGGCGAACCTTGGTTTCAGCGAGGGCGTGATAACACCGGCTACGGTGATGGAGGCCCAGACCGCCTGGCTGCAGGCACGTTCGCAGAAGATTGATGCCGAGATTGACGTCAAGCTCTCGCAGGTGGATCTGCAGAAGGCATTGGGAACCTTGGAATGAGAAGTGGTAAAGGAAAAAGAACAAGTAAAAAAGTTTTGATATTATGTCAGCAAAAAGTCAACATAACAATATTCTGCTTGCCATCGCAGGCTTCGTGACAGTAGTGATTATTGTAGCAGTGATAGGATTCTTCGCCTTCGATCGCGACCCGGAGATCATTCAGGGACAGGTTGAAGTGTCGGAGTACCGCGTGTCGAGCAAGGTGCCGGGACGTATACTTGAGCTCCGTGTGAAAGAGGGCGACTATGTGAAGGTAGGCGATACCCTTGCCATCCTCGATGCTCCGGAGGTACGTGCGAAGATGGAGCAGGCCCAGAGTGCCCAGAGTGCGGCGGCAGCCTTGGAGCTCAAGGCACAGAACGGTGCCCGGAAAGAGCAGATTCAGGGTGCCTACAGTGTGCTGCAGCAGGCTAAGGCAGGTTTTGAGATTGCCGAGAAGTCATATACCCGCATCCAGCGTCTCTACGACGAGGGTGTGATGAGTGCCCAAAAGCGCGACGAGGTCTATGCCAACTACAAGGCAATGGAGGCTCAGATGAAGGCAGCCCAGAGCCAGTATGATATGGCTGTCAACGGTGCCCGTGTGGAGGATAAGATGGCTGCTGCCGCTCAGGTGGGTCGCGCCAAGGGTGCCGTGCAGGAAGTGAATTCCTATATCCACGAGACTGTGCAGACGGCCCAGATGGAGGGTGAGGTAAGCGATGTCTATCCGAAGGTTGGTGAACTCGTAGGTACTGGTTCTCCTATCATGTCTATTGCTGTGATGCAGGATATGTGGGGCACATTCAATGTGCGCGAGGATCAGTTAAACGGTTTGAAGGTAGGTTCAGAACTGACGGCTTTCGTACCAGCTTTCAATAAGGAGATAAAGATGAAGGTGTACTACCTGAAGGACCAGGGCTCTTATGCCGTATGGAAGGCCACTAAGGCCAATGGTCAGTACGATCTGAAGACCTTCGAAGTCAAGGCTCGTCCTGTGGATAAACTCGATGGTCTGCGTCCAGGTATGTCTTTGATTATTAAGAAATAAGCGTTAAGAGTGAAATACCTCTTTAATATATGGCAAGTAGCGAAGCGCGAGTGCAAGATCCTTCGCGTGAATCGCATTTACGTCATCAGCATGGTGATCTTCCCATTGCTGGCGATGTTGTTCTTTACTACGTTGATGGATGAAGGACTGCCCGAGGATATGCCTGTGGGGGTCGTCGACCTCGATAATACGTCCACGTCACGTGGACTGATCCGTCGCCTCGATGCTTTCCAAAGTTCGCGCGTCGTCGCCCATTACCCATCGGTAGCAGAGGCTCGTCGCGCCATTCATGAGAACCAAATCTATGCGTTCCTTTATATTCCCAAAGGAACTACCGATCAATTGCTTTCCAGCCGCAGGCCTAAGATATCCTATTATTATAATATGGCATCGGTGATGTCGGGATCACTACTGATGAAGGACCTGAAAACCATTTCCAACCTCGGCTCTGCCGCTGTGGGGCAAGCAACGATGCGAGCCAAAGGTTATACGCAGGAACAGATGATGGCATTCCTTCAGCCCATCCGTATCGACCTTCACCAGATAGCCAATCCATGGACTAACTATAATGCCTATCTGTCGACAGTATTTGTTACGGGTGTCATGATGCTGTTCATGTTCCTTATCTCGGCCTATTCCATCGGTATGGAACTGAAGTTTGGGCGTGGCAAAGAGTGGCTGAAGGTGGCCGATGGTAATATGGTGGTGGCCATCTTAGGCAAATATCTCCCTCAGGCACTCGTCTGGCTGACGCTGATCTTCGTCTATGAATTTTATCTCTTCGGCTATCTCCATTTCCCCTATTTGGGAAGTGTGTGGAACATATTTTTCCTGGGGTTGCTCGAGGTGTTTGCATCTATCGGATTCGGTATCTTCGCCTTTGGTTTGATGCCATCTCTGCGCATGTCGATGAGTGTGTGCTCGCTCTGGGCAGTCCTCAGTTTCTCACTGGCAGGCTCCGCTTTCCCAGTGATGGGTATGGATGGCCCCATCCAGTCACTCTCATGGCTCTTTCCTCTGCGCCATTATTATATGGTGTACCAGATAACTGTGTTCAACGGCTTCCCGTTCATCAATGCTTGGTTCCACATCGCGGCCCTACTGGCTTTCAGCCTGTTGCCTTGGCTCGTCATGTCGAAGATAAAAAATGCAATGCTTACTTATGTCTATATTCCATAAGCTATACGGTGCAATACAAGATGCCGCTTTCATCTGGCACGAAGAGATGAAGCAGGTGCTGAAGGATGAGGGCGTACTCATCTTCTGTATCATCGTGCCTATTGTCTATCCGCTGCTTTATTCCTGGATCTACAACAATGAGGTAGTCCATGAGGTTCCTGTTGTCGTAGTCGATCAGTCGCATAGTCAGCTCTCACGTCAGTTTATCCGTATGTGCGATGCCTCACCCGATGTAAAGGTGATTTCCTATGCAGGCAATATAGAAGAGGCAAAGTCCGTCGTCAGCCGTCAGGCAGCCAAGGGCATCTATCTCATACCCGCAGATTTCGCTACCCATATCAACCGTATGGAACAGGGTGTTATCAGCGTCTATTGCGACATGTCACTGATGCTCACCTATAAGGCTATCTACCAGACATCTGTTGCCGTGTCGCAGACGATGGGAGCCGAGATTCAGAAACGGGTATCAGGCAACTATACCGACCGCGAGGATCTTATTACCACGCGTCCGCTCGACTTTGCCGATGTGCCAATCTTCAATCCTGCAGGAGGTTATGGTAACTTCATCATCCCTGCCGTGCTCATGCTCATCCTCCAGCAGACACTCGTGCTGGGTATCGGACTGGCAGCAGGTACGGCCCGCGAGCGTAATCGCTTCGAGGATCTGGTGCCTATCCATAAGTGTTATGGGGGAGTCTACCGCATCGTGGGCGGTAAGGCCATGTGTTATATCATGATCTATATTTTCATGGCAGCTTGGCTTACGATCATCGTTCCGAGGTTATTCTCTTTCCTGGCGCTCATTCACTGGCAGGATTTGTTAGCTCTGATGATACCTTATCTGCTGGCTTGTGTATTCTTTGGTATGACGGTATCATGCCTTGTGCGTTATCGTGAGAATGTCATGCTCATTATGGTATTCGTTTCTGTGCCCTTGTTGTTCCTTAGTGGTGTGTCGTGGCCACAGTCTAATATTCCTGGCGTATGGCAAGGCATCTCCTGGCTTTTTCCCAGTACGTTTGGCATCCGTGCTTTCGTACGCATGAACACACTTGGTGGAACACTCAGCGATGTATTGCTCGAGGTTCGTTGCCTATGGATTCATGTGGCAGTCTACTTTGGAGCCGCCTGTCTGGTGTATGGTCACCAGCTGCGACTCTCGCGTAAGCATGCCAGGGAACGTCTTATTTATCTGCGTCGCAAGCGTGAGATTCGTCAGCAGTTGAAGCAGCGACATAGTCGTACAGATAATCCGAAACTTCCACATTAATCTTTAATGTTTAATGCATACCGCTTCCTGTCAAGTTTGCCATTGAAGGTCCTGGCTACCTTTTCCACTTGTTCGTAGAGCATCGGCACCTTGTAGGCTTCCAGTCGCCCTTTCAAGTGCAGGGCCAGTTCGCGCTTGTTCAGTTGCTCCCCGTCGCTCATCACCACGAGCAGTTTCAAGGCACGTCCTGTGATAGGGTGTTCAATGGCAATACAGATACAGTCCTTCAGTCTGGGGTATGACATAGCGGCGTCTTCCACTTCAGTGGGAGCCACCTTGAAGCCCCCCACGTTGATCACGTCATCCTCGCGCCCTTTCAGGTGCAGCAGTCCGTCCTCGTCGATCATGCCGATGTCGGAAGTGTATACGGTGTCGCCCCTCAGGATCGAGGCTGTCCTTTCAGGATCGCCCACGTAGCCGCTCATCAGCGTGTCACCTTGACAGGCAATCAGTCCGCCCTTGGTGATGATGAGCTTTGAGTGCTTCATGGTTCTGCCCAGACAGCCCGCCACGCACTTGCCGCCGTTATAGTTATAGGTGGCAATGATACCCGTTTCCGTCGAGGCGTAAGTGTTGTAGAGCCTCGTCTTTGGCAATAGTTGGCACAACGCCTCCATGTCGGCCTGCGAAATGGCAGCAGCCCCCGTCTCGATGAAATCTATCTTGTCGGCATACCTCGCGAGCTGTTCGCTGCTAAACTGTATGAGCATCCTAATGCTGGCAGGCACGAGGAAAGTTGCCATCTTCTTAACTGGATAGTCGAAGGCTGCGAAGAACTTATTCATATCCTTCAGTCCGTCAACGATAATCAAAGTAGCCCCCAGCACGACGACGGGGTATATCTTCGACAGACTGCCGATATGGTTCAGAGGTCCGTTCACCACAAAAGCCAGCTCGTGGGTAAAGCCTTGGCCGTCGATTAGGTTCTCAGCATCTGCTATGATGGTGCGGTGACTGATCATCACCCCCTTCGACCTGCCCGTAGTGCCTGTCGTGTAGAGAATGTCAGCCGTGCCCTCAGGGGTAGTGTTAGCTTCCAGCCACAGAGCTATTTCCTGAAAAGTCGCTTCGGGCATGTCGCGCTCCAAGGGGGCAGCCACGCAGCCAGCCATGTGCAGGGCGAAGTACTCCACGAGATACGCCACCGTCGGGTAGGCTCTCAGGGCAACAATCTGTCCTGTCTGGTAGAGGGCCTTCAGCGCTTCAGTTCTGACGAGCACCCGTTCGTAGAGAGCCTCGTAGGTACACACTTCTTCACCGCAGACAACAGCCGTTTTCTGCGGATAGCGTTTGGCATTTATTTCCAGATAGTCTTCAAGTATCACCTCTTTTCGCTGATT
>Ga0247609_10005871_pt1 | contig 11952 bp, 13 predicted proteins | sample 172DNAGHGlowgp2_FD_193487 | JGI IMG/M metagenome (GOLD analysis project Ga0247609, IMG submission 193487) | Sheep rumen microbial communities from Palmerston North, Manawatu-Wanganui, New Zealand - 1728 DNA GHGlow gp2 | ecosystem: Host-associated > Mammals > Digestive system > Stomach > Rumen ... | reverse complement strand
GGATGGTAAAAGAATAGTACTAGCCATAATTATAAGTACATATGAACAGGAGATTAGTATGGCATTTTCAGAATCAATGTTACTTCCATCTATGGGTATTGTTTATCAGTTACCAGATTTTGATGGCACTGTAAAAGTTAAACCTTTTACAACAAAGGCATATAAAGATCTTTTAACAGGGAATGCATCAGAACAGGCACTTACACAATTTGTTGAAACATGCTTAGTAGATTGTCCAATTAAAGCTAAAAATATGAATCAGCAAGATATTTTAGCTATTCTGTTTAAGATTCGTGCAATGACACTTGGCAATAATCTTAAAACACAAGTTACATGTCCAAGATGTAATACAGTTACAACTATTGATTGGGATCTTAATGCTGTAGATGTAAACTATTTACAGGTTGAAAAATATCCAATCCCAATTGTATTACCATCAGGAAAAGAGATTAAACTCAGATTTCCAACAGGTGCTGATACAATTAAAGCAAAGGCTGCGGCTGAAAAGCGTGCGAGCATGTTTAAAAAAGATCCAAGTGAATTTACAAATTTATATACAATTGTATCATTACTTGATGTAGACAGTATGGACATTGTTGAAAAAGCAGATTGGTACGAAAATATATCTCCAAAAGATGCCGTATATATTAATGAAGCATTTAAACAAATGGATGATGTGTTTGGTGTAAAAATGACTCAGGATATGCAGTGTGCAAGTTGTGATAGATATTATACAACGCATATTGACATTTGGGCCGACTTTTTTCGCCCCGACAGTAGCGTCAGCCTCGGTATTACAAGCAAGGCAGGAAATTTATCAGGAATTACTAAATTGCCAGATATTTCTGAGTAAGCAGATTGGTGTTACTTTTACTGAAAGCAACGAAATGGTATATTTTGAATTTAGAAAAGTTATTAATTTAGCTGTTAAATATTTAAAAGATACTGGACCTCAATTATCTGATTTAGGATAAATAAATAGCAAAAGCTCCCAATTGGGGGCTTTTATTTTATATACTATCTATTAAAATAAAGTTATGTTATAATATAGCTTTATTTATATTCATAATATATCAAATGTGAGCCTAGTAATGAGTAAACCGGATGTAAAAGTAGCAAAGCTATTAAAAATTTTAACAGGTGATAAAAAGATTGATCAAGTCGCAAATATTATCGACAAAATACAAGTAAAAGATTTTGAACAAATTAGACCTATAGTTCCAATAGAACAGTGGTTAAATGATCAATATTATTGCGGACGCGATTGTGTTGACAAGCTATATCCATTTTGGAAAAATCTTATTTGTGATATTTTTAAAGATGGCAAACAACATTATAATCAGATAGTATTAACAGGCGGCATAGGCTGTAGACCTATTAATGATACACTGTATGAAACTTCTGAAGGTCTACTGCATCTAAATGAAATACAAGAACTTCTTAATAATGATGTAAAAGTATATATTAATACTGAAGATGGTGTTGAACAGATAGTTGCAACACATATTATTGGTGAAAAGGAAACAATAACATTAACATTAAATGATGGTACAGTATTTACTGGATCAAGCGATCATTTATTAAAAGTATTTGATGGCAGCAGTATTATATTTAAAAAATTATCAGACATTACTGAAAGTGACAAAATTATAAAGCTTGAAAAAAATACTGTATTAAGAGATAATAAATATACTTTTTTATATATTATAAATAAAGTTTATTCATGTAACATTGTTGGTGATATTGAGGTAGCCGGTAGTCACACATATATCTCAGATGGTGGATTAATAAATCACAATACTGGCAAGTCGACTGCTGGACTTTATATTATATTAAGAAAACTGTATGAGTTATCATGCTATAAAAATATTGCCGGATTGTTTGGTTTAATGTCAAATACAATGACAGCGTTTTTGTATTTTAGTTTAACAAAATACCAAGCTGAACGATCTGGATTTTCACAATTAAGATCAATAATAGATGGCGTACCATATTTTAGAGAGCTATTTAAAAGAAATCAATTTAGAAATTCAACATTGGACTTTCCTGAAAATATTCGAATATTCTATGGAAGTTCAACTGCAGATATGATTGGTTTAAACTGCATTAGTTGTATAATTGATGAGGCTAACTTTTTTGGTAATAGCTCAGGTTCAGAGGTTGATTTAGGTTCTGTTGAAGAATTATATAATGCAGTTTTATCAAGAACAACATCACGTTTTGCTGCAAATGGTGTAAATAATTCATTAAATCTTGTAATATCGTCTTCAACATTTAAATCATCAATGACATCTAAATTATATGAAAAGTCATTAACAGATTCTTCAATTAAATATGCACGTGCAAGATTATGGGATATTAAACCAAATGGAACATATTCTGATGAAATGTTCTATGTGTTTGCTGGAAATGATAAATTTGATCCATTTATTATAAATAGTACAGCTGATTTATGTACAAAATTAGGAATTAGCTTAGATCCAAGTTTAACAATAAAAGAAGCAATTTCAAAATTATCTCAAGAATATAGAAATCTCATTGATGAAGTTCCAATGGATTTTTATAAAATTTATAGTAGTAATATAATTCAGGGATTGCAAGATTTCTCTGGAATGTCTGTTGCATCTACGGGTAAATTATTTTCATCAAGATCAACATTTGAAGCTTGTATTGATCATGATATAAAGCCATTATTTACAAAAGATGAGTTTACAGTTGAAACAGGAAACGATGAACCATATAACTGTATTCAATATTACTTAAATGGAATTGACTTCCCACATAAAGAATGTCAGAGATATTTGCATATCGATATTGGTGTGACAAACGATGCTTATGGTATAGCATGTTGTTATAAAAATGGATCAAGAATAATAGATGGAGTTGAAACACCAGATTATTATTATGACTTTGTATTAAGAATTGTTCCACCACCAGCACCTAAACGAGTATCAATTGCTAGATGTCATGAATTTATTAAATACATGCGAGACAATTTAGGATTAAAAATTGGACTTATAAGTTTTGACCAATTCCAAAGTGAAGCAAGTAGACAATTCTTAACTGAGAATGGATTTAACGTAAAATACCAGTCTGTTGATAAAACAGATGAACAATATTTATTCTTTGTAGATTGTCTTTATAAAAATATAGTTCATTTTAGTGAAGAGTTTGCGTCTTCAATTAAAAAAGAATTATTTGATCTTATATGGTATAGGAATAAACATAAAGTTGATCACCCGTCAGATACAAAACATGGCGGAATGAAAGATCGAATGGATGCCGTTTGTGGAGCACTGTATAACGCATATATTACACAAGAGACTGCATTTAATCCTGATGATATTCTTAATTTAGCAAAATATAATTCAGGCGATTTAGATAATTATGCTGAACTGCCAACTGAAGATCTGGATGTTGAATCCGGTATTAAAAGAATTTCATTAGAAGATTTAGAAGATCCTTTTAGATATTTAAATATTGACAACTAATTTGTATATCAAATATATGTTTATTATGTAAACATAGTGTTTAATATGGAGATTACTATAATGAAAAAATTAACTATTGAAAAGCGAATTAAACGACTTGAACATCTAATCTATGAATCTGAAGATAGCAATATTATTGACTGTGAATTACTTTTACAGACAATTAAAGACGACTTAGATGATTTACCAGAAGTTGATGTTTATCTTGATGATGATAATCTTGAAAACGGATTTGTGAATGTTAGTTTTTATAATCCAACGTTTATAGCTGATTATGAAGTTGTCCTTGATGAAGATGATGGCACTCTTGCAGTTAGTAATGATGGACAAACAGTTGGTGAAGCTGAAGATGCTGGTGAAGCTGGTGATATGATTGCTGATCACTTTATGGATGAATATATGCAATATTAAATCTAAGTAATTTATTATGTAATAACACTTTATTGGAGCAGTATGTTTATTACAATTCTTGGATTGATTGGATCAGGAAAATCAACATTAGTGTCTAATCTTGCAAAAAGTGGCAACTATATTGAATATCAAGAGCCTGTTGAATCAAATCCATTTCTTGAATTATATTATCAAGATCCACATAGATGGTCTTATGCAATGCAAGTTAATTTATTATTTGAGAGATATAAACAATCACAAGAAGCATTCTTAAGATCATCACGTGGTGAAGATACAATAATTGACAGCTCAATATATTCAGATGCAGCATTTGCATTAGTTCAAAGACAATCAGGATATTTTACTGATAAAGAATATTTATCATATATAAATATTCACAAAGTGATTGCAGCACAAACTGCATATCCAGACGTCGCCGTATGGTTAGAGTTGTCACCAGAAGATACTTTAGAACGTATCAAAAAGCGATCTAGAGATTGTGAGTCTGGTATTCCTATTAAGTATCTTCAAGATCTATATGAAGCATATAAAGTAATTCTTAATAAACTAGAATCACATACTAAAATTATAAAAATTGATGCAAGAAAATCAGTTGAGACTGTATGTGATGAAGTTTCAAATATTATATCAAATTATAAGCTAAATAGTTCACAGTTTGATATTAAATATTATTAAATATTATTCTACAATAGCAAATAAACTAAAAAGAAGGATGTATATTTAACATTAATGTTAGGTTTACGTCCTTTATTTTTATATGGAGATCTGTATGAATATTGACGATAACAATTTTAATGATACTATAAAAGAAAACAAAGTTACAGTTGTTGACTTTTGGGCAACTTGGTGTGGTCCATGTAGAGCAATGTCAATGTTCATTGATAAATTAATTTATGAACATAAAGATAATAGTAATATAAAATTCTGCAAAGCTAATGTAGAAGAATGTGAATCAGTAGCTGAACAACTTGGAATTCAAAATTTACCGTGTGTAATATTCTTTAAAGATGGTAAAGAAATAGAAAGAGTAATTGGTAATAATCAAGCAAAAATTAAAGAAATTGTTAATTCACTTGTAGGATAATAGCCCATTATGAATGATAAAGAAGTATTTGACATATTAACTGCTGAAGAAAAAAGACAGCATACAACTTTAAGAATGGTTGCTTCTACAAATCAGGTATCTGATAATATATTAAGATGTCTCTACAAGTAAAAACAAATTTTCAAACCTCAATATCAATATTATTGTAAGCACTTTATTTTTAATAACTGACATAGGAGGTTTGAATTATGCCTAGTCCTTCATGGCAAAAAGAAAGAACTAACGTCAATGTTACGAAATCTTTTAAAGATGAAATGCAAAGAGTCGTTGATCTTTATCGTGAAAGACAAGATCGTAATATTCCAGTTGGTAAAATAGTTGAGTCTTTGATTCACGGAGATGAGTACATTATTTCTCTTTATAATGAAATTAAGGAGGAATAATGAGTAAGAAGACATTAGAACAAATTAAAGCCGAACGTGTCGAAAAACTTAAAATAGAATATATAGGTAAAGAATTTGGTTTGCTTACTGTAACTGACGTAGTAAGAAATTCAAATGGGCTCATAGAATTTTTATGTAAGTGTAGATGTGGCAATGAAACTAGTGGCAGATGGGATAAAATAAAATCTGGGCATAAAATGTCTTGTGGATGTTTTCAAAAATCACAAGAAAATTCTACACGGCATAAAGAATTATATGACAATTATAATCATGAAGAAATAAATAAGAAAATGAGACAGTGGATTGCTGATAATCCAGATAAAATAAAACAAAGAAACGATAAGCTTAGGAAAGAAAAGCTGCCAGGTGAATACGATGTTATGTCAGACGAAGAAAGACGAGCTGCTATAGGAAAGAAAATTTCTGATAAAAAGAAGCAATGGTATATAAATAACAAAGAAAAATCTGAAGAGATTAGAAATAAGCTTGTAAAATATTATGAAAATAATGATGAGAAAAAATCTGAAATAGTTGCTAAAAGACACGCTGGCGAAGTGATTAAAAGATCGCGTTTGACGTTTAAAGGGCTACTTGAGATCATTCACAGTGATTATGTTAGAGATCTTACGGGCGGTATTTTATCTAGTGGTGATATGATATTAACAAAATGTCCATTATGTGGTTCGTATGATTATCATACATTAAGTAATGTTTATAGTTTAATGTATGATAAGCTTAAATGTGATACAGCGCCACTGTGCTGCAATTGTAAATATATAATCACTGCGTCAAAGGCCGAAAGCGAGATAGCTGACTTTATTTCAACATTTTATAATGGTGAATGTATTAGGAATAGTCGCGATATAATCTCTCCACTTGAACTTGATTTATATTACCCTGAAAAGAAAATAGCCATTGAGTTCAACGGTGATTATTGGCATAACGAAGATCATAAGTCTAGTGATTATCACTTCAATAAATTTATACAGTGCAAGACGAATGGAGTATTTCTTATAAGTATCTTTGAAACAGAATGGAATTGTAATACTAAAGCAATTGAGCAATATCTGTATGATACTTTTAACAATAAGTCAAATAAACTATCATATAATGACGGGTGTATGAATAATAACTATCCTGATATAACAGTACCATTCTGTGATTATTCAAGACACATAGAGCACTCGTACTCTTATAACAATAAACTAATCTATACTTGTGGTTATACGGAGATTTAAGTATGAAAGATATTGAGGTTAAAACCATTATTAGTAATGAAGAATATCGTCAGAATCATACGTTAAGAATGATAGCGTCTGAGAATATTCCGTCTGATGATGTAAGAGAGGCTTTAGGCAGTTGTTTCACTTCAAAATATAGTGAAGGAACCGTAGGAAAAAGATATTATCAAGGACAAGAAAACACTGATAAAATTGAAAAACTTGCAATAGAACGTGCTAAAATTGCATTTAAGTTACCTAATGATTGGCACGTAAATGTTCAACCGTATAGTGGAAGTCCTGCGAATCTTGAAGTTTATAATGCACTATGTGAACCTGGTGATATTGTAGTAGGTTTGGGTCTTAATTCTGGAGGTTGGTGTTAGATTTGGCTTCCCTTAGATGGTGACATCTTTGTAAAAACCGTGAATATGCTGGAACACCTTTAGAGCTTTGATTACCATTTGTATATTATAATTGGTGACAATATTAAAGATTAGGCAATCAGCAGGGACAAGCGTCATGGCGAGCCCTCAGAGACTACCAAGCGGCGACTTAAATATGATAATTTATAAAATTCAAAATAAAAATAATTGTAATGAAATTTATATTGGTAAAACAAAGAATTTAAAAAATAGAATTTATCAGCATAAAAGTAGAGCTAAACAACATTGTGATAAAAAAGTATATAAATGGATTAATAGTATTGGATTTGATAATATTGAATTTATAATTGAATGTATATGCGATGATAAAGATAGTGCTCTTATTGAAAGAGAAACTGTTAAAAAATATGAAGAGCTTGGTTATACACTTTATAATGATCAATTAACAAAATTATTTAATCCATCAAATACAAGATTTAATGATAGACATTCAGTATATGAATTATATTTAAATTCAAGTCTGTCAATAAACGAAGTAGCTGATAAATTTTCTATTAGTGAATCTTTAGTTAAAAAGATTATAAAAGAATATAATTACTCTAAGCCACACGGTAAGCTACATAAATATTACAAAGAAATTCAACAGCAGCTTATATCTGGCTGTTCTATTAGATCATTAGCTAAAAAATATAATGTTTCAAAAAATTCAATTGCCAATATAAATACAGGTATTACATGTTTTGATGAAAATTTAGATTATACACTTAATAAGTATGTTAGAGATAACATTATAAAAAATTCTTGGTTTAAGTCGAAGGTATAGTCCGAACTTATATGAGAGTATAAGATTAACAAATTGCATTTAACACATGGTCACAAAGTAAACTTCACTGGAAAGAATTATACTGTTCATCAGTTTGATGTAGATAAAGACACAAAGATGATTGATTATAACAAACTTGAAGATTTTGTTTATAATCTTCATCCAAAAATGATGCTCATTGGTACAACTGCATATAGTCGTATTCTTGATTGGAAACGATTACGTGAAATTGCAAATAAAGCAGGATGCTATTTTGTTGCAGATATTGCTCATGTTGCTGGCTTAATTGTTGGCGGAGCTTATCCTTCACCTATTCCTTATGCTGATGTTGTTACACTTACTACACATAAAACACTTCGAGGACCGCGTGGTGGTATGATATTATGTAGTGGTGAACTTGCAAAGAAAATCGATAGATCAGTATTCCCCGAAATGCAAGGCGGGCCGCACATGAATCAGATTGCTGCATTGGCTGTTGCTTTAGGTGAGGCTCTTCAACCTGAATTTAAAATATATGCTGAGCAAGTTATTAAGAATGCAAAACGTCTTGCAGATTTATTAGTGCATATATATGGACTTAATATTGTTTCAGGTGGTACAGATTCGCATTTAATGGTCGTAGATTTAACATCTAAAGGCATTGATGGAAAAACTGCAGCAATTGCATTGGAAAAAGCTGGTATAGAGTGTTCATATTCTACAATTCCATATGATCCTAATCCACCAGCAAGACCATCTGGAATTAGATTAGGTACTGCTATTTTAACAACAATTGGTATGAAAGAAGATGATATGAATACTGTAGCTGCGTATATCAATAAGGTGCTGGATAACTATGATAAAGATAATGTTTTAGCAACTGTAAAAGAACAGATTGCTGAATGGGTTTTATCATTTAATATATAAATTAAATATCAAATATATTTGAATGTTTACATCTTTTATATAAATATTTAATGATATTAATATGGAGAATATAACAATGCCGCGTATTAGTTTAGAAGATCGTATTGCAAGACTAGAAAGAGCATTTAAAGCAAATACAGCTAATCGTCGTAAATTTGAAGCTGATGAAGATGAGACAGCTGCTGAAGATACAGTTGCAAGTAAAGAAGATCTTGATAAAGCAGGTAAAGACCCTGAAGTTCAACAGAAAATTGCTGCAATTACAAATAGTTTAAAAGATGCTGGACTTATTGATTTCGTTCAAGACGTCAATGCGATGATGAGCGATGAAAAAGGGCGTTTAGCACTTGAATTAGTTGCTGGTACATTATCAGCTGATCAACTTGAAGAAATGGGTTTAAAGAATGTAAAATTTAAATTTGTTGCAAATGCTGCAACACCTGTTAAAAATTTACATCCTACACAAAATGAAATTGGATTTTCAAATTCATTAAAATTCCCTGTACAAAATGCTGCAAGTTGTAAACAGCTTATTGCTGGTGATAGTGTTAAAATAAAAATTCCTATTATTACATGTAACGGCTCATTAATTATTGATGGTCATCATCGTTGGTCACAGACTGCTTGTGTAAACCCTGATGCTACAATGGAAGCATTAGATCTTCAAATTATAACACAAGAAAAAGGAATCGACTTTAAAAAAGCGTCTGATGTTCTTAAAGTTACACAAGCTCTAATTATGGCTCTTGCATTAAAAGCTGGTAAATCAAAGTTGCCATCAGCTAATAGCAAAGCATTAGAGAACTTATATGCAATGTCACCAGATCAACTATTCAAAAGTATTGTTGATTTTGATGGTAGTCATGACGGTCTTGAATATCTTGCTACAAATACATCACGTGTACGAGATGCTGATTTTGAAGATTTAACTGGTAATGTAAGAAAAGCAATTGCCGCTATAACTGATGAACGTGTTGAAGCTGTTAAAAAACCTGATAAAGCAGAAGATGAAAATGCACCAATTGCTGGTTGGAATAAACTTAGCAATGATGCTAAAGCTGCAATTTATTTAACAGCAAATTGTATGGTATTACCAAAACCAGCTGCGGATGCTACACTTCGTAAATATATGCCTCAGACTGACGGTGCTGGTGATGTTAATATTACATTAGGCGATCTTAAAGATGCTGCTAGTAATGGTTTGAATGTTAAAGAAAGTCGATTTAAGCACAATAGAGTAGCAAAACTTGAAAATAGAATTGCTAATATTGAAAAAGTATTAAATCGTAAAAGCAAATAATATATGTAATAAGCTACATAGATGTAATGCTGTTTAAGCCATAGTTGATATCTAAAACTTAGGTATCATTCTATGGCTTTAATTTTATACAATTTATACAACCATGGAGAATTATCATGATAAAAGATTGGTGTAGTAAAATTGGTTGTGTCCTTAAATCTGTTTTAGGTGATATTAGAATAGAAAAAAAGATTACAGATATAGCTACTTCAGATGCTGATTTACTTGAGTCTTCTAAATCAGAACCTGCTGTAAATACTGAAATTGAAAAAGTGCAAGTAAAGAAAGAACCTGTTGAAATTAATATTCATAATCCAATATATGAGTATGCACATGGTAAAAAATTTAGTAATCCCCCAACTTGGATTGTTGTTCATTATACAGCATGTATGAATGTTAGTGCAAAATCAATGTGTAAGGCAATGAAGAAAAATACAGGCGCCTCATCTCACTTCTATATTGATGAAAAAGATATTTATGCAGCTGTCCCATTAAAATATGTAGCATGGCATGTTGCTGGAGGGAAAGTGCAACAGCCAAAAAGCGGTAAAGTAATGTCTTTAGAAGAATTAGCTAACTATAAAGTTAAGGATTGGAGATATGATCTTGCTGCACGTAATCACTTAAAGTGGCAAAAAGATGGTGATGATTTCAAAGGCAACTATTACTCAATAGGTGTTGATTTTTGTGTTAAGAAGACTGATACTAAAAATGATAAATCAGCAACAGCAACAGATTGGTACTTTGAAGATGAGGCTGTTGAAAATGTTGCAAAGACTGTAGCATATCTTGCAAATGTATATAAGATTAAATTAAATCATATAATTAGACATGGAGATGCAACTGGAAAACTTTGTCCACAGCCATATACATATCCACCTGAGGCTGGTGATAAAAGATGGGAAGCTTTTAAAGAAAAAGTTGCAGGTTATATGGATTGTGGTGTTATAGCGAAATGGGTATAAAATAAAAACATCTGCTTTATTTTATCAATATGTGATGTATATTAGTAGTATTGTGTTGATAATATTACTAACGATAAACTTGGAGCTTTGGTAATTAATGGGTCTTAAATTTGATGTACAGTCTGTTATTAAGTATGCTGCATATGAAACATCACAAAACGGATATGTAAAGCGAGCTGATGATGAAGATAATTGTACAGCTAATAAACTTTTTGATTTACTAATCAAAAATGAACTATCAGATGAACAGTTGTCTTCTGTAAAAGATCGTGTATCAAAATGGTTTGCATATATCAATTCACAAGATAGTGATTACTTTAAAGAAGTAAAATTAGAAATTGCTAAACCAAAAATTGATGAAGTTAAACTTGGTTTAATTGCAAGTTCATTCGCTTCATTTGACAAGCACATGTCATTTGTAGCATTAAATGAAATTGAAAAATCATCTGAATATTTAGGTGAAGAAGGCGACTCTGTAGCATTTTGTATTAGAGATTTCAAGATGATTAAATCAGGAACTTCTAAATTTAAAAATGGTGATTCAAAATGGTATTTATATAAAATTCATGATGTAAATGGTAATTCAATTACATTATTTGCAAATGAAAACATGGACACTGATTTTAAATCACATAAACAGGTTGAAGCTACTGTTCAAAAATTATCTGAATATAACGGTATTAAGCAGACACAAATTTCAAAAGTAAGGTTTGTATAATGACAAGTTCTATAGTTGAGTCTAATTATAAAATGTTATGTATTTTGTATATTAGTTATAAATCAATTATAGAGGATATAGAAAATATTGCAAAATGTTTAGATTCTGATTTTAGAGCTAATAATAAATTATCTATATTAAATTTTTTGTTGCAAAAAATAGAGAAATATCCAATTACATGGAAATTTTATACACAACAGCATTTTAAGTTCAACAGAGAATTTGAAGATTTAGTAATTTTTAT
>Ga0247609_10005870_pt1 | contig 11953 bp, 7 predicted proteins | sample 172DNAGHGlowgp2_FD_193487 | JGI IMG/M metagenome (GOLD analysis project Ga0247609, IMG submission 193487) | Sheep rumen microbial communities from Palmerston North, Manawatu-Wanganui, New Zealand - 1728 DNA GHGlow gp2 | ecosystem: Host-associated > Mammals > Digestive system > Stomach > Rumen ... | reverse complement strand
ACAATTCTTACAACCAACATTTGGATGACATAGAAAACAAGTATTTGAGTTTGGAAATCTTTGCATGTGAAATCAATGCTAATGCTAAATTTTCACGCACAATGGCAGCAAATCTCACGCGAGCCTTTAATCGAATAAACACTAGGAATTACGCCAACAGGCAAGATACGGGGATTGACATACCTGTTATTGTCATTATTAAACAAGGGAATCTTCTATCAATAGCAACTTGTGAACGCAGTAACAGAAAGGATAGAACTGGAGATAAAATTGGGAAGGTGACCATGTTACGCAATATGAATTGCGAAAAGTTACATCCAGGGCATCGTCAGATTCTTGAACGTATTGCTAATGAGGTAAGCAGTTGTTCAAGATACGATGAGTTATATCAGAAGTGGTTTAAGTCGTTTAGTATTGATGTTCTGAGTGATGAGTTCTTCGAAGGTTATAAAACTATTTACGAAGATATCATTGAGTTTGTCACAGGCAAACGCATGGTCAAAAAGTCAGGGAAATGGGTCGAACAAAACAACGGAAAACCTTGTGTTGAAATAATGGAAGAATTTGCAGAATTTGGGGATCCAGAGAAAGCTGTACGTGATTATGTAAAAAAGCTTATGGGACGTCTTACATTCATTCAATTCCTTCAGAAGAAAGGATGGATGGGAGTACCCAATGGTTCTGGATGGGGTGAAGGCGATCCCGAATTCTTACAGCACCTTTTTGAAAAAACAGAGAAAAAAGAGACTTTTATTGATGACGTTCTTAAACCTCTATTTGACGATTTAAATAAAAAACGAAATAATGACCTGGTAACAAATCAAAATCTTAAAGTTGATAATATTGACATAAAGGTACCATATCTTAATGGTGGACTTTTTGAATCTGACAAAAGTGACGAATTCTCTTTTCATCTCCCCAGCCATTTTATAAAAGAGTTGCTTGATTTCTTTGCTTCGTATAATTTCACAATTGACGAAAATGCTCCTGATAATGTTGAAGTTGGAGTCGATCCTGAAATGCTAGGTAGGATTTTTGAGAATCTTCTTGAAGACAACAAAGACAAGGGTGCCTATTATACTCCAAAAGAAGTTGTTCAATACATGTGTAAGGAGTCTATTATTTCTTACCTTCAGAATGATTTTTCTAGTGAACATAGAAAGGCTATTCGCGAATTCGTATCTACTTATAAAGTAGATGTTTTACCTAAAGAGATTGTTGAAGAAATAGACAGGAGACTTGCTAATATAAAGATTTGTGATCCAGCAATTGGATCTGGTGCTTTTCCAATGGGAATGCTTAAGGAATTGCTTTTCTGTAGATGTGCGATAGAAAACTTTGAAAAATCTGCAGAAATCAAAAAGCATATAATTCAGGAAAATATCTATGGAGTCGATATAGAAAAGGGAGCAGTTGACATTGCTCGTTTACGTTTCTGGTTAAGTCTGGTAGTAGAAGAGAAGGATCCTGAAGTTCTCCCAAACCTTGATTATAAAATTATGCAAGGTAATTCATTGTTTACGACATTTAACTCCAGATATATTAATATTAGTAATAACCAAAATCACAAAAATGCATACAAAATACGACAAAAGAAAGAAGAATTATCTAAGAAGCAAAAAGAATATTTTGAACAAGTAGGCAATAAAAAATTAGAAACAAGCATAGAAATTAAGACAATTATATTAGATATAGTTGCATTGCAATTAGGATACGAACTTGAGGCTTGGGCTTCTGCTTCTGCAATCCAAGGGTCATTTTATGATGATATGCAAAAAGAAACAATTTCCATGCAAGAAATAAAGAAAGTGGTAACTGGTGAAAAGAAAGAGGTCATTAAACTTGGAGAAAAACTCAGAAAAACTCTTAACGATTCTGCATTGAATCTAGAAGAGCGCGCAAAAACTGATCTGCTTTTTTTTGATTGGAAAGTAATGTTCTCAGACGTATTTGAACAGGGTGGTTTTGATGTTGTAATAGGAAATCCGCCATATGGTGCAAAGCTTAGTGAAGATGACAAAACGATCATCAGGAGATTTTATAACACAACAAAAACTAGAAAGCTGGATATAAAAGATGATTCAGTATACTTAGAATATATTGGGAATGAATACAAAACAAAGAAGCCTACGCCTAGTCTCAAAGGATCAATGGATACATATACATTGTTTATTGAGTTAGCATATTGGCTTCTTCGTAAGGATGCATTTATGTCATTTATTATTCCGATTTCTTTTACTTCCAGCGATTCTCTTTCTGCATTACATAAATTATTGCTTGAAAAGTGCAAAGAGATAAAAGTATCATCTTACTCTGTTCGTCCTCAACCAGTTTTTAAAAATGCAGTCGTAAACACATCTATCTTGATGTTCCAAAAGACTCTCACTCCATGCCAACAACTTTTATCTACTAAAATGCACAGAAAGAGCAGGGATTTCGACCTTCAAAATTTAATGGAAAATCAGGAATTCATAGATGTTGCTGATTGCTTAAAGATGATGGGCAGAGTTCCGAAAATTGGCCTAAAAAAAGAAAAAGACATACTAAAAAAGATCTGGTCTCTTTCTCCATTATCAAAATATGTGGAAAAAGATGGTAAACCAATATACTATCGCACAACAGGAGGCCGATATTTCAAGATTGTAACAAATTATAGCACAAGTTCAAAAAAAGAAAAAGCAATTTGTTTTAACTCTAGACTGTCTGATGCCATTGGATGCATTCTAAGCAGTAATCTTTCATTCTGGTATTATCAAATAATATCTAACAACCTTGACTGGAAGAGTGAAGAACTTTTATCATTTACTATACCTAACTTATCTAATGATAATATAAATAAATTATGTGCATTATATAAAAAATATCTTGATGATGTTGAAGCTAATGCAAACGTACGTCAGTCTAGTGGCAACTCCAAATATACTGTAGAGCAATTCAAAGAGTATAAGATTGTAAAATCTAAGTCAATAATTGACGAAATTGATGATTATATCTATTCTCTATATGGTTTAACGCAAGAGGAATGTGATTTTATAAAAAAATATGAATTAGAATTTAGGATGGCTGGTGATGAATAAAGTTTCAGAATTATACATTAAAAGGACTTACAATGAACTTCTTCATAGAATCCAACATATTGGCATAGCATTGCAGAAACAAAGGACAAAAGCAATGCAGTCATCAGAAATCTATGATCTTACAAAAACAGACACTCCTAGTATCGGAGAGGCTGAAGATGCTTTTAAAAAGTGGAATTGTACTATTCTAACTGCATTCCGTCGTAAAGAGGGATTGTCAGCAGAAGAGAATTTTGAGCTTAACTTGAAGCGCAATGCAGAGCTTAAAACTAAAATGATTGAACAGAATCTAAAGTTCCGTTCTGTAAATGGATGCTATCGTGAGGCGAACTGGGAAAAGCCAAATGTAGAAATCTGCTTCTTTGCTACTAATATTGATGAAGAAGGTAATTCTCTATCCCCAGAGGAAAAGATTCTGACCTTCTTCAGTAAAATATACCGATTAGCTGAATATTACGAACAAGATTGTTTTTTGTTTACTTTTCCTGGTGTTAATCGTGTAGCATTCTTAGTTGCGACAAACGATGATGGGCGTAAATATTTCAGAAGTGATATAAAGTTCGCAGGACCGTTATTTACCCATGTACCGGATATTGGAGACTGGACAGACTGTTCTGATGGAAGAATCTCTTTCCGTTTGAAAGGTATGATTCTAAAGGGAGGTACAGGCAATAAGAAATTTAAAATTGGTGAAGGTGACCTCTTTGATATTGATAGTTACCAGCCTGATGGATTAATTGTTATAAGAGTTGATACAAATGACGATGATGAGCTAAAGAACGCATGCCATAACTATAAAGGCGATATACCTCTTGTAAAACGCTACTTTATGAAAGAGAACCAGACGGAAGCTGAAGTGCATGAAAAGATAATTCGGGCATTGAAGGTCTTAAAAGACAAAAGGTGCAAACGAATAGGCTTTCATTGCTCAGCTTCCATCGATGGTTCATATCTAAAAGGAGCGAAGGTGGCATATGAAACCATACAACAATGGGCAAAAAGAAATGATAAGAAGTTTGACTTGATTGTAATTAATGACATTTACGGAGATTATTCTAAAGTGTTGAACGAGTAGCTAATAACAGGGGTTTCTAACATAAAGCGATAAGTATGGACGAGATCAGGGCTATTGAAAAAACTGTTTCTGAATTGAAAACCATTCAGAATAGACTAAAGAAAGTGCTTAAAGACAGAGAGTGGGCTTTGTCTCATGAAATTCCACGCTTGGAGGCTATCGTAAAAGAAAAAGAATCTGAAATAGAGTCTTTACAAAACAGCCTGAGTCAATTGAAGATTGAGTCGGAATCAAAGAAAAACCGGCAAAAAGAAATGCAATCTCAATATGATGAAAGCATAAATGAGAAACGACATTTTGAAGAAGAAAACAAAAAACTCCGTGAAGAGATTATAGAATTAAAGTCAGATTATTTATATCGAAGCCTCTCAGCTAAAAACCAATTTCTTGAGGAAAAGCTTGATCAGCTAAAAGGGAAAATGGCCGTTCAAGAAAAAGCTGCTTTGGGAAACTATAAGGATTTTGAAAAGATAGTTGCACAATATCGTCATTCATTAGGCGTTGAAATAAAAACACTTGAGAGAAGAAATAAGGAACTGGAAAAAATGAATGGCGAGTTGCTCAAAGAGAACGTCACTTTACGGAAACAAATAAACAACAATCAATATGACAAAACTTGAAAAGCTTTACAGCATCATTGAGAACTCGAACGATGTGGGAATTAAACTTCCACAAGACGTAATTAAGCAAGTAGAAGAGTTGGAGGACAGTCTAATTAAACAGGAAATCCTGCCTGCACTTAGTAGTGACATAGAACCAAGATTGAAATCCATTAAGCGCGATCTCGTGTTAGTGGTAGAATATCATCCAGGGCAACCTATCAGTGTGGCACTCAGTCGCAAGACAAACATCTCTCAGCTGATTAATGCAAAGAAATTGGTTGCAGTAACTCCTGTGACACATAACCCAAATGCAGATTTGGTTGTAACCTTTCCTGATGGTACCGTTTTCGATGATGACAAGGCTATCAGCACCTTCGTCAAGACAATACAGAAGATTGGTTTTGATGAGGTGGCCAAGGTTGGTATTATGTTTATGGGATACAACCTCGTTGACACTCGCCAGCGCACAGACAAGGGAAGAACCTGGCAGAAGCAAGTGGGGAATTACTATGTGTATTCATATCTCTCCAATGGCGAGAAATTGAAATGCCTAAACAGAATTTCAAACTATTACAATCTAGGACTGATTATTGAGACGAAATAAGAACAAAACTTTAATGAACTAAAAACTATAAAGATATGATTAGCAAAGACAACAAATTTAAGTCGTTCAATGACGCTAAAGATAAAATTGCGTTTATGAAGGAGGCTGATCTTCCTATTGATCAAAAAATCTGGGATTGGTATCAGGAGTGGGAGGAAGAAGAGCTTCAGATGCAGTCTGTAGCAAAAAAGTACCCCATTTATAGTCATCTTAAAAATCAAATTGGATATACTGATGAACTTCAAAATTGTATCCACAAAACGGTAGATGAGCTGTTGAAAGACGGAGAAGGAGCAGACAAACCAGGACTCCTTTTAGGAAAGATTCAAAGTGGAAAGACAAGAGCCTTTGTTGGAGTTATGGCATTATGCTTCGATAAAGGTATTGACATCTGCGTTATCCTAACCAAGGGCACTAAACCTTTGGCTGAGCAAACTGTATTACGAATGAATGCTGACTTCTATGACTTTGTTGATGGGAAACAACAAGACCCCTCAATACCAGAAGTTAAGATATATGATATCATTGAGGTTAAAACGGGGATTCCTCAATATAATCTTAGTTCCAACAAAGTCATTATTGTATGTAAAAAAGAAGCACGCAATTTAGAGCATCTGATAACGCTATTTAATAAAAACAAGAAGATTATTGATAATAAAAAGGTCCTGATTATTGATGACGAGGCCGATTTTGCTGGACACTCTTTCACATCGAAAGATGGAAAAGACAAGATGCTAAAGATCACATCGCTTGTTAATAAGTTCAGGGGTATCCTGAAATACTGCAGACTGTTGAACGTTACAGCTACTCCTTATTCTCTATACCTGCAGCCTGATGATGAGATTATCATAGACAATGGCAAGGTGTTGCCAGCTAAGCCACGTTTTACTGTGTTGGTTCCGATTCATAAAGATTATGTAGGCGGAAAGCAATATTTTGAAGACTCTCAGGATCCTACTTCGATGTACAACAGCTTATACTGTGCTGTATCAGAAAAATGCATGAGTGTTTTCAGACTCCCAAGGGCTAATTATTTAAAGAACACCTATTCTCTGAACATTCTAGAGATTAGGCTATCCGTTATTACATATCTGATGGCTACAGCTATCCGAAAGATACAAAATAAAGGCTTTTACCGTTCGAGTTTCCTTGTCCACATTGATATAGGAAAACAAAGTCATTCCTTGCAGGTTGATCTTTTGGAGGCGGTGATTGAAACAGTTCGAGTATCCCTCAATTTGGGTAATCAACAAATGAACCCTATAGATTATACTTCATTAAATATGATATACTCTCTCCTAAACCTTTCAATAGAAGCTGGCAAGAAAGAGGGGGTACTACCGAAGGATCTTCTTATTCCACAACAGGATGAAGTACAAGAAGAGATGAAAAAGATACTGAATCAGAAAGATTTCAGAATTGTGCCAGTCAATTCTGACAATGATGTAAAACAATTGCTGGATAAGAGATCTGGTCAATTAAAATTAGATCTTACTTCCAATATCTTCGTTGGTGGAGGCATTCTTGATAGAGGTATTACTATTGACCATATGCTTGCTTTCTTCTACGGAAGAGATGCTAAAACAAAGCAGCAAGACACCGTTCTGCAGCATGCCCGTATGTATGGAAATCGCAGCAAGGAAGATATGGCTGTTACAAGATTTTATACGACTCCAAGTGTGTATGCAGCCCTAGTAAGGATAAATGAGCTGGACAACCAGCTTAGGGACTGGTTTGAAAGCAGTGTTACAAGAGGAACTGACCCATCTGCAGTTTTCGTTGGCTATGATTCAATTAAAGGTATTAGACCTTGTGCTGCCAACAAACTAACCATTTCGGACACACTAACGATAAAACCCCAAAAACGTGTGCTGCCTATTGGATTCCAGACTCTATCTAATTCAGAAATCAAGGGTACAATTAAGAAGATTGATGGAATATTAAGTAAACCTGAATATCAGAAACGGGATAAGGATGGTTTCTTTAAAATGGGAAAAGCTGAAGTGCTGAACATTCTCGAACTGATAAACAAGACATTCTATAGGCATCCTAAACGTATTAGAAAAGGGCAAACAGTTTTGAGTGTTTACCAAGATGCAATAGATTGGGACTTTGAAGAGATGATTGCTTGCCTTGAGTATTGTTTGCAAAACATATCAGACAACAAGATATATGCAATGGTAAGAGGTATTCCTAATCTTCGTGAATTGAGCAGAAAGAGAACAAATGGTAGTTTTATTGACTCTCCTGACTATGGTCGTGAGGACGTAGCACCATCAAAAGCCAAGGCTATAGATAGACCTGTTATTATGTTCATTAAGCAGAAAGGTGATAAAGATAAAGGGTGGCATGATGCACCATTCTATTGGCCCGTACTTATGACTCAGCAGAACCTGACAGCTGCTGTTTATTCGAAAGATGAGCAATAATGTTAATAATATTACTATGGATATACAACTGAATAAACAATATGAATTTGAGGTAATAGACATTTGTAGCAATACGAATGGATTGGATTACCTATTAGTACTTGGGCCTGACGATAAGACTTATAAGGTTTATAACATCATCAAATGTCAGTACACCAGCATCCCAGATACTATTTACGGAATAGTAGCAGGAAGGACTGCAAATGGCAATCTCAGAATCAAACAAGATGAATGTCGTGTACTTCAAGAGCATTATGATATTGGGCATTATTATCCCTTTAAGATTTCTGATAAAAGGAAAGACAAAAACGACAAGGTTTATTATGTGCTCGAAGACGACTTCAGTTATCAACGCTGGTATTCTAATGAGGATTATCAAATTGGGGATGACATCATATTATTAGCTAAATCTATTGCGAATAATGGCTATATCTATTACGAACTACACAAGTCTCCGTCTGAATCTCAGGCTGTTCAAACCAAGCCTACATCGGACTACGTGCCTCACCAATCCGATGGTCCTATTTTTGATGGTGGAGAAGAAGGTCAGAATATTGAATATAAAACATCTATTGTCTATACTCCCAAAGGCGAAGCCAATATTGACATGCAGATGTTTAACATAGTGCGCGAACTCGCCGCTTTTATGAACGCTGACGGAGGAACGTTGTACATTGGCATTCATGACAAGACCAAACAGATTATTGGTATAGACAAAGATCTTCCACATCTGTGTGAAGGAGAGTCTCCTTATGCTTCAAGTTATTCTGCAGATTATGATCACTATCAACTAAAGATTCGCGATACTATCGTCAGCTTATGCTCCACAGTGGCTGGTTCGCATATTAAAATTAGCTTTCCACAACAAGAGGGAGTAACATATTGTAAGATAGATGTATCTCCAGCCACCCACCCTATCTGGACTAAAGGAAATATGCTTTTCCAAAGACAAGGGAACCAAGCACAGATGCTGCGAGGCGAAGCTATTACCCAGTTTGTTGGTGAAAGAATTGGCAATTATATTGTTGCAATGACAGGAGGCGTAACAACAAAAGAGACATCGAACGAAGACATGACGAAACTCATACGTTCTGCCGTGAAAACGGCCATCAATGACAGAAGGCTGGAAGTCGCTGCCCCTGCTGTACAGCAAAGTAACGACCCCAAATACTGGATAGTATGGTATAAAGACGGTACATGGTCGCGAGAGAAAACGCAATCAGATGCTCAGAATGTCTTTAAGCAACTACCTGTAACTGAAGATGCAGCAGATGTAATCATCGCATTCTGCCATAAGAGCGGAACCGTAAATATTGTCAAGTTGAGTGATTTTAAGAGAAAAACAAGACAAGGAGAGATAAATAGAAACGGTTATAATCCGAATGAAGAGCCTGCAGAAATATACATTTGTCATCCCTCGTACCTTATTGCAGTACATAGTGCAGACCAAGGTGGAACAGAGTATATAAAACTGCATCATCTGACTGATTTCAATCCAACAACAAGTGGAAAGAATCAGGGTCCATATATTATCCCTAAAGGGAAAGGTCATGTGCTTGAATTTAAGCTGATTACTCCTGATAATGCCGCTATCTTGAAAAAACTGATATTCTCCAAAAGAGATACATCACAGTCTTTTGGATTAGATTGGAATAATGTTACAATACAAACTGAGATATCTTTGATTATGCAACAATAAACAAAAATATGAGAGAAAAATGTTCTATTGGGAATTCTTTCACTTGGACACTTAAAAGCCCCAGCATATCAGGCCTTACAACAGAAGAATTTGATGCTTTTATTAATGAGTTCTTGAACGTTGAGCAAAAAGACGCTCATATAAGTGGGGAAGTGATATACAATAATGGAGAATACGCCATTATTGAGATAAAGGAGATGACAAAGGATCTCTTTCCTTTTACCTTGTTTTATAATGAGGTAAATAACAGATTATTGGATCTTGGCAAGGAAAATAATGATCCATACCAGAAATACTTCTGCCTGGATATTGCCAGCATGACGAGTCTATATTATTATGATATGGACAATGGATATTTAGCTGATGCAATATACAATGATGATGGTGCTTTTGACTATTATGACTTACCAGATCCTGAAGTATGGCATGATGACACAGAGAGGCCTGTATCCTTGTTTCCTGAGAACATATTCATAGAACTTGATGAATCTACAATAAAGGATTATGAGGAGAAAAACGCAATAGAGCAGACTGAAGAGCCAGGGAGATTCTCTGTTGATGAAGAAGGGAACCAAAAAATTAAAGAAAAGTGTAGTTGGCATAGAGCGGTTTCTTGGTTTAATACAAGAGACTGTGCAGTGTTGACTGCCTGGCGTAATGGTAAGGGCAGAAAAGTTAATGATAACAATAACCGGGTATTGCAGAAAAAGCTACGCGACTTGGGATATGGCGTGACAAAGCTAACAGGATGGTATGCTGAGGAAGGCAAAGATTACGAAAGAGAGAACAGTTACCTGACGGTGAACCTGAACGACGAAGAAGACTTCAGAGAGAAAATTTTCAAGTTGTCCGAACATTACGAACAAGATAGTTTTTTATATAAAGAAGCTGGCAACGATAAGCCCGCAATATACATTTACACAAACGATGATATGGGAAAAGGAAAAGTAAAGCTATTAGGGCGACTGCGAATTGGCAACATGGACGCAAAAGCCTATAGTCAGATAAAGACGGGCAGAATAACTTTTGAATAAACTATTTATATAGATTAGAATGGCAGATCTTCAGAGATTTCCGCTTCGGCCTCAGAATCTGTGACACCAATATCTATCTTTTTAGCATATGCAAGAAACTCAGGTAGTTCTACATCCATTTCTGGGTTATTATCACCATATATCTCTTTTGCAAGTTTAATAATATTCTCTAAAGATACATGACCATTTTCGTCAGCTACCTCACTAATACGCTTTCTGATTTTTTCTTCTGTTTGTTTATCCATATTGAAGGTTTTTGTTATTTATATTTTCGTTGCAAAGATAATCATTTCCCTTTAAATCAGCAAGGATTTGAGGGGAAATGTGACTAGAATTGATTCATACGTATAAACTGGGGACGAAATTTTAAAATGAAACGTCATTATTGCAGCAGATAAAATCAGTATTAACCCCTTAAAAATAAAAAAACTATGGAAATGATTATTATTGCTTTCGTAAGTGTGGTTCTTGGAGTTGTAATGGGTGTTATGGCTATGAATAGCCGTAAAAGGTTACTGCAGCAGGAGGTGGCAAATCTCCATGCCCAGATGGAGAGTGCGAAGGAGGAATCGCAGGAGAAGTTACAGTTTGTTGCTCAGGAGAAGGATAAGGTATACCAGAGCATGATGGATGCCAAGGAGAAAGCCTGCAGCGACCTGATTGAGGAACAGGAGCGAAGACACAAAGAGAGCATCGAAGCTCAGGAGAAGAGGCATCAGGCGAGCATGGATGCTCAAGAGAAGAGCTATAGGGAGGCAATGGATGCTCAGCAGAAGCGTTTCGACGAGACAATGGAGAAGGTTTCAGCGCAAATGCAATCGGCTACTGAGGACATTCTGAAAAAGCGCCAGAAGGAGTTCTCAGACTCGAGCAACGAGAACCTCGGCCAGATAGTTAATCCGCTGAAGGACACTATCAGAGAGATGCAGAAGGCTCTGGATGACAGCAAGTTGAAGCAGACGGAACTGGGTGGCGAGATGAAGACGCACATAGAAAATATGATTAAGCAGAGCGAGGCGGCCAGGAAGAGTGCTGAAGAACTGACTCGTGCCTTCAAGCATGGAGCAAAGGTGCAGGGCGACTGGGGCGAGACTATTCTCGACGAGTTACTGGAGTCGCAGGGGCTGAAGAAGGGTATCCACTATGATGTACAGACCTACATCAGGGACAAGAACGGCGATATCATCATGTCGGATGAGGGTGCAAAGATGCGCCCAGACGTGATACTGCATCTGGACCAGCAGCGCGATGTGATTATCGACTCGAAGGTGTCGATGACGTCCTTCATGGACTACGTGAACGCAGAGGACGAGGAAGACCGTGAAAGATTCCTCAAGGCTCACGTGAACAGTATTAACAGTCACGTGAAGGAGCTCTCGACGAAGGATTACTCATCGTACATCAAGGCACCGAAGGTGAAGATGGACTATGTG
>Ga0247609_10005869_pt1 | contig 11953 bp, 8 predicted proteins | sample 172DNAGHGlowgp2_FD_193487 | JGI IMG/M metagenome (GOLD analysis project Ga0247609, IMG submission 193487) | Sheep rumen microbial communities from Palmerston North, Manawatu-Wanganui, New Zealand - 1728 DNA GHGlow gp2 | ecosystem: Host-associated > Mammals > Digestive system > Stomach > Rumen ... | reverse complement strand
TTCACTTTGCCGAACGACTCATAGAGACAATGGCCGAGCGTGGCATGGGCACCGACAGTATTGCCACCAGCGAGGGCAGTCTGCCCGACGATGTCACCATTGTCTGCGTTCGTGAGCACACCCTCGACCAGGTGCTTTACAAGATGATGAAAGACAGTGATAACTTCTATGCCGAGAGTGTGCTCTATCAGACAGCTGCCTCAACGGGACAGCGTCCAGCCACAGCCACTGATGCCTTTACCGTGACGCGACGGCTCATCAATGCCATCGGCCTGAACGGCAACGACTATCGGCTGGCCGACGGCAGCGGTCTCTCGCTCTATAACTACGTGTCGCCCGAGTTACTCGTTCGGCTGCTCCGCTATTCCTGGCGCCATCAGGAGATTTACATGCATCTGCTCCCCTCACTGCCTATTGCCGGACAGGACGGTACATTGAAGAGACGCATGCGCACGTCGGCCTCCGAGGGCAACGTCCGGGCCAAGACTGGCACCGTGACGGGTGTTTCGGCACTAGCCGGCTACTGCACCGCTGCCAATGGTCATGAGCTTTGCTTCGCCATCATCAATCAAGGCATCATGCACAGCAACGATGCCCGCAACTTCCAGAACCACATCTGCGATGCCCTCTGTCAGCCATAGTCATTTACCCGCATTCGTCATAAACTCCTTCGGGCCTACTCCCCTGTATAGCTTGAAATTACGATAGAAAGAAGTGCTGCTGGTAAAGCCTGACATGTCAGCTATTTCATTGAGCGTTTTCTCGGGATATTGTACGATAAGCTGCTCGGCATAGTCAATACGCATGCGGTTCACATATTCGTTGAACGACATGCCCATATCGCGGTTAATGGCCTGATAGATGTAATTGCGGTTGGAACCTAAGCGCTTCACCAAATCCACAATCTTCAGGTTGGGCTGTAGATAGAGTTTCTCGTCTTTCATCAGCCGTTCTATGCGTATGCGCAGCTCCTGTATTGTTTTCTGTTCGGGCATTTCCTCGTCGGCCTGCTGTTCGTCGGTCTCAATGTCGATAATGCTGAAATGCTGGCGATAGCCAATATAGCCAATGGCGAACAACAGTGTAGAGAATAGTGTGGAAGGCAGTCCCAGCAACCAGAGCGAGTTGACAAAATAATCCCGTCCGATGAGATTTGCCACAAACGACAACACCGAGGTAACCACAAATGCAATGAGCATATAGTGGATCGACTGAAGCGACTTACCCTCTGTGTCAGCATAGATGCTGTTAAGCAACTGGTCGTATTCCCGCATACGATGGCGACCTACCACTAAGATGGGAATGATTTGCAACGCGAACAGCACTTTGCAGATGTCGTGAGTGAAGGCTTGTACAACAGGAATACCAGTAAGTCCCAAACGCTCACCATTATATAAATAGGTAATGATAAACTGTAGACTCTCATCCGGACTCATCAGCAGATAGAGAGTTCCCACACTGACGAATCCCAATAGTGCCGGTAACAGAATGAGCCACCCCAACCTGCGCTCAGTGCGACGGGTAGAGAGTGCAGAGATATAGAGATAGTAGAGCGGGTAGACAGCCAGATTGACACCCGAATAGATCGTATCCGACAGCGGCAGAAGTTCGATGTTACGATTGAAAAACGCACAATGTCCCCAATAGAGCAGCGTGGCAGCACCCATGAACAACAGCAGTTGCAAGCGCGGACGTGGGAAATGGAAGCGGTGCTCTATCAAGTCGAGTGCCAGCATCACAAACCAGAACAGGCACACGAACATGGGCATAACGGTAAAGATCATTTCTTTCATATTTGCAAAATTAGCTATTTTGGATGAATCATAAGCATAAATTCCAGTTATTTTGTGATTATGCAATAAATAATTGCGAATTTGTCATCTTCATTTGCGATTATGAATGTTTATTCTGTGAAAAGGGAATCGCACTCTGTGTGATTCTTCGTATTTTTGCATCATATTTATTAACAAATTAAACTAATGCTAATTATGAAGAAACTATGGTATTACAGCCTCCTGTTAGGCATGATGATTTGCACCCCGGCTTTCGTAGCTTGTGGCGGTGATGATGACGATACCCCCTCTACCAAGCAAGACCAAACGCCTACTACTAAAAAATCGATGGTAGGCACGTGGAAAGTGAGCCATGTAGGTGATAACGGCTTGAGGAAGGATGAAACTTTGATTTTTAACCAAGACAACACCTATGAACGCGACTGGGTTGAAGTAGAATTTTCGTGGATTGGCGCTGAGAAAGTACTCACCCATTATGAGACGCTGGTTAAAGGCACCTACACTTACAAGGATGGTACGCTGAAGGTAAAGGATACCCAAAGCTTTACTTATGATCAGGATCAGAAAAAACTTGTGGATAATCCCGACTTCAAGGCATCGGATGAATATTATACAGTCCCCTTCGTAGAATGTGGCAACGGCATACTGATGTGGAGCCACATGGGTGGCATTGAATTGTTCTGCCCTGCCAACCAAAGCATCAAGCAGCCCAGTTTGGCTGGCAATGAGTTGGTTGGCCGCTGGGAAATTCGCCAGACTTGGATAGATAATCCTGATAATGTTACTGTCCGCTATATAGAGATCAACGCCGATGGCACGATGGTAGAAGGCGGTGAGAGTAGGCATATTGCGGGAAATGAACTGTTCCAAGCGTCTCGCTCAAAGGGCATTCTGGTGTTGCTTGATACCGAAATGGTGAACAAGTTGGTGGGGGAAGTTGCTGAAATGGAGCTTCCTCAGGGTGTCAAGTTCTGCTCTTTCATCGAGGATGTGAGTGACTATTATAGTGTCTATGGCGACCAGTTCAAGTGGTCTGACAAGGAGCCGCGTCATGGTGGCCATCCCAACCAGTATGTGATAAAGAACGGCAAACTCTATTTTGGCGTAATTGGTCAGGACGAAGAATACTTCTTTAGTGAGAACAATGCCCTTTCCAAGGTTAAGTAATTTCCACTCTTTGAAACAACAAATTAAACAACATTACTTATGAAAAAGTATTTTAAACTGATGAGCCTGTTCTTGGGTTTGATGGTGTGTGCAACGAGCTTCGTGGCCTGTGGAGATGATGGCGATGATACCCCATCCACCAATACGCCACAGAAGCAGACCCTCGTTGGGCATTGGAAGGGGTATATCCCAGCTACCGATTCTGAAGATATGGCTGGCAGATATGCCCACTACCTGTACTATTATTTCGGGCAGGACAATAAGTTTATTGCCATGACAAGTTTCTTCGATCCGAGCATTGGTAAGGAAAAGGCCGACAATTATATCCAGAAGGAGATAAACAACGGAAAGACCACTACCAGTTTTGATTTCGGCGGCGAGATTATCTATTTCGAAGGCACTTACAAGGCCGAGAACGGAACTATTAAGTTCAATGTGCAGAGAAACGCCACTTACAACAGCTATGACCATAAATGGTATGGCGGCAGCCGTGGCAGCGGATCGAAAGACGAACTGGAGATTAACTATCAGTTGGGCGACAACTCGCTTACGCTGAGTTCCAACAACGAGATGATTACCCATTTCGCCTATCACCACACACTGGTGGGCAAGTTGGAGAAGGTGGCCTCTACGCAGTATCCTGACGTGCCCGAACCCAATCCCATCATTGGCTCTTGGCAGCTCGACAATACGGGCGACAGCCTCACAGTGGTTCGCAACTTCGATGAGTATGATGGCTGCTCGCTTGTTGAGACCAAGTTAGAAAATGGCGAAGGCTATAGTGGCAATGGCAGGTTTATAATCTGGGACAAAATTGAAACGGCTGACAATGGCCGGTTTGTCCTTGAGGATGGCAAGGCCATTATTACCTATACCTATCGCTCCATTCATTACTACAAGGATGGCCGCAGCATCGAGGCGGTAATGGAGAACTACCAGGAGGGCGAGCGTCCTACTGTAACACTTGTCTACAGCATCAATGGCAACAAGATGAACATCGATGGGAAAACCTGGACAAAAAGAGAATAAGAAACAAAATTAACAAAACACTTACTGACATGAAAAAGTATTTTAAACTGATGAGCCTGTTCTTAGGCATGATGGTATGCGCAACGGGCTTTGTGGCTTGTGGCGACGATGATGAAGACACCACAACAGCCAAGGATTCGTCCTCCACGGGGAAAGTAACGACAGCTGATTTGAAGGGTACATGGAAGTACGACTTTTATGGACTTTCCTATGTCTTCACAGAAAAAACCTTTACCGCCACAGAAGGTGAAGAAACCTATACGGCTAACTACACACTAAAAGATGGCGTTATTTCCTACAGCTATATGTTGGATGATCAGCCTCAACAGGGCACGGCCAATGTGTATCTGTTGTATAACAAGAGTGTGTTGGTCATGAAGGCCAAACCAGCTAATGGCGAAGACTATTCCATCAGTGAGGCAGCAGTCATTCTCTATCGTGACGGGAAGAATCCCACCACTCCCAAGGCTGACATCCAGGGCGAGTGGCACTGGTACATGAATGGTGATACCGACTATGTACGTGGCGCCTACAAGTTTAACGGTGACAACTTTGAGTTGATTGTAACTCCCTGGGGCCAGAAGTATACAGGCACTTACACCTATTCGGGTGGTTTCCTGACTTTGAACATCACCAAAGGCTACACCTCTCGCGAGCCAGGCTCTGGCGACGGATGGGGCGAAGGCGATCTTGATGCCAAGACACTGGAGGGTAACTGGAGTGAATTAGACAGAGACCGCTGGTCGTTTGAACCGGGATGGACCGTTCCGTTCATCGTGAACGGCAAGGAAGCCTACGGAGCACTGGCTGGTCTGCCTTGTGTGTTCTACAAGAAATAACTTGCACACCTCATTCATCTATGATGGGCACTGTCACAAGACGGTGCCCATATTTTTTCGTATTATCTTTTGTCATTGAAGACGCTTTAGTGTATAACGGCTGCTCCCCCGGAAGACTCTGACCATTCAGAGACTCTTCCAGGGGAGCAGGAGAGAATATATTTGTGACAGGCTTACAACTTAGCCAGCTCTATCACCTTGTCAACAGCCGAACTGAGCCCGTCGGCATTCTTGCCGCCTGCCTGAGCAAAGTGAGGCTGACCGCCACCGCCGCCCTGTATGAGCTTGGCAGCCTCGCGCACCAGCTGACCGGCATTCAGGCCGTGGTCAGAGACCATGTCGTCGCTCATCATGATGGTGAGCTGAGGTTTCTCGTTGGCCTGTGTGCCCAGCACACAGAGCACCGAGCCCTGGATGGCGGCGCGAATCTTGAAGGCCAGATCTTTGGCAGCTGAGGGCTCCATAGGCAGCACACAGGTGACAACCTTCACGCCGTTCACCTCGCGGGCCTTTCCGACAAGCTGCTGGCAGCAACGCTCCACGGCCTGAGCCTGGAACGACTCAATCTCTTTCTTCATCGAGTCGTGCTCCTCGATATATTTGCGAATGACACCCTGCAGATCCTTGGCATTGTTGAAGAACGACTTCACTGCCTTCAGCGTGTCTTCCAACTGATAGAGCAGTTCCTCGCACTCCTTGCCTGTCTTCGCCTCGATGCGGCGGATGCCGGCAGCGACCGAGCTCTCAGAGACAATCTTGAAGAAACCGATACGGCCCGTGCTCGTGGCATGGATACCGCCGCAGAGCTCGCAAGAGGGACCGAAGCGCATGACGCGCACCTTGTCACCGTACTTCTCACCGAAGAGGGCGATAGCTCCCAGTTTCTTTGCCTCACCCATCGGCATGTCGCGGTGCTCGTCGCGGGGCAAATCCTGACGGATCAAATCATTGACCAGGCGCTCTACCTCGCGCAACTGCTCGTCGGTGACCTTCTCGAAGTGAGAGAAGTCGAAGCGCAGCGTGTCGGGGCTGACAAACGAGCCCTTCTGCTCCACATGGTCGCCCAGCACCTGCTTCAGTGCATAGTCGAGCAGGTGGGTAGCGGTATGATTGGCAGCCGAGGCATCGCGCTTATCGGTATCGACGCAGGCCATGAACGGTGCGGTGGGATCCTTGGGCAGCTGCTTCACGATGTGGACGGTCTGACCGTTCTCACGCTTCGAATCGATGACCTCGATGGTCTCGGTCTCAGAAACGAGCACGCCCTGGTCGCCTACCTGACCACCCATCTCGCCATAGAAGGGAGTGGCTGAGAGGACAATCTCGTAGAACTCGTTCTTCTTCTGAGTAACTTTTCTGTATCTCAGAATCTCACATTCGTATTCACTATAGTCGTAACCTACAAACTGCTGCTCGCCCGGCTTCAGTTCTACCCAGTCGCTGTTCTCCACGGCGGCGGCATTGCGGGCACGCTCCTTCTGCTTCTGCATCTCCACATTGAACTGCTCCTCGTTGACCGTGAAGCCGTTCTCGCGGCAGATGAGCTCTGTCAGGTCGAGGGGGAAGCCGTAGGTGTCGAACAGGCGGAAAGCCTGTACACCGTCGAGTTCGGTCTTCTTCTCGGCGCGAAGCTGCTCCATCGCTTTGTCGAGCAGGGCAATGCCCTTGTCGAGAGTGCGCAGGAACGAGTCCTCCTCTTCCTTCATCACCTTGGCAATGAGCTGCTGCTGTGCCTTCAGCTCGGGGAAGGCATCGCCCATCTCCTCGACGAGCGTGGGCAGGAGCTTATAGAGGAAGGCCTCTTTCTGGCCAAGGAACGTGTAAGCGTAGCGCACGGCACGACGCAGAATGCGGCGGATGACATAGCCGGCCTTGGCATTCGACGGCAGCTGACCGTCGGCAATCGAGAAAGCTACAGCACGAAGATGGTCGGCGCAGACGCGCATGGCGACGTTGATTGCCTCTTGTTGAGAGTTGAGAGTTGAGAGTTGAGAGACTTTACTCTTATCGTCAGAACTAACGTCGCTTAACTCTAAGCTTTCTTCTCTTAACACCTCTTCTTCGAAAGTGGTGTACTTCATTCCCGTAATCTGCTGCTCGGCCTTGATGATGGGCTGGAACACGTCGGTGTCGTAGTTCGAGTGCTTGCCCTGCATCATGCGGACGAGGCGCTCGAAGCCCATGCCGGTATCGATGACATTCATCGAGAGCTTTTCCAAAGACCCGTCGGCCTTACGGTTGAACTGCATGAACACGAGGTTCCATATTTCAATGACCTGCGGGTCGTCCTTGTTCACCAGCTCGCGACCAGTCTTGCCGCTGGCAGCCTTCTGCTCAGGCGTACGGGAGTCGACGTGAATCTCCGAGCAGGGACCGCAGGGACCCGTGTCGCCCATCTCCCAGAAGTTGTCATGCTTATTGCCGTTGATGATGTGGTCGGCAGGCACGTGCTTGGCCCAATACTGGGCAGCCTCGTCATCGCGGGGAATGTTCTCTTCGGGCGAACCCTCGAACACAGTGACGTAGAGGTCGTCGGGATTCAGCTTCAGTACGTCCACCAGATACTCCCAGGCCATGTCGATGGCACCTTCCTTGAAGTAGTCGCCAAACGACCAATTGCCCAGCATCTCGAACATGGTGTGATGGTAGGTGTCGTGACCCACCTCTTCGAGGTCGTTGTGCTTGCCACTGACGCGCAGGCACTTCTGTGTGTCGGCGCGGCGGCGCGGCTCCGGGTCGCGTGTACCCAAGATAATATCCTTCCACTGGTTCATGCCGGCGTTGGTAAACATCAGCGTCGGGTCGTCCTTAATCACCATCGGAGCGGAGGGCACGATGGCATGTCCTTTCGACTCGAAGAACTTCTTGTATGAGTCGCGGATTTCTTTTGCAGTCATCATTTCAATTTATAATTTGACTATTTTCAATTTTACAATTTGGCTGCAAAGGTACATATATTTTTCCGAACTGCATAAAAAACTGCTGATTTTCTGCGTACCATCCGCGCGGAAGCACCCCCTTTGCGGCCAAGCGGTTCTGCACAGAGAACACTTTGATAATCAGGACGTTGCAATCCGGCCTGAATTACGCTGCAATTCAGGCTGAATTAGGGGCTGATTCAGGCTGAATTACGAGGCAATTCAGGCCGAATTATCAGACACGGATTGTAAATAATCATAAAAAGCGGGGAAAGAGCTTGTTCATTCGACAAAAAATGCGTAACTTCGCCAACGATTATCGAACGACTATGGCACTGAACTTGAATAAAGACTTAAAGTTGTATTACTCCATCAAGGAGGTGGCCGATATGTTCGGCCTGAACGAGAGTACCCTGCGCTACTGGGAGACGGAATTCCCCTATCTGCGGCCGAAAACAGCCGGAGCCAGTAAGGTGCGCCAGTACTCGAAGAAAGACATTGAGCAGGTGCAGCTGATCTATAACATGGTGAAGGTGCGCGGATTCAAGCTGGCCGCTGCGAAGAAAATGATCAACGCCAATCGCGACGGTACCGACCGCAAGGCTGAAGTGCTGAGCCGGCTGATTAGCGTCAAACAAGACCTACAGGCCCTCAAGCGCGAACTTGACGGCCTGCAATAGGTCTTTTGTGTATTTGTTTGGTTGTTGTCACTTGGCAAGCCAAGCATCGTTTCTCCGGAACACGTTTTCAGGCGTCACCTCCTTAGCCTCTTTCGTGGAGAGCTGACGGCTCCAGGGGGCGCGCTTCGACGTATCTGCTCCCTCGCCCGTGTTCTCAAACTCCAGGTAGCGGGCGGTCTGCTCGCGATGCTTCTCCCAATGGTGCCAGCCCTCGGGACGAATCTGACGGGGCAGGGTGCAGTGCATGAACAGCGTGTAGCCGTAGTCGCGCCAGGGGCGACCCAGATAGACCTTGTCTACCTCGGGGGCACAGCTGATCTCGCACTTATTAAATATGTACCCGTACATTATACTTTTTGGAGTAGAGGCAGCGGTGATGTAGGAGTTGGCCTTACAGTAGATGGTGCACTGTTCGAACCACGCTGTCGAAGGGCCGAAGATGAAGTCGGTCGTGCCCTCGATGTAGCAGTGGTCGAAGAGCAGGCGCGTACCCTCCATGCCTGTGTAGACCGTGTCCTGATGGCCCAGGAAACGGCAGTTGACGAACCGCAGACGGTCGCCCTGCGTATGGATGGCTACAGCCTGTCCCAGTCGTGCGGCATTGTTCTCGACAGTCAGGTTCTTGACGGTAATGTCGTTGGCATCGATTCTGACGGTGAACGTGCGGAAGGTGCCCAGCTTCGGACGGTCGCCCATAGCCAGCAGCTGATCTTTCAGCTCCTTGGGCCAGTAGCTGCCGTCCATCACGATGTTGGCATGGTCGTCGTAGGTGATGACGGTCTGGTCGCGATCCTCACCACAAAGCTCAATGTTCTGCACCCACTGCGGAATAATGATCTTCTCCTTGTATGTGCCCTTCTTGATGTAGATAACCTTGTGATAGTCCATGAAGGCACGGCACACCTCGATGGCCTCGGTTACGGTACGGAACTGTCCTGTGCCGTCGCGGGCCACAACAATGGTGTCGGGATTGTCATACTTACCGGCCGCGCTTACCGAAACAGCCAGACAGAAGAGGAAAAGGGTGAAAAGAGTCTTACGCATAGTAGTTGTTACATGATTTGTGATATTTCCTTCAGGTTCTCCACGCCCTTGAGACTGTCGATGATGGACTTCACGTCCTGACGGTCGTGGACACGCAGGTCGATGGTGCCGTCGAACACGCCGTCCTCGGTCGAGAACGTGAGCCGGCGGATGTCGACATTGAGTTGATTGGAGATGACGCGCGTCACCTCGTTGACCAGTCCGCGGCGGTCTATGCCGCCCAGACGGATGGAGGCATCGAAGAAGAGCGTCTTGTGCATGTCCCACTTCGCATCGAGGATGCGGTTGCCGTAGCTGGTCTTCAGCTTGTCGGCCACGGGACAGGCCCGTTTGTGTATCTCTATCTGGTTTTTGTTGTCGATATAGCCCAGCACGTCGTCGCCGGGAATAGGATGACAGCAGGAGCAGAACTTATAACCGGAGATGTTCTCGTCGGTGATGAAGATGGGCTTCTTGCGGTTCAGTTCCTTCGTCACCACAATCGGCTCGGGCTTTGCCGCCTCATCGTCCTTCTTCTTCGACTTGACAAAGGGCACGTACTTGCGCCAGCCGCCGCCTTCGCTCTTCTTGTTCTTACCCTTCAGCTCGTCGAGGTCTTTCTCACCCAGCAGAATGGTCTTCTCGGCCAGGGCATGGTAGAGTTCATGATAGTGCTTCAGGTCGTGCAGCAGGGTAAGCTTGTTGATGTTCTCCTCATCGACGGCAAACTCGTTCTTCTTCAGCCAGTCACTGAGCATCTGTTCGCCGGTCTTCAGGAGGTCGCGGTTGGATCGCCGCAGAATGGAGAGAATCTTGGCCTTGGCCTTGGCCGTACAGACGAAGTTGACCCAGCTGGACTGCACATGCTGCGACTTCGAAGTGAGAATCTCCACCTGGTCGCCGCTCTGCAGTTTGTGACTCATGGGCACCAGCTTGTGGTTGACCTTGGCTCCGATGCAGTGACTGCCCAAGAAGGTGTGGATAGAGAAGGCAAAGTCGAGAGCCGTACAGTCGGCGGGCATGGTCTTGATTTCACCCTTCGGTGTGAAGATGAAGATTTCAGAGGCAAAGAGGTTCAGCTTGATGGCGTCAAGAAAGTCCATGGCGTCGGGCTGCGGGTCGTCGAGTATCTCCTTGATGGTGTGCAGCCATTCATTCAGTTCGGTCTCATCCTCGGTGTACTCCAGGTCTTCCTTCCCCTCCTTGTACTTCCAGTGGGCGGCCAGTCCCTGCTCGGCAATCTCGTCCATGCGGTCGGAACGTATCTGCACCTCAATCCAATGACCCTCCTTCGACATGAGCGTCACGTGCAGCGCCTGATAGCCGTTCGACTTGGGATGGTTGATCCAGTCGCGCAAGCGGTCGGGATGACTGCGGTAGAGCTGGCTCAGCTTCACATAGATGTTGAAGCACTCCTCGGCTTCCCGCTCACGGCTGGAGGGTGTGAAGATGATGCGCACGGCCAGGATGTCGTAGATTTCCTCGAACGTCACATGCTTGTTCTGCATCTTCGTCCAAATGGAGTATGGTGTCTTGACTCGCTCACGAATCTCATATTTCAGTCCCATCTTCTCCAAGGTATCCTTGATAGGAGCCGTAAACTGGTCGAACGACTGGTGGCGCGACACCTGGGTAGCCTCCAGCTTACTGACAATCTCATCGTACTCCTCGCGATGCTCAAACTTGAAACTCAGGTTTTCCAGCTCAGACTTGATCTTGTAGAGGCCCAGCCGATGAGCCAGCGGTGCATAGATGTAGAGTGTCTCGCCCGCTATCTTATACTGTTTGTTGGCCGGCTGGGAGTCAAGGGTGCGCATGTTGTGCAGACGGTCGGCTATCTTGATGAGGATCACACGGATGTCTTCGCTCATGGTGAGCAGCAGCTTCTTGAAGTTCTCGGCCTGAGCCGATGCCTTCTCGCCGAAGATGCCGCCAGAAATCTTGGTCAGTCCGTCTACAATCTGTGCAATCTTCGGACCGAACATGTTAGCGATGTCCTCAACGGTGTACTCCGTATCTTCGACCACATCGTGCAAAAGAGCTGCACAGATGCTCGTAGAGCCCAGCCCAATCTCGCGGCAGGCAATCTGAGCCACCGCGATAGGGTGCATGATGTAAGGCTCACCCGACAGTCGACGCACACCTTTGTGCGCCTGCTTGGCAAAGTTGAATGCCTGGTTAATAATATCAGTCTTCTTGCGATGAAGCGAGTGCTCGTAGTCAGCAATCAACTGCTGATAAGCCTCGTTGATCATCTTCTCGTCGGCAATCTCCCTCAGTCTCTCTTCTTCATCCATAGTGGTTCCTCCCTAATTCCTCCTTAAATAAATAAAATACCTATCTTACTCTCAGTTTCTGTCCTATGCTGAGCCGGTCATTCTTCAGCCCGTTCAGGCGCTTCAGCTGCTTCAGGCTGATGCCGTTCCGGCGGGCGATGGCACCAAGTGTGTCGCCCCGCCTCACGGTGACGGTGTGCCCTCTGCCTCTGACTCTGCCCGTGTTCC
>Ga0247609_10005868_pt1 | contig 11954 bp, 10 predicted proteins | sample 172DNAGHGlowgp2_FD_193487 | JGI IMG/M metagenome (GOLD analysis project Ga0247609, IMG submission 193487) | Sheep rumen microbial communities from Palmerston North, Manawatu-Wanganui, New Zealand - 1728 DNA GHGlow gp2 | ecosystem: Host-associated > Mammals > Digestive system > Stomach > Rumen ... | reverse complement strand
TTGTCGTGTTCATTGCCTTGGTCAATACGGTGGCAAGCCTGTACTACTATCTGCTCATTGTCAAAGCCATGTACATCAAGCAGACCGACACGCCACTGCCCACCTTCCGCACATCGTTCACCACACGAGCCGCACTTGCCATCTGCACACTGGGCATTGTGTTGTTTGGCATCTGCTCGTGCCTATACGATTGGCTGTTTAAGGCATCAGCCGTGCTGTAAAACGAGCGCAAGGAGTTGAAATCATCAAAGGTTTTATGGAACAGAAGAATTCCGTAAATTTGCAACCGAAGCCAACAAGAATAGCAGTATGCTAAGACAAGACAAAGTAACTTTATTGACTATACTGCTGTGCTTAATTGCCATAGAAGTTCCTGCTGACAGCTGGGATGAAGGGAACTACAAGCCCTATAACACTGATGTTGTGCTGGAGAAGACCAATCTGCCCATTCTGTTTATCAACACCCGCGACAAAGCTGGTCATACCACTGTCATCCATAAAGACTACCGAGTGGTAGTGCGTATGAAGATTATCAGCAATACTGACGAGGTGAACTACGGCGACACGGTGGCACATCCGAATCAGGCCATTGACTATGAAGGTTGGGTAGGCATCAAGTACAGAGGTTCCAGCTCGTTTTCTGACTCCGACAAGAAACCTTACGGCTTCAGAACCTTGAAAACAGCTGACGTGAACGGAAAGAAAGAGAATGTGAAACTGCTCGGCATGCAAGAGGACAACCAATGGGTGCTGCTGGCGCCCTATCATGACCGCAGTCTGATACGTGACCCGCTGATGTATCAACTCGCACGCCCCTACTTCGAGTTCACGCCTGAGTGCAAGTTATGCGAGGTCATCCTTGACGGCATCTACTATGGTGTCTATATCCTCTGCGAGAAAGCAAGCAAGGGCAAGAACCGTATGAACTTTACTGGCCCTGGCAACATCGGCGACGAACTGACTGGCGACTATATGGTAGAGATAGACCGTGATGATGAGCCACACTTCGTATTGAAATACAAGATGTACGACCATGATATCTGCGCACAGTATAACTTCCCTGAGTACGAGGATATGACAAGCGAGCAGATGACTTATATCAAGCAGCGGTTAGACGAGATGGAGGATGTACTTAACAGCGATGATTTTGCTGACAAGGAGAATGGCTACAGAAAGTATATCGATGTGGAAAACTTCATCAATTTCCAGTTGTTGTCGGAGTTCTGTCAAAACCCTGACGCCTATCGTCTGAGTACTCTTATCTACAAACGGCGCGACTCTGTAGATCCACGCTTCAAGATTACCCCTTGGGACTATAACATGGCCTTCGGCAATAACATCGCAGCAGGTGATTTCATCTATGAGCAATGGGTGTATGAAAAGGGACAGCAAGCAGGGCTGTTGGGCAAACTGCCCGTGCCTTTCTGGTGGAAACGGCTGACTGAAGACGAAGCCTACTGGAACCGCATGAAGGAGCGTTGGGCAGAACTACGCAACAGCACACTTGGCGACCAGCACGTCACGGAAATGATTGACTCGCTGGTCAACGAAGTGACAATCGGAGGAGCCTGTGAACGCAACTATCAGGCATGGCCAATCTGGGACAAAGAGATTCCCCTGGCACCCACCACTGCCACAAACTATTCGGAAGAAATAGCCCTCTTGCGTGAGTGGACTAAGAAACAGGTGGCGTGGATTGACGGTCAACTGGGTTTCGACCCTACAAGCATCCTCTCCATTCACGATGCACCAGCAGAGCATGAAGCATGGTATGACCTTCAAGGTCGCAAGTTCACCAAAAAACCCACTGACAGAGGCATATTCATACACCAAGGCAACAAGGAAGTCATCAAATAATGACACAATACCGCATTCTGACTGCTGCTTGGCGAAGAATTCCACGATGGCTCTGGAGAAGAATCAGGCTGTGAAGATGGTTTTCTTGTAGGAGGCTCTTTATTTCCGTATGAAACTAAGACAATGCTCATCTCTTCGGTGGCAGACTCTGGAAATGAGCCTTGATGATGCCCAAAGCGGGAGCGATGGCGGCTCCTGCCATCACGGTGAGTAGCGACATTGATAGGATGGTAGCTGTCACCTTCTTAGATACACTTTTCTTTTCCATAAATGTTCGTGGAGGTTTAAGCTCTACCAAGCTATAGAGTCATTGATTCGCAGATTTGCAAATCGGCCGCAAAATTAGCAAAAATAGTTTAAACAGAGGACTTTCTGCATCTTAAAAAAACAAAAAAAAGTTGCTTAGCATATTCTACGGTATGTGTGCCGTGCAGATTCTCGATGCGTCGAATAAGCGGTGAGGCTCGTCACCAGCCACTGACTGATGATTGAACACGAGGTCGAGACAGACCTTGTCGAGTGCCACGGGTCGAGCGAGCCTGTATTTCTTCAACAGACTCGCTCAAGTGATTTACAAAGGTTCCTATTCACCTGCTGGAGCTGGTTCCGAGGTAACCACCATATTGGTCATAGTAGGTCGTAGTGGTTCCACCGCCATAATTCTGTTTGGTAGTTGACGAACCGATGCTGCCACCATACTGGTTGTAGTAGTTCGTGGTTGTACCGCCACCGTAGTTAGAACGAGTTGTTGCGCTTCCCGTACTGCCACCATACTGGTCGTAGTAGTTCGTGGTCGTACCTCCACCATAGTTGGAGCGTGTGGTTGCGCTACCCGTACTGCCACCATACTGGTCATAGTAATTGGTGGTCGTACCGCCGCCATAGTTAGAGCGAGTGGTAGCACTACCTGTACTACCTCCATATTGATTGTAGTAGTTTGTGGTATAGCCACCCCCATAATTAGAACGTGTTGTAGAAGAACCGATGCTGCCACCAAACCGATTGTAATAGTTGGTGTTGTACTGAGCGTTTGCTGTGATGGCGAAGAGGATTGCCATCAGTGTCATCATTACCTTTTTCATAATCGAGATGTTTTTTGAGTTATACTTCTTTTATTTGCAAAATTACTTTTTCTTGTCCATTTGCCCAAGTAGAATCACTTTCACAACCTTGTTATTGACTCATTCTCGGGTTTCCTTCGTCCTTTTATACCAAAAAGAGTGAAAAGGTAACCAGCTTTTGAAGAAATTTCGTATTTTTGCAGAAAAATAGTGCGCATTATAAAAACAAGCATGGGTTACAATAGAAAAAATGTATTGTTTGATCTCAGTATTGTTGATGTCGATAATGAACAAATAACACAAAATGAGATTAGTCTAGGAAGATGGATAGTAGACGCTCTTACACTGCTTCTGTCTCTTGGAGAATCATATAATTTAGCAAAAGAGATTCCAATACAGAAATTGGGATACACATTTATTCCCAATATTTATTTGCCTAAAGGCTGTGAAGCTCTCGACTTAAAAGGCTCTACGATAATAGAAATAAGAAATAATCTCTTATATGACACCGAGATACAGCAATCAGAAATCTATAGGTTATTGACTGACAATGATATTGTTGACAATTTAATAATTGTCTTCATCAAATCAAATCTGCATCCTTTTCAAGGTGAAAACATATTTGGCCGCATAAGATTTATTGATGCATCAGCTTTTGTGACCCAAGCAAAAGATGCAATAAATGCAGGTAAAGGTGGAGTTAATGCAGCACTTAGAGGGGAGAAGGAAAAGCCTAATAATACTTGGCAAGAAATTAGAAAAGATCGTCTGAAAAAAGCTATTAATGATTTTAATCGTTATGATAGCGTAATATTTACTGGTGCAGGTGTTAGTGCGTCTGCTAAAATACCAGACTGGCAATCATTATTGAGAAACCTACTCAAAGATAACCCAGCCATCACCCCAAATGATTTTGATACTTTATTCAAAACAATGGATTATTCCAATTTGGTAACAGCGAGATATATAGAGAAATCCATAAATGTTAACAAAGAAACATTGATAAAGAGAATTAGGGCATTGTTATATCCAAATGGCAATATAGGAGAATCAGATCTTATCAAAATAATATGCAATTTAATCATAAACCAAAAGAACCTGAGGAGTGTCATAACGTACAATTATGATACCTTATTAGAAGCTTGTCTTAAAAAAGCAGGAAAGCACTGCTTTTCTGTTTATAAAAACAATCGTGATGAAAGTAATTCTTTTCCTGTGTATCATGTACATGGAATCGTATTCCCTGAAAGAGAAAACAGTTCTGTAGAGGATATAGTATTAACTGAAGATGACTATCATCGTGTATATTCTGAAGTCTTTGATTGGTCTAATGTAGAGCAATTACATGCCCTAACCCGTTGTACTTGTCTTTTTATAGGTTTATCGATGAATGACCCAAATCTAAGAAGGCTATTAGAAGTAGCACAAAGAGATAGCGGAAAATCCGTACGACATTATGTGTTTTTAGAAAGGAAGAGTGCCTATAATGATAAAAGCAAAATAGGAAGAGATTTTCAAACAAGAGAGGATATGCTAGCAGACCTCGGATTGTCTGTTATTTGGTATAATGGCAATGACAACCACAAAGAATTACCAGAACTGTTGGCACAATTTGTATAATAACTAATAACATCAAATAGTATGGATAAGAACCTGATTCTAAGAACAACATTTTTTTTGTTGATAGTATGTAATATTATATTTGCATATTCATCTGACGGAAAGGAGACCTTGACAAGTGATAATTTTCAAAGCACAGATACATTACAAATAATTGCTGAATCAGAGTCCTTTTTTAAAAAAGGTAAATTATTCTATGATAAAGAAGAATATGCGGCAGCAATAGATTGTTTTCTGAAATCAGACTCCGCAATCTCTGTCCATTTCGGTACTGATTGTCCGTATTTCGGATACGGCAATATGTGGGTATCGTCTTGCTACCACAGATTGGGAATGGATTCACTTGCCTCAGAATATGACGGTAAGTTTGAGGCGCAGCCAATTGATAAGTTGTTAACCCACTCATCGGATTCTATTGTTTGGATAGGACTAAAATTCGAAGAGTCTGGACAGAAAAGAATGGCTGCAGATAAATTATTTGAGGCAGCAACACTTGAAAAAAAAGAAATAGGACCAAATAGCTATTGGTATGCCAACACTTTGAGTTATTGTGCTACACTATACAATGAAATAGGGTGGTATGAAAAAGCATATGAATTATGCAAAGATGCCGTTGAAATATACAAAAAGGTCTTTGGCACAAGCCATCCGGCCTATGCATCTAAATTAAGTCTGTTTGCAGGTTGCAATTCCTATTTAGGCAATTATGCTGAAGCATTACGATTAGCAACTGAGGTGCTAGAAATAAGGAAGAATGTTTTAGGAATAGGACATATTGATTATGCAATAGCACTTGACAACCTTGCAAATTATAATTCTGAACTTGGAAACTACACAGAGGCTATACGGTTGGGTACAGAAGCAATGGAAATAATAAAGAAAAACTTCGGAACGGAACATCCTGATTATGCCCTGTCATTAAACAATCTTTCTGGTTACAACTCAAATTTTGGCAATTATGCAGAAGCGATACGATTGGCAAATGAGGCGATGGAAATATGGAAAAAAGTATTTGGAAAGTTACATCCTGACTATGCCACGTCACTCGGGAACCTTGCAAATTATTATTCGGATCTTAGAAACTATGCGGAGGCTGTAAGACTAGACAAAGAGGCAATGGAAATCTGGAAGACACTCCTCGGCGCTGAGAATCCTGAGTATGCAAGGTCTCTAAACAACCTTGGGCTATCCTATTCTTATTTAGGTAACTATGCCGAAGCTATAAGATTAGAAACGGAGGCTATGGGAATCGCCAAAAGAGTTTTCGGAACAGAGCATCCTATTTATGCCACATTACTCGGGAACCTTGCACTTATCAACTCAAATTATGGCAACTATGATGAAGCAATGCGATTAGAGACCGAGGCGATGGGAATACGAAAGAAAGTGTTCGGGATAAATAATCCTGGATATGCCTTATCACTGAAAAATCTTGCTAATTACAATTCTTATTTTGGGAACTATGAAAAGGCATACAAATACTGCCAACAAAACGCAAGAATCATCCAATCTCATATCAGGAAGATCTTTTCAGGACTATCTTCAACGTTACAGAAAAGCATATGGGAAAGGAAATATGCAGATGACTTTAATATCATATTACCCAATAGTGTTGTTAGATGTCAAACCGACGAATCCATATCAGAACTATATGACATGACCTGCTTATTTGCAAAAGGAATATTGCTAAATACTGGCATCGAGATGAGAAAGCTTATACTTGAAAGCGGAGACTCTATAATGATTCAAAAATATGATACTATGTCAAAGAATATCAGTATTTACAACAAACTTATAGAGAAGCCCCAAAGTGATCGTTACTTAGATGCAGACTCTTTAAATAGCGTCATCCAAAAGCAAGAGATGGAATTAGCCAGGGATTCAAAGGCCTATGGTGACTACACACATAACATGACCATTAAATGGAAGGATGTGCAAAGAAATCTTGGAGATAATGATATTGCTATCGAGTTTCTTGATTTTCCCATCATAAACACAGATAGTACGGTATATGTAGCTATAACGCTGAAGAGGGGTTATGATAGTCCTCATATGGTAACTCTTTTTGAGAAAAAACAACTAATGGCTATTACCGAAGATGTCTATTATTCGCAAACAGATGTATCAAACCTCGTCTGGAAGCCTTTGGAAGAAGAACTTAAAGGTATAAGAAACATCTATTTTGCGCCATCGGGAGAACTACACCGAATAGGTATAGAGTATCTACCAATTAACAGCACAAACGTTATAAGCGATAAGCATTCACTCTATCGTTTAACATCTACTCGTCAATTGGCAATAGTTGGAGATAGAATAGTAGGAAACAAGAATATCCTTTATGGTGGCATAAACTATGACGAGAAGTCGGATGTTGCTATGAGAAACGGAACCTCTACAAAGGGAACTAGTTTAAGAGGCGCTTGTAGTCGATCTTGTGTGGATTCATTATCAACACGTGGCTCTTTTGAATATCTTGATGGTACTAGAATTGAGACAAATCTGATTGCAGAAAATTTGGAGATGCATCGCGCCACCTATATTTATTATTTAGGTAAAGATGCTACAGAGGAATCATTCAAGCAATTGGATGGTACAAAGCCAAAGGCGATACATATAGCTACTCATGGTTTTTACTTTACAGAAACTATGACAAGAAAAATACAATTTGCACGTCCTATAACGGAATTAGCGACAGAAGGAATCACCCAAGCAGGTCGCTACTTAGAGGACAAGTCTATGACTCGTTCTGGTTTGTTGTTTTCTGGTTGTAATCGGGCTTTCCGACATGAACAGATTCCAGAGGGAGAGGAGGATGGTATTCTAACAGCCCAAGAAATCTCAACCTTAGATTTACGTGGCCTTGACCTTGTTGTTCTCTCTGCTTGCCAGACTGGTCTTGGTGAGATTTCGTCAGGCGAAGGCGTATTCGGTTTACAAAGAGGATTCAAAAATGCTGGCGCAAAAACCATTCTTATGAGTTTGGACAAAGTGGATGATGAAGCAACGAGGATACTGATGGTTGAGTTTTATCGGAATCTGATGAATGGTAAGACGAAACGGCAATCACTTAAGGATGCGCAGCAGTATCTACGTAAAGTTGACAATGGAAAATATGATGACCCTAAGTACTGGGCATCGTTTATCATGTTGGATGGAATTGATTAAAGCGTGAGGCGTGCATACACGCCTCACATTGTTTACATGTTTGGATTACAAATCCATCCAAAGCCACATGAACATGTATAATCAATTATCTGATACAGATTACCATGTTCATCTCTTTCGCATCTTGGTTTCCCAAGAACTTGAGCTCCACACTGCGGACAAACAATTTTATTCATGTTTTTTGATTTGAGGAGACCTCCTTTGAGTCACCATAAAAATTGAAAAGACTTCGGCTCAAAGGCTCCATGAAGATGAACGTCTTTCGTCCACGTGTGCAAAGATACAAATTATAATCGGAATAGCCAAACTTTTACCACGATTTTTGTCTCTTCATCATATATGCCACGATAAAAGCAAATGAGTGTAAGCGGACATTTGTCTTCAACGAAGCTTTGAAAAAAGCCTCTTCCTCCTCGCTCATCTGCCCCCTTAGGAACTTCTCTATCAACTCAATATATTCTTCCATGCTGTATCTGTTTTTACTCTTTGATACATCATGCAGGAACAAGGTAAGCGAAAAGGAAGAAGGACAACCTTGTGATTGCCCTCCTGACCACTTGTTTATAAGTCCAGCAGTTTCTTTATCAGTTCGTCTGCCTTATTATAAATAGGTGTATCTGTGTTATCTGCTTTAAGTTTTTGAAGAATGGTGATGGCATTGTCTGTCTGGTCATCTTTTACGTATGCCAAAGCAAGGTTCCAGGCGATGTCGTTGGCGTAAGCGTTGTAGGTGAAGTCGTCATCAAGGGATTTGTAGATGGGCTCCAGTTTTTTGATGATGTTTGATACGTTTCTATTGTCTTGTATTTGAATGAAAAGGTCGTATAGATTAGCTACCTTAGCGGAATCTATGTCACCACGAGAAATGTCGCTCATATCATATTCCGTATAATATGGAGAGACAGCCGCATCGAGCATACGGTAGCGATGGTCTTTGTAGATTCCGAAGAAAATAGCGAAAACAGCAGCAACGGAGCAAGCCCACCAGAGGAGAGGACGTACTTTAGATTTAGCCGTATTCTCTTTGAGGATGTTTGCTTCTTTGAAGGAATTTTGGTCGTGCAGTCCCTTGATGAGCGAGGTCATAGCCATAGCACGGTTGCGCAATTCAGGATTTTGGCGAATCTCCTGCTTGAAAGCAGCCTCTTCATCTGCAGACATTTCGCCACGAAGGAATGCTTCTATCCGCTCGTCGATGCCATCCATCAATATATCGTCGTTCTTATCCATAGATTTTATTCATTAGTTCGTTATACTTGGTGCGAAATTTCTGAAGGCACTTATATTTTTGTGTTTTGACAGAGTTAGCATTGGCAAAGCCAAACATATCCGCAATGGTTGATGTCGTGAGGTTGTTCCAATAATAACCTTGGAAAACAATTTTGCAGGTGTCAGGCATTGACTCGATGATGCTTTGTACTATCTTTTCTGACCGCGAAACCTTTTCCGAATCCTCATCCTCCGTGCAGAGTTGATACAGTTCGTCTATCTTGTCGGGACGGAAAGTGTCCTTATTGGTAATCCTGCTATCGTCAAACAGAGGTACGACCTTCTTTTGCTTACCCAAGAATTTAAGCGTCTGGTTGATGCAGATACGAAGAAAATAGGTGGAGAGCGTACTCGTGAGGCATGAAAGTTTTCCTTCACGGATATTCATGAACAAAGCAACGGATGACTCTTGATAAATGTCGCTCAAATCATCGTCTGAGACGGAGAATGTCTTTCTCAGATAAGCCAGGACCTTATTCCTTTCGTTGGCAATAAAACGGTTTAGTTCCGCATTTTGCAGTGTTATCTCATTTGCCATATCAATAGCTCGTTTCCGTAACAAGATTCTGATTATTAGGCCAACGTCCAGTTGTCATCAATGAATGTTTGAGGCTCTCGATAAACTCACGGGCATTGATGGTAAGCTTTAAGCCAGATAAAGTCTGCGCAATGTTGTACGAGAGAGGCCCAAAGCGTTTGCCGTCAACCTTGATTTCTGTATTCACCTGGTCAGGACGACAGGCTTCTATGAACAGAACGTTGGATTGTCTTGCGGAAGCCTCTATTCGATAATGTGACTTCTTGGTTGTCGATGGCTTGAACACCTTATTATTATGTGTAAAGCCAACATGAGTACCTCGAACTGTTTCGTCGTTAGCTCTTGATGACGTTCCTGCATGACAGGCATCGATGACAACATACAGGAATCCATTAGGCCCAATTTTCTCGCGGAGTTTCTTGACGTACTTATTAAGTAAGTCGTCAGTTAAGTGCTTTTGGCCCTCATAGACACCTTTCTTATATATTTTGTAGGCATCAATAGGGACAATAGATTCATCCCATCCGTCTTCTTCGTCACCATTGAGGTCTTCTATTGGTTGACCATGAGTTGAGAAATGAAGATAAACAACATCGCCTTTCTTGGTTTTGTTGGTAAATTGTGTTATCTGGTTGACGATGTTATCGAAAGTTGCCTGCTCGTCTAATAAAACAATGGTGGTGAAACCTTGATTCTTTAATGCCGGATTAAGAAGGTTTATGTCCTCAACCCCATTGATGTTGTTCCATTGGTAGCCCGTCAATGCAGTGTCATAATGTGAGATTCCGACCAAGAAAGCCCTCTTCCGCTGGGCATTTACAGCGGTGGAAAGCAGCATCGCTACAACTATTAGGTATGTTCTGAATCTCATGCTGAAAGAAATTTTCTGCAAAAATACAACTTTTTTCCGATATTGCAGTTACCTTTTTCAATTTTTGGGTATAAAGGGGCAAAGAAAACAAGATTGTGAAACATTTAAAAGCATATAATTATGGCATTATTTAATTTGTTTGGCAAGAAGCCAGTAGAGAATGAGCAGATTGTTCCTGAAGTAATAGAACCGACTCAGGAGCAGAGTAACGAACAGAATGCCCCCAAAGAGGATGAAGACAAGAAGAAGGTTATCACCATCACTTGGGGGACCGGGATGCCGATTGACGTTATCTTCAACTTCATCCACAAGAACTTCGAGGAGGAAGGATTCCAAGATGCACTTGTCAACTGTGACATCACCTATCGGGATGTAAAGGAGAAGATTATCCGCAATGACTTGGAGATGTTGTTTAAGCGCATCGTACTGAAATACAAGAGCGACATTAGGATGGTAAACGCGAGAATCGATAATGCCCAGAAGGCGTTGGCTCTCGCAGCGGCATCTGACATGGAAGCACTTAGGGAGACATACGAAGAACATCTAACTGAGATTCAAGAAATGCAACAGCAACTTGAAGCCAACGATCCTAAGATGACCACCATGATAGAGTCGTATCGCAGAGGATTCCTAAAGGGTATTGCAGCTAACGCGGTTAATTTCATCAACAACAAATAAGAAGTACTATGCAGTGGATTATATTAATTGGATTACTTATTTCATGGGGTATAACAAGTTTAATTGATAAAAGCAAGGAGGACACAAATGAATAAGCTAAAGTATATTGGATGCTTCCTTATCGGATGGGATAAAAACATTTTAAGTGAGTGTGGCGAGGCCAGTTTTCGGCAGTATCACAAACTTCTATCAGCCATCAGCATTATGATGGTACTGTGGGGGACTATCGGTTACTGTTTTGCAGACCGGTACATCAATATAGAGTCATGTGCATTAAAGCTTTGTGTGGCGTTAGCCTTTATGTTCATTGTGCTATGTGTGGAGCGAGTCATCATATTAACAGTTGGTAAGGCACGACTGATGAGTGTCATGAGGGTGTTGCTTGCTCTATGTATGGCGTTATTAGGCTCATGCATCTTCGACCAGATTATTTTCCGCAATGATATTCAGCAGGCCATTCAAGAACATCGTGAGGATGTGATAGGCACTACGATTACCAAGCGGTTGGCTATCTACGACGGCGACATACAACGCATTACACAAGAGATGGACTCGCTGAGTAAGGCAACTATCGCACTCAACGAAGAATTGCAGAAACGCCCCGTGATTAAAGGTACTAATGTGTCAACCCAAGAACAGGTCGTGGGCGTGGATGAAAACGGTAAGCCGCAGAAGGTAAGAACACAGACGGTTAATACGGTGACATTGGCGAACCCGTTGGCAGAACAACTAAAAGCGAATAACGACCAAATACAGATATACTCTGGACAATTGGAGCAACTTCGACTGGATAAGAAGGAAGTAGCAGAGAAGGTGAGAGAAGAAATGAGCCAACGCGCTCCTGGTTTTATTGAGGAACTGGAAGCCACATTGAAAGTGGTGTCGCAAAGCAAAG
>Ga0247609_10005864_pt1 | contig 11958 bp, 13 predicted proteins | sample 172DNAGHGlowgp2_FD_193487 | JGI IMG/M metagenome (GOLD analysis project Ga0247609, IMG submission 193487) | Sheep rumen microbial communities from Palmerston North, Manawatu-Wanganui, New Zealand - 1728 DNA GHGlow gp2 | ecosystem: Host-associated > Mammals > Digestive system > Stomach > Rumen ... | reverse complement strand
AGCCAAGAATATAGCAAGTATAGGTAAATATACTCCTAAGATACTTCTCTTTGATATAGAGACTGCTCCTGTGAAAGCTTATGTATGGAAGCTATGGAAGGAGAATGTACATATAGACCAGATAATCAATGATTGGTTCTGTATAGCATGGTCTGCTAAATGGTTATATAGTGCAGAAACTATGGGAGAGGTACTTACTCCAGAAGAGATTACTCATGAAGATGACTCTAGAATAATGAAATCTTTATGGAAGCTTATAAATGAAGCTGACATTATAGTATCTCATAATGGTAATAAGTTCGATATTCCAAGGATTAATGCTAGGTTTATTATTAATAACTTAGAACCAACTAAGCCATTCTTTAGTATTGATACATGCCAAGTAGCTAGAAAACAATTTGGTTTCTCATCTAATAAATTAGATGCCTTAGCTACTTATTTCAATATAGACCATAAGTTACATACAGACTTTAATCTATGGAAGGAATGTTTAAATGGTAATGAGGAGGCCTTACAGTACATGTTACATTATAATAAGAAGGATGTATTAATCCTCGAAGAGGTATATCTTAAGCTAAGACCTTGGATAAAGAATCATCCTAATTTAGGTAACCTACAAGGCCAACAAATGGTATGCTCAGCATGTGGTTCTGATAACCTAGCACTTATTAAAGATAAATATTATTTTACCTCAGTAGGTAAGTATCCTATATATAAATGTAAAGATTGTGGTGCTATCTCAAGAGGTAGAAAAAGTATAACTAGCTCACCTGGGCTTAATTCAGTAGGAAAATAATGTGGAAAGATTTAACCTTACAACAAAAAGCTGAAATAATGAAAATGTCTGTAGCTAATGGAGTTACAGACATTAATGATATAAGAGCATTATATGATGGTCAAGTAGGACATAGGTTTGCTGATGCAGGTAAAATTATAACTACATCTGGAAGTGGATACTTTCCACCGATAAAACCAGAAACTGTAATTGACGCAGCCTTTAATTATGCTACTGGGAATGGAAAGATACCAATTAATGTAGTTAGAAAAAGGTTATATGACAATTTGTATCCGTACGGCTATACTAGTCCTATAACACGAGTACATAATGCCGTAGTTAATAATAAGAAAGAGCCAAGACTAGCAAGAAATATTCCTGATAGAGATGATATATTTGCTGAATATTTACAAATACCAAAAAATGAAAGACATCATTTACCTGGAACTATGTATGTAAAAGATTCAGAGTATGCTCCAACTATGGGGGTAACTAATAATGTTAAGTATAAAAAATTAGATTTAACAGATGCACAAAAAGAAAAGATAATATTAGCTACAAATTCTTTAAATTTCGGAGAAAATAGACTATCTAAAATAAAGCATAAATTTGATGAGGCTAAGTCTAAACCAAGAAAATACACAGACACTCAAGCCGCAGCAATGGTATTAAATTCTTATTTTGGAGAATACACTTTAGGAAAAGGATTAGACCCACAAAAAGGTGAATATAGGAGTTATTATGATTTATGGGATTTATCCCCAGTGTCTACATATGGTAAAGATGAAACACGTGGTATAGGAAAACCCATCCCATTTTATGATAGAATATATTTAAGTGATTATTATGGAGTTGAACCACAATCATTATTACCATACAAAGGAGATTATTTTGGAAAATGGCTACCAGAGCTAATTGTTACCAACAAAAAAGCTCTAGGAGGACATCTATATAAAGGAGGGGGTAATAAACAACAACTAGGAATAATAGATTCTATATTAACTAAACATGGAGTAAACTATACTAAGACCAGTGGTTATAGAGGACCAAATAGTAAAGTAGGAAAACTAGGTAGTAAAAGTGCACATGCTAGAACTTTATCAGATGGCTCTTCTGCAGCTATAGATATAGTACCAGGGCCTGGCTCATCCTGGGATAAATTATATGCTCAAATGTCTATGCCAGAAGTAAAAGCAGACTTAGCTAAGTATGGGCTAGACATATTAGATGAAACAGACGCTGCTACTATGAAAAGGACGGGAGCTACTGGTAAACATTTTCATGTGGGAAAAGGTATTAAAGGGCAACAAGGAAAGGGAGTATTTGTTAATCCCAGTAATCCTACTATCTCAGCCTATCATAAAATGTATGGAAAGCCAGACTTATCTATATCTAATGATGTGTTATACAATCCAGCACAGGAATTAAGGTGGCAACAAGCTCCTTTACAAAACTCTCTACAGACAATGCAATTAGCACAAACACCTATGCAAATATCCATGCCTAGAGTAGAAACAACTCCTATTACTCCTATAGAGGAGAGAGTTCCTATTAGTGATACCTTACCAGATATTAGTCCTTTATTATTATCTTTACCAGACCAACAAGGATTTACTCCTCATAGAATGGTTACTCCACAATATCAGCCTGTAGACCTAAATTTGGACTCTCCGTATCTATTATTTAGGAGTTAAATGTATAATAAATGTTAAATATTTAGCATTTATTTGCATATTTAAAATATTTGTATTACCTTTGCATCGTGTTAAGAATAATGCCTCTTGGTGTAATGGTAACACACAGGTTTTTGGAGCCTATATTAGTAGTTCGAATCTACTAGAGGCAACAAAGATAGGGAAGTAGTTCAGTAGGTTAGAATGCTGCATTTGGGATGCAGAGGTTCGCAGGTTCAAGTCCTGTCTTCCCTACTAGGGACATGGAGGTCGCCCAGTGCTGCTAAACTGTCTAATTATGAGCAAGCCAATAGTACCTCCTTTTGGGGATTGTAGTGTAATGGTAACACGATTCCTTTGCAAGGAATAGTTTAGAGTTCGAATCTCTCTTTCTCCACATAGTTCTTTGTTCATGGTGTTAATAATAATGGATGTGCCTATGGTGAAATAGGTAAACACGCTGGCCTTAGGAGCCAGTGCCTTTAGGCTTGAGAGTTCGATTCTCTCTAGGCACACATGGGGTAGTGGCGAAATTGGTAGACGCAAGGGACTTAAAATCCCTCGATTATTGCAATCATGTGGGTTCAAGTCCCACCTTCCCTACTATGAGTATGAGAAAAGAATTTGAAATATTTGGTTCTAAATGGACCGTTGAGTATGTAGATGTAATACCATCTGAAGATGAGAACAGTTATGTCTTTGGTAAAACTTGGTATTCTACTAGAGTAATACAAGTAGCTAAGAAAGACAAGGATGGTAATGTAATTCCTAAAGAGGAATTGCAATTAACTTTTCTGCATGAGTTAATGCATGCAATATTAGGCACTGGGCAATACAATATGTATTCCCAAGATGAACCTCATGTAGAATGGTTAGCTAGATGCATCTATTCATTACTACAACAAAAAGTCTTAAAATAGGCCAGCTTAGTTCAGTGGTAGAACACCTCACTTGTAATGAGGGTGTCAGGGGTTCAAATCCTCTAGCTGGCCCACAATAAAGGGAGTAGTTCTAGAGTGGGGCCCAACGTAACATAGTATCCTATTAATAGTCTAAAGATACTTGAGTGTCGTAGAACTCACACTAGCCAGGGGTGATGGTTTACACTGGCAAGGCATAGCGGGATGACTGGAGAGGCCCCAGCCCTGTCTCATAAGCAGGAAGACGGTAGTTCGAATCTACCTCCCGCTACTAGTAATTAAAATATTATGGAGAAGGAATTTAGTATTATCATTGATAATAATGTAAGAAACTTTATTACAAAGTTAAATGCTGCTGGTATCAAGAGAGAGGATATTGTAGACATAATCTACAAAGCTAATAATAATGATTACATAGCAATTATATACAAGTAATGGAAGAGGAGAAATTAGTAGAGCAAGAGCCTATGTCTCAAGAAGAATTTGAGACTAAAATTAAGGAAGTAGCTGAAGCAAATAAGCAACAGTTAATCAAGGAAGTAGAAGAAGGTATCTTGCATTTAAGGTATTATGGAGGAGTATCAAAGTTTAAGTCTATTCGTAGGGCTATTAAAAGAGGCCATGTCTCTATATGGGGAGACCTCTATCCAAAGAGACCCTATAATAATAGGAAACTGAATCCTCAAAGAAAAAAGTTGAGACAGATATATGAGCAAGTTACCCAAAGGATTTGACTATGATAGTATTCCAGTATACTATTGCAAACAGTGTTTGTCTTTAAAGATAAAGGGAGTCCCATCAATTCCAGGAATGGATTATTGTGATGAATGTAACTCTACTAACATAGAGCAAACTACTATAGAGGAATGGGAAAAACTTTATCAACAAAGATACGGATATAAATTTTTAAATAAACCAGTATATTGAAATGGAAGAGAACAAACAGATTGAACAAGAACCTCAGGTAAAAGAGGAAAAGAAAGTTGTAGAAAAATTAACTTATGAACAACTTGAAGGTGTAGCAAGACAGATGTCTGCACAGCTAGACTTCCTAGCTAAGGAAAATCAACAGTTGAAGCTTAGTGTTCAACAGTTACAACTAAATAATATGTATACTGAACTTGGTTTTAAGTTCAAGGTACTCAAGTATGCTAATTTCTTTAAGCCTGATTTTGTAGAGGGTCTTGTTAAGAACATCGAGGAGATTATGACTCCTGAGGAACCATCAGAATCTGAGGAGTAATTATGGATATAGGGAAGGTTAATGGATTTATAAACATTCCTTCTTCTATAGAAGGTAACTTCTTTAGACTTTGGTTAGAGTTCTTATTACCTTACCATGGGTTAACTCCAAGAGAAATGGATATAGCTGCTTCTTTCTTAAAGCAGAGACACTTTTTAAGTAAAGCTATTAAGGATGAAGCTATTCTAGATAAGGTAACTATGAGTGAAGACACAAAGCGTAAAGTAATGGAAGAATGTAAGATTACACCTTCTCATTTCCAAGTTATTATGGGTAAATTAAGGAAATCTGGACTTATAGTAGATAATAAAATAAATCCTAAATTTATACCTAAAAAGATAGAAGAAGGAGATGCCGCTTGTAAGTTATTATTATACTTTGATTTAAATGCGGGAAGCAATTAAAAAAGCATCTGAGACTTTAGGCATTCCAGAAGCTACTGTAGAGAAAGTTTATAAAGCATTTTGGCTCTTTATAAGAAAAACTGTGGAAGGTCTACCATTAAAAGAAGACCTAACAGAGGAGGAATTTAAGAAGTTAAGAACTAACTTTAATTTACCTTCATTAGGTAAGTTAACATGTGACTACAGTAGATGGGAAAGAATAAAGAATTTAGATAAAATAAAAGCTAAGAAAAAAGAAGATTATAATGGTTATCAAAAAGATTAGACCAATGTTCAATGCCATAGTAACTACTATGGACTTATATAGTGAAGAGGAACTTAAGACTGGAGGTATTATAGATAGCTCTAAGATTAACATGCCTGTTAAAGAGTTTCAAAAAGTCGTAGCTATAGGACCATCAGTAAAAAATATCGAAGTCGGAGATATTGTAAAGATTAATCCTACTCGCTATAAAGTTAAAAGCTATGAGGAGAACTCTGTCAGGAAGGATTTACAATCTTTACATCCAGTAGAATCTTATCAGTTTAAGGTAGTACAAATGGATGGTATTAAGTACTTATTCCTAGCAGACACAGATGTAGAGTTTGTAGTAGAGGAATATGAAGAAGACCCTCCACAGAGTGATATTATAGTTGCAAGTAATGATATTATCCAAGTTTAAAATACAGCTCTGTGGAAACACAGAGCTTTTTATATTATGATAAAGTTATTTAGATTTGAAGGATACACTGTAAATGTAGAACCAGAGGCCATAATGCTAGCTCCATTTAAAGCTATATGGGATAGAGATACTACTTCTACAAAGAGTATTGCAATGCAAGAACTTGCCTATATCTATTTTATGGATGACCCAAGAAGTGATTATCAATATCTTATTGATGATGAAGTCAGGATGCATGAAGTAATACAAGGGCTTGGCATGCCAGAAGGATGGGCTGAGGATGATGTAATTAAGAGAGCTAGGGCTTTCTACAAGAGCTTTAAACCCACATCAGCAGGTCTTCTGGAAGATACAAGGATAGCAGTCAATAAGCTAAGAGAGTTACTTCGTAATATTGACTTAGAGGAGAAAGATGATAAAAATAGACCTGTATATACATTGAATACTATAACAGCTACTATCAAACAAATCCCTTCTCTAGTGAAGGATTTAGACGAAGCAGAGAGAACTCTGTCTAAAGATATTATCCAGGAGTCAAGAGCAAGAGGTTCACAAAGTAAAGCGTTAGGAGAAGATGAAGATTAATGAAATACTAGAAGCTTATAACAAGGCTATAGATATAATTAGAGAAGATAAGAAGCTAAATGTCAAAGGACACTTTGTAGTACTAGAAGATATAAAGAAATCCATGGGGCCCTATAAACAACTAAAGGTAGACATTCTCTACTGTAATGTAGAAAATAATGTGAACTATCCATTCACTGGAGCTCAATTAATGGAGAAATGTCCTGCTGGTACAGAAGAAGCAATGATGGAAAGATGTGAACTAGCAGCCCTAACAAAGTTCTTTTATTATCTTCATAATGAAGAAGTATTTAACAGCATAATTAGTAATACTTATGATAGAACTAGGTGAGGATTTTAACATCCCAGTTAATGAATTTCAAACACCTATAAATAAGGAATTGTTAGCACCTCTTCCAGAGGAGGTACAGGAACAATTCCTTGATTTTATTAGTAGTGTAGAGTACATAAAGAGGCTTATTTCTCCTGATAGAAAGAGAGCTAAGGACCTTCCTAGAGATGAAGAAGGAAGGATTATAGTAGATATAGCTAACCCCCATATATTGGAGAATATGGATTACTTCAGACCATCCGCTCTTCATTACCAGAAGCATGGTTGCTACACCTTTTTAAAACCAAATCCTAATCCAAACAGTGAATATAAGAAGTGGTTTGATGAGGAGAGAAGAAGATGTAGAGAGGGCTATGTTAGAGAATCTGATGGTGAATGGGTTACAGGATACATGTATTGGTATATGAACTATTGTCCTATTATGCTTACTAAGATTATAGAAGGCAAGAGAAAGGCCAATCGTGTAGAAGACTTCCCTGAGACATGGGAAGGCATTTACTTGAGATTTCATTATCTCTACCAGGCCAGAGAGAAAGGTAATCATGCTATAGAGTTGGCTAGACGTGGTTGCTCTAAGTCATATAGTATAGCCTCCATGATGGCTAAAAACCTTATTTTAGGAGAGAATGAAGAAGTAAAGAAAAGAGTAACCTCTATTCTTACTGCACATCAGAAAGAGTATCTATCTGATAAGGACGGTACATTGTCTAAGTTTGAACCTATGATTAACTTTGTTTCAGAGAATACAGAATTCCCCAGACTTAGACTGAGGAATTCTTCTCAAGACATGTTATGGCAAATGGGTTATGTAGATGAGTATGGTAGAAAGAAAGGCTCTTTGAATACTGTGATGGGTGTTTCATCTAAGGATGACTCTGGCAAGCTTCGTGGTAAACGTGGTTATATATTCTTTGAAGAGATGGGTTCCTTCCCTAACTTGTTGGAAATCTATGATATAGTTAGACAGGGTATGGAGGAAGGTGATTTTACCTATGGTTTGGCTTACCTAGTGGGTACTGCTGCTGAGAAAGAGTCTAACTTCGAAGCAGCTAAAACATTGCTATACAATACTTTAGGTAATAATATATATGGTATAGACAATATATATGATAAACCAAAACAAGGTAGACCAACCTTTGGTTACTTCTTTCCATCTTATTTAAATAGAAAAGGTTGTTATAACCATGATGGTGTATCTGATGTAGTTAAGGCATTGATTCAGATATTAATGGCTAGATATAAGTCTAAATATAATAGTACTGACCCAAATCAAGTACTAAGACTTATAGCTGAGATGCCAATTACACCTGCAGAGGCTATTATAAAGGTAAAGAATGCTTTCTTCCCAATTACAGCCCTGACAGAAAGACTGTCACAACTTGATACTGACCCTAAGGCATTTAATGATGTTTATGTGGGAAACTTAGTGCAAGATAGTAAGACTGGTGAGGTAATATTTAAGATTAGTGATGATACTCCTATTAGAAAGTTTGGAGTAGATAATACTACACGAGGGGCCCTTGAAATATTCGAAATGCCTGAGAAGGGAAGAGATGGTAAAGTGTATAGTGAGAGGTATATTATAGGTCATGACCCTGTTGACAATGACCAAGCAGAATCCAGCTCCCTTTCTTCTACATTTGTATTAGATTTGTTTACAGACAAAATTGTAGCTGAATACACAGGCAGGCATTCTTATGCCGATGATAACTTTGAGGTAGTGAGGCTTTTATGTCTATTTTACAATGCAAAGTGTCTTTACGAGAGTAACAAGAAAGGTCTTTATACTTACTTTAGTAAGTTAAATTGTACTCACCTATTAGCTGATACACCAGAGTATCTAAGGGATAAACAGATGGTTAAATATTCCTCTTTTGGTAGCAATCAGAAAGGTGTTAACGCCTCTGCAGCTATTAATAACTATGCGAATAGCCTTATTAGAGAATGGCTTATAAAACCTGTTCCTACTATAGTAGAGGAGGATGGAGAGCAGAAGATGATAGAAACATCGAATCTATTTTTTATTAGGAACAGGGCTCTGCTTGAGGAGTTAATAGCTTATAATCCAGAAATAAATGTGGATAGAATTAGGGCCTTGGGTATGGTGATGTTATATAGAGAAGAAAAACTCATTCTGTATCAGGGTAAGCTGAATAGTGATGCCAGAGAGAAGGAAGACAGGACTTACCTTGGCAATGATGATTTCTTCAATAGAAACTATGATAATAGGACTTGGTAAATAAGTAATTACTTATCTAATAAATAAAACACTTTATTAGTTGTATATTACCTTTATTTTGTCTACTTTTGCATAAAAATAGGTATAGAAAATGAATGCTTATGGAAAAATAAAAAATAATAAGTGGAAAGGCAAGCTCCCTCCACAGCAGTTATCTTTCAAGGCTAAAAATAAGTCTTGGAGGATGGCTCATTTGGATTGGGCTGATAGCAAAAGCTTCTTCAATTATAACCCAGTAAGAACCTCTATACTTCATAAAAAGATAAATTATGATTTGCTAAACGGTAAGTTACATATGGAAGACCTTAATTTGGTCTTGAATCCAGAGCAAATAAAAGAAAAATTTACTCCTAGTAGAATTCAACACTATCCTATTATGAATAGTAAGTTGAATGTTCTACGAGGGGAAGAAGCAAAGAGAGTTTTTGACTATAGGGTAGTTGTTACAAATCCATTAGCTCTAAGTGAAAGAGAAGAAAATAAAAAGAATCAAGTGTATCAAGCTCTTCAGCAGCTAGTACAAGACCAGTCTCAAAGTGAAGAAGATTATCAAAAAAACTTAGAAAGACTAAGTGATTACTTTACTTATGAGTGGCAAGACATGCGAGAAATAAGAGCTAATGAAATTCTCAAACACTACATAAAGGAGTATAATATGCCCTTTATTTTTAATGAGGGCTTCATGGATGGTGCAGCTATTGGAGAAGAAATTTACCAATGTGATATCAGAGGAGGTGAACCTGTTATTGAGAGAGTTGACCCATTAGTTATCAATGTATTCAAGTCTGGTAACAGTAATAGGATAGAAGATGCTGATATTATCATCATAGAGCAGTACTGGAACCCAGGTAAGGTGATAGATGTTTATGGTGATGTTCTTACCAAGAAGGATGTAGAATACATAGAAACAGCTCCTAATCACATAGGTCAGGCTTCTGTCAATGAAATGGGAGAAAGAGATGAGAGACTAGGTTTTGTTAATGCTCACATGATTGATGAAACCTTAGATGATGAGAACTTCTACTTCGACCCTCTCAACACTATTAATGGTGTAGCCAATGAGCTTCTTCCCTTTGATACTGCTGGCAATGTTAGGGTACTAAGGATGTATTGGAAGTCTAGAAGAAGGATTAAGAAGGTTAAATCCTATGACCCTGAGACAGGTGAAGAATTATTTAACTTCTATCCTGAAAACTATGTTATAGATGAAGATGCTGGTGAAGAAGAGACTATATACTATATCAATGAAGCTTGGGAAGGTACTAAAATAGGAGAAGAAATATATGTTAATATGCGTCCTAGAGTGGTACAATACAACAGACTATCTAACCCTAGTAGATGTCATTTTGGTATAGTAGGTTCTATTTATAACCTAAATAATAGCAAGCCTTTCTCATTAGTTGATATGATGAAGCCTTATAACTATCTATATGATGTTATACATGACAGGCTTAACAAGCTTATGGCTAAGAACTGGGGTAAGATATTACAACTTGACTTAGCTAAGGTTCCCAAAGGTTGGGAAATTGATAAGTGGTTATACTATGCTAAGCATAATAACTTAGCTGTAGTAGATAGCTTCAAGGAAGGAAATATAGGTGCTGCTACTGGTAAGTTAGCTGGTGCTCTTAACAATGCTTCAAATGGTGTTATAGATGCTGAATTAGGAAATATTATCCAACAGTATACTAACCTTCTTGAGTTTGTCAAGATGGAAATGTCAGAAGTAGCTGGTATTTCTAAGCAGAGAGAAGGCCAAATTAGTAACAGAGAAACTGTTGGTGGTGTAGAAAGAGCAACTCTACAATCTTCTCATATTACGGAGTGGTTATTTACTATTCATGATGATGTAAAGAGAAGGGCCCTAGAGACATTCCTTGAAACGGCAAAAATAGCTCTTAAGGGAAGAAAAGAGAAGTTTCAATATATTCTTTCTGATGGCTCTATGAGAGTCATGGATGTAGATGGAGATGAATTCGCAGAAGCTGACTATGGTTTAATTGTAGACAATAGTAATGGCACTCAAGAGCTTAATCAGAAGTTAGATGCCTTAGCACAAGCTGCTCTTCAAAACCAGATGGTATCATTCAGTACTGTAATGAAGCTATTCAGTAGTGCATCTCTTATAGAGAAGCAAAGACTTGTTGAAAAGGATGAAAGAGCTATTCAAGAAAGAAATGCTCAGGCACAACAAGAACAACTACAAGCACAACAGCAGCAGACTGAAATGCAAATGCAACTACAACAGGCTGAACTTGAACAGAAGGAACAAGCTAATATTAGAGATAACGAGACAAAGATTCTTGTTGCTACTATTAGTGCTAACTCAAATCAAAATGATGGAATAGAAGAGCCTGTATATTCACAAGAAGCTAAAGATAAATTAGCTGAAAACATGCGGCAGTTTGATGAGAAACTTAGATTGGAAAGAGATAAGTTAGCTCTAGATAGAAAGAAAGCTGACATGGATTATAATATAAAAGAAAGACAATTAAAAGTAAGAAATACAAATAATAAAAGTAATTAATTATGGCTGAAGTAAATGCAAGCATAACACAATTATTTAAGGATAAACTTAAACCAGGGCAAGTAGCACAGACTCCTGTTTATCCTAAGACTGTGGGAGATGCCGTAAGAGTTCCTAAATATAAAGGAGCGCCTCAAAGTATGACTGAAACTCTCACTGCGTCTTTAGGCAAGAAAGTTGGTTTTCAAGTAACTCTTATTTGCCCAAACGACTGGAAATATTTGTATAGTTTTTCCGATACAAACAGTTTCAATTCGTGGGTAACAGCCTTATGCGCAGATAGTACTATAACTAAGGATGCGCTTTGGGATATAACTTCTGGAAGTAGATGGGGTACTTACACACAAGATAAACTAGAGGAATTAGATGATATTTATACAAGTAACGGAAGTATATTGTATAAGACACCTTTATATAATGTTACTGCAAATAGTAGTACAGACCCAGATAATCCAGGTGGTGACGAGCCAGACCCCCCAACACCTCCTCCTATGTATAAGAACCCAGAAATGTATTTATCATTTCCATCAGGAACAACCTTAACTTACTATACTACAGTAGAAGATGCAGTAAATGTATCAAATATATATGATGATTTA
>Ga0247609_10005861_pt1 | contig 11961 bp, 9 predicted proteins | sample 172DNAGHGlowgp2_FD_193487 | JGI IMG/M metagenome (GOLD analysis project Ga0247609, IMG submission 193487) | Sheep rumen microbial communities from Palmerston North, Manawatu-Wanganui, New Zealand - 1728 DNA GHGlow gp2 | ecosystem: Host-associated > Mammals > Digestive system > Stomach > Rumen ... | reverse complement strand
CGCCTTTATATCCCCAAGCGACTTAGAACAGAAGCTAGCGAATGGCTGAAACGAGAGTGCGTAAATACCGGATATATTTTCAAGAACAGGTATGGTGGGGTGATCTCTGCACGAGGTATTGCTCAGCAGCTAAAACATTTCGCTACTGAATATGGGATTGACCCCAAAGTAGTGTACCCTCACTCGTTTCGTCATCGTTTTGCCAAGAACTTTCTGGAGAAATACAATGATATAGCATTCCTTGCGGACCTAATGGGACACGAAAGCATCGAGACCACCAGAATCTATCTGCGAAGGACTGCCACCGAACAGCAACAGATTGTAGATAAAGTAGTTACTTGGTAATCCGTCATTTTATGCCTGCTGCAATCTCTTCCAATATATTGCAGTAGGCATTAACGCAATCCACGATTCTCTTCTGCTCTTTGATTGGTGGAATCCAAATCGGATAGCTCTCTATGGCTGAGCTACGTGCACGCATCAAAGAACCTCCCACACCTGAGACATTGCTGAGCATTAAACTCCTGAATTCAGGCGACATGAAAAACAATCTGGTGTATTCAGGCAACAAGGCATCCGATTGAAATATTAACCACTCGGAAGACGCAATACACTTCAACTCTGTATGGAAGTGAGAGACAACCCAAACTCTATTCAGATGAGGGTTTATCTTGCAAAGAAGAACATCCCCCTTCGACACCTGTTGTTTCGTGGAGCCTATCTCCCTCCCGGTTAAATACTCAGGAAGGCCAGTTTCATAGATAGGAACACTATACAATTCAAAGGTTGAATCAGGAGATAACATCGGATTCTCCGCCTTATTCTTATGTTGGTTCAGCTCTCCGTAATCCGCGCAAGACCAACCATTTGGCAGTTTGTCCCCATAATGGAGGTTATCGGAAGGTTTGAAGTCTGGATTTATGCGCTTAAGTAGTTCTATGGCGGGTTCGTCGGAGGGGTTTTGAGGGACTAGTTTACCATGAATGGCGAGGTTTAGTATACGACCTTTTGCCCGCTCTGCTTCTAATATTAAACCCTCACCTGAGTCATGTAAATCCTCAATGATGTCTAAGTATTGAGTTATTGTATTGGATATCCGACGTTGCTCACAGAGTGGTGGTAATGGGATTGCTACCTCATTAATTGTCTTAACCGAGAGACCGGGCTGAGCTGTGGCTGTAGCATACTGATTAAGATTGCGTTGTTCTAAAAGATACTTCGCCCATGTAGGGACTGTTCCTCCGAAGGACTCGACAACTACTGCATGTTCTGTAGCATAGAACTCCCCAGATGCAAAATTGATATTACCACACAATGCGCCTTGGCGACCGATAATTGGGAATTCCCCAAAGCGGTTTGACGTGGACACATAGCCTCGAATACCGTTCCCTCCGAAACAACGGTATGGGTATCGCGTTGATTCTTCATGAATGTCATCAGCTGATATAAACTTTCCCGCTTGAAGATTAAAAACCTCTCCAATCGTTGTCCAGCACCACCCCTCCGGCACATCAAAAGGCACGTCCTTCGTATAATGGGACGTATAACATGCATAAAATTTAGAAATATGCCGGGATTTTTGTAATTTTACAAGTTGTAATTGCTTAGAACTATGGCCACTAAAGACCCCGGATACGTATACATCCTTACCAATCCCAGCTTCCGTGAGGATTGGGTGAAGATTGGAAAGAGTTCTCGCCCGGTCGATATTCGCTCAAAAGAGCTCGACAACACGGCAGTACCGCTTCCTTTTGAGATTTTTGCTACGCTGAAAACAGTCAAATACGACATCGTTGAAAAGAAGATTCACAAAGCAATTGACCGCTTGACTGACCTTCGAATCAGGCAAAATCGTGAATTCTTCAACATTAAGCCTGAGCTCGCCCTTGAGATTCTGCGCGATGAGGCTATGGTGTTAGATGATGCCGAAGTGACTCTTTACAAAGACAATAAACCTATTAAGCCTACAAGCCCCGATGAGCCGGTGACACAACCGTCCCTACCACATCGTCCCCGTTTTAAGTTTAGTATGGTAAATATCCCCATTGGTTCAACACTTACTTTCGTTCCTACCGGAATCAAGGTAAAAGTTGCCAGTGATGATCAGATCGAATATGATGGGCGTATTTACAAATTGTCTCCTTTTGTGGGAACGTTTATGCCAGAGGAGAAGCGAAATACTTCTGGTGCTTATCAAGGGCCTAAATTCTTTACATTCAGAGGTGAAGTACTCGATGATATAAGGAAACGCCTGGAAGGAAAAAATGATTTCTCGGAAGAGTAACCATAGTGAAGCCGAATGAACATATAGCCCCTTTCCTTTCCCAACCTGTCAATCTCAAGGTTGGGCTGAATCACTTGGGCTACCGCAATTCGGCCGAATCGCTTTTTACGACGCTATTGCCGGGGCTTAACAACGTAACAGCCAGGATCCGGTATTATAGTTTCTATTGTTGGTTGCTTGATAAGTTTTTTGAAATATACGACACTCCGACCGTCGGCGATTATTATAGTTTTGTAAGGCATTCCGAATACCTGCTGGCCTTACTTCACACGAATCTTGAGGATGCTGGGGGGATTCCCGGAATAGATTACGCATTGACTGTGATGAGTGATAAGCCGGATGTCGTTGACCTATCTGCCGGTTCCTTTAAAGCTGATGGAAGTACAAGAGGCACTTACTGGGCAAACAAAGGCGGCGTCCTTCGGCAGTATTATGGCAACTCGCTTAGGGATATTGGTATTATCGTTCCCAACCTAAAGTATCCCGAACTTAACGATATTTCTAAAGAAGGCGACCAAATTACAGGAAAAGAATTGGCGGAATGCTTTGAACACAGCATCGGAGTTGATGCGTCACAAACGTTTCTTAACTGCGTGAAGAATCATTCATCTTCAAAAGAAGAAAGAAAGGCCATACGTGATGCATTCATTATGAAGAACGTTCTCTCTGATGAGGGCGAAAAACGATTGCTTTCAAATCTGCTTATTCAAGAAGACCTTCCTGGACGGGGCGACAGATGTTATAGAAAAGATACTATCCGTCTGTTCCTAGAATACTATAACGATACTGCTGAACACAATTATAAAGACGAACTTGAGTTTCCAAAATATTTGTACCAGCGATATCTACAAGGGGAACGCAATGTTCCATGCATCACAGGCTGGTATTGTTATTACCTGGATGACATTTGGCAATTCAATGCGTCTGTAGTACTCGAAAGCATCCTTGATATTCTGAACAAGGACAAGTATGGCAAATGGGTTGAACTGGATAAGTTTACCTCTGAATTGTCCGGAGAAATATCCGAAAGGTTTGCCGCCGGAGACCGAAGTCTTGAGCGCATCCTTACCGACTTGCCTGAAATCTCCGGAAAGGATAATTGCGCCAAGATTTGCAAAGCGATTCATAGCGTCCTCCTGTACCATGAAACTAACAAAGGCCTTTGGCCAGAGAATGATTATCTAAAGAAGTTGTTTGGATATGATAGCACGAACGATTTTCATTCAATCTCATTATTCATTGATAAGCATTTGACAATGAGATTTGAGCAGTTTATAAAATACCTGCTTGAATCAAAAATCATTTATAGACATTACAATGTATCCCTGCGGAAATTCTATCAAACGGGTATTGCCTCACATAAATTCATGTTGGAGGATGGATATATCAGATACCTAAAGGATTCCGTGGCCATCGCAACGCATACTTCTCCAAGACTGAACAGCCTAAAAGGCTTCCTGTCTGATTTGGGAATGATAAGTCAGAATGGACTAACGCCTTATGGACAAGAAGTTTATTTAACCTTAACTTAATGGAAATCGCGCGGAGAAACATCTTTGATGAGATAATTGGGAAAGCCGGTTCTGTTTATGAATCTGCCATCCTGACGTGTTTCTCCTTTGACCCTCTTTATTTTATTCAGTACTATCTGCCTCGGTTAAACGCCATCAACGTTTCAAACATTCTGGTCTTGATTGATGCTGGTCAATATGACGAGGCTTGTGAAGAGTTTATACGCTATAAGGAACAAACTGGAAGAAGCGTTCAACTCAATTTCTCTCCGGTAAGAGTAGTCCCGTCATTCCATGGTGTTTTTCATCCGAAAATCGCATTTCTGGTTGGGCCGCGGCAATGTACAGCATTGATTGGTTCAGGCAATTTGACATATGGAGGAATGTCATACAACAATGAGGTCTGGAATGCTTTCTCCGTAAATAACGCTGAAGCAGACGAAGCACCAATCATCTATTCTGTCTGGACTTATCTGCTATCTCTGGTTTCTAACGGACAGGATACCGTCCGGGAACAACTGGCATGGATGACCATTTATTCGGAGTGTTTAAAATCAATAGAATCATCCAGCCCCCGCGAACAGATTGACTTCCAATTCTTAGTAAATACAAACGAGAAAGGTATTGGCCAACAATTACTTGATATTCTTGGGACGCAAACTGTCAAAGATTTGACCATTGTTTCTCCGTATTATGACAGGGATGGGGCTGCTTTGATATCTCTGATTGATGGTTTGAATCCGAACTCTGTCTTATGTTTAGGAGACGAAGAAACCGGGACATGGCCATTGGCTATGAAAGAGAGTTATAGGCAAAATATCGTATTTAAGGGTATCAGCGGAAAAGACTTGGAAGCAAGGACTCATGCCAAGATTATCCAAATCCACACAGCGGATTCGACGTTCCTTTTATCTGGCAGCCCGAATGCAACGGCTGCAGGATTAGGATTCGGCACTATAAAAAACGATGAGGCCGGCATCTTGATAATCCACGCGGGGATAAAAGATTATATCACTGAGCTAGGCATATCTCCAGGTAAAGACATTATTCTTCATGAAAATCCCGGGGCAAAGTCACAGAGTACACGTAATGATAGCTTGGAAGCAGCTATCTTGTCATGCGAGCTTTGGAATGGCGAATACATCATAAAGTTGAATAAACCACTGTCTGATATTGATTTACAGTGGAAGGACGCATTTGGGAACGATGGTGCTGCTCTCCACCTTGAATCAATACCAGTAGTCGCTAAGATTAAATACGAGTTGCTCCCTGGGGCAACATCGTTGGCGATAAGTAGAGGCGATAAAGTTATCTCAAATCGCATTTTGATTCTGGAAGACAACACTATCCGTAATTATTGCCCGGACAAAGCGATGAAGCAGCTTTCACGGTTGATGGATGTCTCAAAGGGACAGGACTGGGATTCAAACATTACCCAAATCCTATCATATGTCTCTTTCGAAGAAGAGTCTCTGCCCCAAACGGCAAAAAGGGTCGCAGTAAGAACAGGTAGCTCCTCAAGATTGTCTCAGGATACTATTATCGATAGAAAAGACTTCGCAGCTAGCCCTTTGGAAAGTGAGGCTGCTCGAAGAAACAATAGGATTCTGGATTTCTTCTTCAAATATATCAGTTCTGACGACGAACCGTCTGATGAAATTGAGGAAGAATACTCTTCCACACAAATAGACCGTGGTGATGCAACGGGAGATGAAGATGCTGATTCACAAAAAGCCAGGAAAGAATCCAGCCGCAAAAAAAAGCTTAGTGAGTTGGATGATTACCTGAACCGCATCTCCCGTCACTATGATAAACTATGTAATAGATTCGACGCCGCTCCGCAACCCTTGTTTTTGGATGATAAGACAGATATTCGGCAAGTTGCTAAGTCTAAGGCCTACTCTTCATGTCTGATTGCCGTTGTGCTTCTATATCAGCTGACAAAGGATAATGAATCCTCACAGGATAGGGTTGAAGAACATCTCCTACAAAAAAGATTGTTTAGTATACTGGGACGTTTCCTTCTGATTTATCGAGATATGACTATTGATCAGAATGGTTATTTGGCAATGAAAATGCGGGAAATGAAGCAGAGCTTATTCGTCCATTCACTGACGCTGATAAGCCACTTTGATTGGGTATATGGCAAGTTCAATTTGTCCGAGCTACTCGTTCTCAACTTACTGGATATGTTTAAGGACGACGAGGTCCAGTTCAATGAGGCCATCGACAAATTCAAAAATAACATCGGCAAAGCTCCGATTTATATTGATCAAGAATCGTTGGCTGCCATCTATAGTTGCATCTCGTCGTACCAACACAATAGGAACGTAGCAACCCCCGTTGCAGCAACAACCCTCCCGGCAATACTATATAAAAAGAAACTCGGTTTCATACTATGTTCGGAAGTTCGGCGAGCTAAAACGCCCAATAGTAATTCCCTTGAATACGCAGTTACCGTGATTTCTCCTGGATTTAAGGATTTTTCGCCTGTACTGATACATAATGGCAATATGCTACCAATATTCCAGAGTCATGAATAATACAGACCACACCGACCCTGTCTGGGAAGAATACCTTTCCACCGGCATAGACCCCACCGGAGGCGAACTTGGGCCGGATTTCGACCCGGAGACCGGCGAGCCGCTGGAAGACGATGAAACCGAAGAATAAAACCTACACGATATGAAAAAAGCACTCATAGCAATCGCAGCCGTACTGATAGTCGGCGTTGCTGCCGTTATGACCTGCCCTGACAAGCAGGCCCATAAGGACGCCATCATGGCGGTGGTCAATGAGAAAATCAACGAAGAACTCAAGACGGACGACGCAGATATGCAGGGACTGTCGGCCCTGTTCGGTTCCCTCGGCACAGGCATTGCCAGCCGCATAGTGGATAACCGCCTGGTGGTCAAGAACCATTTCCTTTGGTCAACCGGCGAATTCCAGGACCTGGACGGTGAATACAATCAGATTTCCGTCGGGGTTTTCGGCCACATCTTCACCTTCAACAAGGAAGATCTCGACAAAGCTATTGACAACGCACTATAAAGTTTCAACCCATAGCAATCCAAACCCGAATCATCGACGTTCTGCGTAAACCCGTCAAGAGCACTATTCCGTGAAGATTACCACAGAATTCGATGAGCAGGAGACGCTTACCGTTACGGCGGCCAACGAAGCCGATGCCGAAGAAACGGCACGCAGCATCATCGCAAAAGGCGTTTTGGGCCTGGACGGGACCATCTGCAAATCCGCAGATGCCTTTGAAATATAGGCTAGACCTTGCAAAGAATTGACAGTCTCAACCCCTTTCCTTATCTTTGCCCCGAATGGAAAAGGCAGGTCTTCCGGACGGCCTGCCTGTGAGCAGTCGCCACATCCATAGCCGCGGATTTTGGCAATCTGCCTTAAAGTCTGTGCGTTTCCCGGGCATAAAAAAGGAGGAAAACAGGTTACTCCTTTCTTATTCACCGAGAGGGCTAGCACACCCACGAGCTTATAAGTCCGTTTCGCCTGCATCCTCCTTGGAATGCAGGCATTTAACGTCCGGACCGCTCGTTTCAAAATGTGCTAGATTTCTCGGTTATGGTCCAATACGGTAAACGCCGTTTATGTCTAAACTATGTGTTTTCGCTTGTTTGCAAAGGCAAATTTAGCAATTTTCTTTAATTCCGCCAATCGATCGAGGTAAAACTCTGATTGACCACCCATTACGACCGCCTTCAAAAATTTTGGGCATATGACATAAGCTGTCACACCCATGCAGTAACTTTGCCCCTTGGTTCAAATTGTGAAGAGTTAGCATACATCACTAAAACAACCACCGTGAGAGAAAGAGCTGGTTTGCAGTGATGTACACCGGCTCTTCACTATTTACCGCCAACTGATGTTTAACACTTAAAAACAGATTGCCTATGCAACACTCACGCGCTGGTTAAAAAGTGATTCCGCCACGGACTGAAGCAGTCCTGGGCGGAGAACGCCGCAGGCCACGACGCGTCCACCGGCCGGCAGCGGCGCTTGTCAGAACCGTCGGCGGTTATAACTATGCTAACTCTAGTTTATAACCTTCAAAAACGTATTTTATCATGAATACACAGTCAATTTTGAACCACATCCATAGCCGCGGTGTGACAATCATCAGGACTCTCAACCACGCAATGCTTCTGCTTGATGGAGTACCCTTCGAGAAGAAGGAGCAGATCAAGATGCAGAAAGAGTATGAGGACACGCTCGAAGACCTCATCATCGACGTAGCCTCCCTCTGCTGCGAGGAAGACACCTGGGACGCAACCCGCTCCCTGCTTGACAAAGCGGACATCGACATCTCCGAGGAATATGATCTCCAACGGAGGTATGTGGAAAGGACGATGGACAGAGTCAGTCCTGAGAAAGAAATCTAAAAGCTGAACAGCTCCCGGGCCCGGGTTTTTCTTTCAGCGCTTAATACTAAAGAAGCGGAGACCTTCACAGGCGTCCGCTCTGGGTTTAATGTTTAACTTTTAAAGCATTATGAAAAAATCTTTAGAGGTTTAGGTCGTCTGTCTATATGGTTACTTCGAATATCACCGGACCTTCCCATTCCATCACCGTGATGGTGAAGGTCTTGGCAGGGAGGTCGGCCATAATATGAATGTCTCCGAGGCTTTCCCTTCTCCAGTCGAAATGAGCCTTTGCAATCAGCTCACCGACGGGAATTGTATCCACAAGCGCGTCTTCGCTCCATAATTCCGCCGTCAGGGAATTGTCTTTCTGTCGCGGAACGCGGAACTGATATCCGCGCTCCGGAGCAGCCTCAGGAATGCATCTGAACGGGCCATCCCTCGGTTCCAGCGTCTTGTAATCGGTGCCCTGGATGTTGCCTTTGACGATGATGTCATAGTCCGTCCGGCCATTTTCCGCATCTTTGAAATCCAGCGTTACCGTGGTAAACTGCTTTTTCAGCTGGACCTTTGCGAAGGCCTTTTCGCCGTCGGTATCCACGTGCAGAAGTTCGGCGAAGAGTTCGTCCATTTGGCTGCCTTCCTTTACGGTGAATTCACCCCTGGATGAGATAATGGCAACGTCGCCTCTCGGTACCATCCGGTCCACGAAGCCGCCCTTATGGCCGTCAAAGATTCTTTGACTACCATACCAGCCCGTGAGCGTGGCGGTACTCTCGGCTTCAACCGTAAGCCAGCAGGGGCAGTCGCTTCGGTCTTCCTTGACCGAGCAGGATGCCAGGGCTCCCAGCCCCAGCAATCCAATCAGTATCCACCGTCTCATAGCACCAGATTGTCAATTTCGGCCGTGTTGCCATGAACGCGCCACTGTTCTACATCTTCGGTTGCTGCCGCCTTCGTAACTTGACCGCCGCGAATCCATGTGTTGGCATACTCTCCGGGTTCGCCTTTGAGTGTGATGTTGTTGATCTTGTAGCACATGTTCGGGTTCAAGCCTTTAATCATCTTGGAGTAGAAGTAGAGCGTCCCGTTGATTTTCACGGCCAACACCAGCCGGAGCTCATTGTTCTGTTGGTCCGCGTTGTAAGCGGGCTCTTGGAACCAGACGTTGAACTTGGTCGGGAGGGTGTAGAAGGCCCGGTTTACATTCAGCGGACCCAGGTAGCCGTCAATGTCGCTGCAAAGCTTACCGGCCAATTGCGGCAGATAGGCATTCGTATCCCACGTCTGTTGGGACAGTTCCTTCAACTCGGCCGGGCACTCCAGATTAATGGTGTTCTTGGGCTGCATGTGGTTGTAGTTATAGATGTACCTGTAACTCTGGTTCAGCTTGCCGCGTCCGCCATAAACGCCCTGATTGAAGGTTCCCGAACCCATGTCGGCATAGGTCATGTCGTAGGTGCTCCACTGGTCCTGCTCCAAAAAGCAATTGGCCATGTAATAGTGATACGACGGGCTTCCGAAGGCATTTGCGCCCGAGCTTTTTGGGCCGAAGATATCCTTGGTCTCGCCATAGAAGTTCCTTGGCGGTGTCTGGCAAATCCGGACGATATTCCAGGCATTCACAAAGGCGATATGCTGGACATACACGTTCCGGTACAGGTCGGGGTCGCCCCAGAACTCGGCGCTGATGGTTCCAATCTGAAACTTGGACATGTAGCGCATCAGGTTGACGCTCACCTTGGTTGCAGAGCCGAACAGCACAAATGCGGTCGCTCCCATCAGCGGATAATTCACACGGGCATTGCCGGCACTCCAAGGAATAAACCCTTCCGGATACCTTGCCAAATCCACGTTGTCCAGGAAACTGATGTACCGGGCGCTGTCCGGGTCCAGGTTGGCCATAATGAGGTAATGCCGCTGCTCTCCGTTTTCACCCTTTTCCTTGAAGCTTACCTGCGTCAGGTCCAGCGGCCCGCCGCCGTATTCTCCGATGACATAATGGTCGTAAATCCAGCCATCCTGGTCGTAGGCAAAGATGTCGATGCGGTCCACAAGGCCGTCTTCAACATCGGCCGAATAGGCCTTGGTGGAAGGCTCGTCATAGCCCATGACACTGAAATCAAAGACAGTCACTTCCTGGCCGGAGTTTTCGGCTGCGAAGGCGGTCGGAATCGGCTCCGGGTCGCATCCTGCCAGTGCTGCCAGCAGCACTCCCGCCCATACTGTCATTCTGAGCGGAGCGAAGAATCTCTTTATTCTCAGTCTCATAGGCCTAATAGATTTCAGTTCCGGGGTAATCCTTGTAACCCATATCGATGTTGCTGACTTCAAGTTCATCCCAGCCGGTAATCGTGACGGGAGAAATCTCGCCGCTGTATTTCTTGACGTAGAAGTTGGAATAGTCGCTGCCGATGCCCCTGAGCGAGATATTCCGCACCTTATAGATGGAGTTAGGCTGGAGATTCATCGCCCGGTAGGGATAGAAGTAGGTCTTGCCGTCAATCTCCACCTCGATGACGAGCTTGGTGGTATCGTCCTGCCCGTTGAAACTCGTGCACATGTAAGTGCTATAGCTGTTCCGGTAATTGGGATAAACATAGAAAGAACGTCCTACATTCAGCACATGGGATTGGCTCGGATTCGTGGAAGAACAGATTCGGCCCGTCTCCCCGGTGAAGGTATGGACAGTGGCTGTTTGGATGTCTGCGGGAGCGTCGATATTGAGCACGCCTTTCTCCAGCTCAAAATTGTTGTTGTAGATGTAAGGGAAATCGGCCGCCAGCGCACCAGTGGCACCATATCCGGAAAGGTTGTAGGTCTCCTGCAGGCTCACCCAGCCGTGATGGTTCTCATTCGCCTGGTAATAGCGGTATCCGCTCTCATACTCAAGATTTCCGAACTCCTGCTCAGGGAAGTAAGTGGACCGGCTCCCCCAAAGCGGAGACGGACTTTCCACCTGGTTGTAACTGGGGAAACTGAAAAGCGGCCGAAGCGCATTCGGCACATTGATCCAGGCAATCCGCTTCACGATGACGTCGGAGTTCATCAGGGCCGAATCGTCAAAGTTTGCCGTAATCTTCTCAATGTCAAAGCGGCAGATATATCGGTAAAGCTTGATTTCGATGACCTTGTCACCCGGGCTGGAACTGTAGTAGGAGGCAGGTCCCAGATAGGCCGTTCCCACGCCGCCCATAATGTGCCTGTGGGGCCTATAGTTGCCCTTTTCCAGCGTAATAAGGCCGCCATAGTAGGTCTGCACGCGCGTGCGGCTGAGTGAAGCGAAATACTCCGCTGTCGCCGGATCCAGATTGGCCAGAATGAAGAAATAGATGTTGGTTCCGCCAACGTCATAATACTTGACATCCACCGCCGAAAGGTCCACTCCGGCGGGATTGGAATAGACATGATGGCCGATGGAGACAGTGTCTTTGCTGTTATAGACGAAGATGTCCAGCCGGTCGATGAAATCGTCATCGGCAGAACCGATGGCATCGGCCTTGGTCTTCAGGGACTGCATAGGCTCCATCTCCAGGCGGAGCGAGACGCCGTACTGGCCATCCTTGCCCGGCATATCCGGCCCCCATTCTTTGTTGCAGGCCGTCAGCAGTCCCGCTGACAGCACTGCGGCTATATATAGAAACTTTCTCATATTCAGTCGTTTTTAATTCTGTTGGTTTCCAACGGGCTGTCCGGTGACGGGGTCCACGCCAAGGTCAAGATTGCTTACTTCCAGCTGGTCCCATTCCTTGATGGAAATGGTGAAGGTGGCATAATACTT